>JGI24135J36437_1000433_pt1 | contig 12848 bp, 9 predicted proteins | sample BarGraNGADG00211_3_FD_36437 | JGI IMG/M metagenome (IMG submission 36437)
AATATCGTAAATCCAAGGAATCTTGCTGTAATGAAAGAGGTATTAGGGATTAAGTAGCTTATAACTAAGAAAAATGAGAGTGTTCGCTCTCATTCTCGCTCTGTTTTTATACCTGAAGCGGGATGCCGCTTCAGGGCGGCACCTTGTGGCTTCAACATTCAGCTTGAACCGTACCGTTATCCAAATTACAGTAATAATAAGAAGCCTCACATTTCTGTGAGGCTTCTTCGTACCCGGAGCGGGACTTGAGTCTATTTTACTGCATTTGACCTCATTGTTTTAATATACTTGAAATACAGCATATTAACAATTCGTATTTTGTTTATTGGATTTCATTTTATTACATTTGAGTAAAAGTTTGCACCTAATTTGCACCTACTTTTAGTTTATATAATTAGATATAAAACGCTCAAAAATGACAGAAATTCAATTTTATCTTAAATCTGAAAAGATTGATAAACATGGTAAGGTTACTCTTTTAGCTTCAATCTACAGCAACTATAAAGCCTATAGAATGAAGCTGGGAAAGGTAAGAATCCATGATTGGAATAAAAAATCACAACGCCTAAGGTTGTCTTCCCAGAATACAAAAGTCTATGAAGAAAACTCAAAAATGAACGCATTTATCGATGACGTTGAAACCCAGGCCAGGTTGCTATTTAATAAGGTTACCAAGGAAAGAAGGAAACCTTCGGAATTTGAGTTGACAAATCTTCTCAATACACCCGAAGTATCCACGGTGCTTAAGTCAACCTCAGTAATGGAAGTTTTCAGCGATTTTATAGAATCGAATAAATCGGATAAGGCAGAACGTACCGTAAAGGGATATACCACTGTAAAAAACTACCTGACCAGATTTCAGGAATCAACAAAGTTTACTTTAACCTGGGACAATATTGATGTTAAGTTTATCGATAAACTTAAAAAGTATACCTTCATAACCGAAAGGAAGCAAGTTGGATACTATGCAAAGATTACCAGAGTACTTTCAACATTTCTGCATTGGGCTGAAGAACGTAACTATTATCAGGGCAAGATCTACGATAAACTTAAAGTTGATGAACCCGAAAGAGAGGTAGTATTCTTAAGTATGGATGAGCTTCTGGTACTCATGGATTATAACTTTGAAAGTAACCGATTAAATAAAGTGAAAGATCTATACTGTTTCGCATCATTTACAGGACTCCGGTATAGTGATGTAATTTCTCTTAGGCGAGAGCATATAAACAATAAGTTACTTACTAAAACACAAGTAAAAACCGGGTATGTTAAAACTCTACCGCTTAATGATTTCGCTCTGAAAATACTTAAAAAGTATGAACTAAATGAAGATCCCCTTCCAAAAATGTCCATTCAGAATATTAACGAATATTTGAAGGAAGGCTGTGGAATTATTGCTTCGAAACAGCTTCCAAAAACAGGATTTAACCGGCTGGTGATAAAAAAAAGTGTGATAGGCAGTGAAACTACAGAAGAATCACTTCCTCTCCATGAGTCAATTACCTTTCATACTGCCAGAAAAACTTTTATTACCAATAGCATAATGCTTGGGGTAAACATAAAAGCTTTACAGGATATGGGAGCACCAAAAAAAGAGAAAGATTTGAAAAAATATCTGAAGATTACGGATGCATTCAAGAGCCAGGTCATGGATAATACCTGGAATGTTTTGAGTTTAAACCATATACCAAAAGAGCTTATTTCTCAGAACTAGTTTTACGTTACTTTTTTTTCTCACAAGCAAATTTGTATTTTATTTGAATAATCTTCAAGTATTTCAATATTTAAGCAACAAAGTATTGAATTTGAGGATTATGGAGAGTGTCTGTGTTTTGCTTTTCATAATGTTGCATTTTGAAGAAATAAAGAAGTTTATAAGGGGAAAAACATAGATTAAGAATTTTTCCAATACAAAAATGGTGTTAGTCACTACCATTTCGGCGCAAATGCCTAAACCGAAATGATTGATTATACATTTTTGCTCCCTTGCAAAAATGACGGCATTATTCAGCTGGTCCCAGAGCGATCCGCGGCAGTTCCGGAAACGATATCAACCAATTTTGACGGCATTTATTACAGAGATCAGGAGCTGCAGAACCATACCAGGATAAACATTTGACGGCAAAATATATGCAAATATGTTAATAAATAGTTGTTAATATATTTGTAAAATACCGTATACGGTTGTATATTTATAATAGTTATTTGAATGATTTACAGCGTATTTGTTTCACGTTGAACCGTATTCGATAGTATAATTAAAAAGGTGAGGCACACCAGAAAAACTGACTAACAAAATGAAAAAAGAACAACTTCAGGAAATGTTTAACGAGATGTTAAACCGTAAACTAAATGAGTCTTGGGAAAAACCTTGGTTCGTTCCTGTTAACAAAAATTCAGCAGTCACAAATTACAAGACCGGCAGCCAGTACAAAAACGGAAATTTCATTTTCCTTTTATTCGCTTCTATGTTCAGCGGGTTCAGTACCCTTCAATTTATGACATTTAAACAGGGCTTAAGCCTTGGTTATATGGTCGATAAAGGAAGTGAAGGTTTGCCAGTCTATTATTACAGCTTTTCATTTTACAAGATGGTAAACGGCCAGAGAAAAAATCTCCCGGAAAGCCCATATAACACCTGGACAGCCGCACAGCTTAACGAGGCTAAAATTATAAAGCTTCCATTTATTAAAATTCATCATGTTTTTAATGTTGCGCAGTTTTCAAACATTCAGACTGGCGAAAACCTTCTGACAGTTATTAATAAAAGTTTGTTAGATGAAATAGGAGAAAAAGGGAATGTAAATTCAAACCCTGAAAGAATTCTGGAAGGTTGCGAAAAAGTTCTTACTGGCTGGGAATGCAAAATTAACCTGGTCCCCGGTTCAGAACGTTGTTTTTATGATCCCTTGAATGATCTTATTCAACTGACTGACAGACCGCAATTTAAAAATAATGAATATTTTTATGCTACAATGATGCATGAGGTCACTCACAGCACTGAACATGAAAGCAGGACGGGACGGTTACAAAAGTTTGATGAAAGCTTTAAAAACCGCAAGCAAGCCTATGCAATAGAGGAACTGGTTGCAGAAATCAGCTCCGCTTTTATTATGGCAAGCAATAATTTTGCCCCTGAGCAGCAAAAAATTAACTCAGCCGTTTACCTGCAGGGATGGAAAGAGAGCCTTAAAGAGGATGATAAATTAGCTTTTAAAGTTTGTGGTGAGGCTTACAAGGCTATAAGTTATATAGCCGAACGGTTCCCGGAAGCAGTACCATATTTCAACATCAAATCAGAAAGCCATGGCGAGGTTGAAGAAATGAAAATGGCCAGTTAAATAAAAAGCGGGGGTGGGAACCCCATCCCCGCTTACTTTTTTTTACAACTTTAATTTTAAAAAGGTGAGACACACCAAAAAAACTGTTTAATCTTATGAACTTTATTAATGCAAAATTCAAAAGCAAATGCGCAGAGACCGGCGCAACAATCAAAAAGGGCGAAAACTGTTTATATGACAGGGTAAATAAAAAGGTTTACTGCAGATCCTCAAAAAAATTCCTGGCAGAGCAGGAAACAGAAAACACCAGCTCTTTTATTGAGTCTCAGGAGAACGCCTATTTTGATAATTTTTGCCAAACAAACAATATTTAATTTGACCTAAAAGGTGAGTCACACCGTAATAACTGTACAAAAAATGGAAACCACAGAAAACAAAAAATCAGAAAGAAGATCCTTAAACGATGAATTTTTAGGATTCCGGGGATCTGAAAATTATTACAGANATTCCAACCTCTTTTTTAAATTCTTTTTAACTGACGGAGTGAAACACATAACTGAGAAATTAGGCTTGTGCTGGTTTTTAGACACGGTTTTATCTTATCAGGGAGAAAGGGCGGTTAAGGCTCTAAAGTTTCAAATTTGGACCCTTGAGAGGCTTATAGAGGGAGAAAACGTCGGGCAATGGAAGGTTGTCTTGTATTTAGATAAAACGCCTGTTATAACGCAGATTTTTGGCTCAGTTTCGTTAACAGATGATTACGAGGAAAATTTTGACGTTTTTAAAATTTATATGGCTGATAATGTTCTGTTCCTTCCGTCAGAAAACTGAGCGGGAGGATGGCCAGCCATTAACATCGAGAAACGGCTGGCCATTAATGTTTTTGAACATGGGACGATAAAAATCTTAGATTTGTGGAAACATTTGAAATAGACATGAAAGGGGTAATTTTTAGAAACGACTGGCACCTGCTTGGACTAAAACAGATCGATAGCCTGTTTAATGAGCTTTTTAGTGATGTTGCCATTCAGCCCGGTATTGAAATTGTCAATAGGTTAAAAACGCTTGAGGTCTGCTCGCTTGAGATCCTGGAGGACCGCACCAGCTCTACCGTTTACCGCATCCGGCAGACTGATGAAGTCTTTCAGATCTTACAGCCTGACGGCGACCTCTTTCGCTACACTACAGAGGATTATTACCTGAAGGAACCCATTGATGAACTGGTAAAAGAATATATCAAGAAAGCACCGGTTTTTAAAATAGAAAAAGTTAGCGACCACAGGGACGTTATCTACCATTTAAAACCTCCCAAATTCAGTGCCCTTTTTATTGATGGAACTTTTGATAAGGTGGAGTGGATCGACCAGCCCCCGGAAGATGTTTCACAGATATCAAAGCTGATGAGAAAAATGGGTGCTTTCTATGCATCATTTTTTAGAAAATAACTTAATTTTTTTACAATGAAAACAATATTTGTCATCCAGGATACAGAAAAGCAAGCCATTGGGGCAACTTTTGAAGAATCAGAAGCTGTTAGAATTTGTAAAGAGAATCCAGCTTTATCTTATAGGTCAATTCCTTTTTTTGCTTCGAAGGCGACAGAGGTGACCATTAAGGCAGGGTCTATAGGGAAAGAGTATTTACCAAAAAACTCAAACAAATAGTTTTCTAAAAAGTGCACAGGACACAAAGAATTATCATATTATGGCACAAAGAATCTTTAATACAAATATACCCCGGAAGGAGAGGGAGAGGATCGGGGAGCTCGTTAAAGCTTTGCGCACCGATTCAGGAATAAGTCAGAAGGATCTTGCTTTTAAAACCGGCCTTTCTCCGGCACGGATCAGCCAGATCGAGAAAGGAACGTCAGACTACAGGATAGACACGTTGATAGTTATCCTGGATCACTTTGATTGTAAAATAAGTTTTATTTAATGAACACTTAGATCTACCCCTAAACCGTCCCATCACTGCCAAACACAATTTGTCCCAATTTATCGGGATGCTTTTTGCCAACCCCTGACCTACTATATGATAACGATTCTGTAACTTTAAGATTTTTACCTAGATAGATAAAATTTATTAACTTCGTTTTTATAAGAATAGAATTAAATCAATGGTTATGGAAAAGAGGAAACAAGGTGCTAGATTGATTCTCCTTCTGATATATGTGGGAATATTGTTTCTTGTCAATTGGCTTGCGTTTGGTGTATGGGTTCCTTTTCCTGGAAATAAAGGATTATGGTTCTATTCTGCTGCAGCAAGTATTATACTCGGAAACTTACTTGTTACACCTTTCTATACTAAACCTGTTGATGCACTTTCCTACGCTGTTATAGCAGGAACTGGAATTTATCTTGTAAATGACTTTGCTAATTGGGGAACTGTAAATCTTATTGTGTTTTGGACGTCATTAGGTTTTGTAGGTTTTGTTCTCTTTGTGTCCTTAATAGCCATTGCTTTCAAAGATGCGGATAGAAAATGGCTGAAGCAAGTATCTCAAACTTGTATGGTTCTCGCTGATTATTGTGGGAATCAAAGGGTTATTTTTAGTGTAGTGTTTCTTTTTGCATTAATCGTATTTCACAGAAATTCAGCTAGAGAAATGTTCCTATTAAGTATTGCTTGGGCGACCATAGTAGTTATAGAACCTGATAAGCATATCTGGAATTTGTTGCTAAGAATCAAAAGTATTTGGAGCAAAGATTGGCTTGCTAATGAAGTTGGGATTATTTCTGCTTATCAGATACCAAGAATGATTTTGATAAGGCAAAATGAAAATGCCAAGACGGACTTTGGGACTGTGCTTGCTTATAAAGATTCACATGCAGCAATAAAGGTTGGGATTGTGTTAAACTATGTCGGTAGGGATGAAACATTGTTATTGAGAGCAATTGACGTTGCAGTGCCTGAAGAAGCAATAAAAGAAGCAACAAAAGCTATAAGTAAGTCGGCAGCTAATACAGTTATTCATTTTGATTATTTCCAACAGGATATTAATAGAGTTAAAAAAGTAAGAGAGTTACAGCAGTTAAATGAAATTATCGGAATTGTTGACCAGGATACTACTGTAGAACGATTGGAGTTTGAGGTGATTAAGAATGAGAATTTATCTGAAGGGCGATTGGTTGAAACAGAGATACAAAGGGTCCCTGTGATTTATCAAATAATGGATGGACTTACTAAGGAGGATATTGTTGCACAAAAAAATAAATATGGTTATTCCCGTGCAACTGCGGTTAAAATTGGCGCATGGAAAAATGAATCGAATAAATTTGAACCAGTAAATTGGCTACCGAATATAAATACTCCTGTTTATCTAAAGCAAGCCAAGGAACCGAAACTTGATGCCGAAGCAGTTGGGCATTTCCCTAAAACAACTTATAATATACAAATCAAGAACATACATGAGCTGGTAACACACAATACTGCAATATTGGGTATTCTTGGTATCGGAAAATCAATGTTATCAATAGAGTTAGTTGAACGAATGATTGCCGAAAAAATAAAAGTGATTTGCATTGACTTGACAAATCAATATGCTATTGAATTACCAGAATTCTTTGACAAAACATGGTCTGATGCGTGTTTAAAAAACATTCAAGATGCGGGGGATAGAGATGCAGATAAATTTAATGATTCACCAGAGAATGGTGGTAGCTTGCCACATTTAACCGAAGCAATAAATAAAGACTTGTCGGATTTTATGAAAGTCGAAAACAATTATTATCTTAAGGTATATAATCCATCCGAATTCTTTGCCACAAAACAATTATCAGATCCTAAACAATACAAGGTTGGGCCTGGTAAAGAGGATTGGGCCAGAAGCGCATCGTTGTGGAATATTACACCAGTAGAAATTACAAGCATTATATCTGAAGAGTTATTAAAAATTTTACGAGGAAAAGGAATAACCGATAATGTTAAAGCTAGAGTTTGTCTTGTCTATGAAGAGGCTCATTCTTTAGTCCCAGAATGGAGTTCGACTGCAACAGAAGGAGATAAATCAGCTACAAATCGGACAGCAAGGGCTATATTACAAGGAAGAAAATACGGAATGGGATGTTTGCTTATAACACAAAGAACTGCAAATGTGACCAAAACAATATTAAATCAATGCAACAGCATTTTTGCCATGCGCACGTTTGATGATACAGGAAAAGCATTCCTTGCAAATTATATTGGCAGCGAATACTCAAATAGGTTATCTTTATTGGAAGCTAGGCATGCTGTGTTTTATGGGAAAGCTTCAAGTTGTGAAAATCCTGTACTTATCCGATTGAATGACAGAAAAGATTTTATAAGTTCATTCAGAGCCAAGTATCCTCCACCTGAATTACCAACGCTAAAAGAAGATGTAAAAAGTGAAATTGAAACCGTCACCGAAAACAGTGTAGAGACCATTGTTAATATTGAAACTACATCAGAGGAAGGTTCAAAAGGCGCAATGGAGGTAGATGATGATTTACCATTTTAAAAAAATACCTTTGCACAACAAAAAATAAAAGCCATTAAGACTGGTTTTTATTCAAACCATCCAGGCATCATTTTGACTGGACCAACACAGACAACAAAACATGAAACTAACCAAACACGAAATAGACGACCTTATAGACCGTTTGCAAAAAGGTGAAAACCTTCCTGACGATTACAAATACAAATTGTTTCCTGTTAAGCAAAAGGAATACGAGTTAGTGTATGGTGGCAAAATGCGGAGGGAAGATATACTTGCAAACGAAGACGGAGTTTTTCCTGTGCCTTTGCAAGTTGAAAAGATTTTTAACGGACACCGTGAGCAATGGAAAGATGGTTGGAGAAATATCATCGCTTTTGGCGACAATCTGCAATTCCTAAAAACAATTTATGAGAACAAAGACCCTTTAATTAAAAACAAAATAAAGGGGAAAGTAAAACTCATATATATTGACCCTCCATTTGCGTCAGAAGAAGATTTTAAAAATCGTGGAGGGAACAAAGCATATAATGACAAAACAAAAGGAGCAGAGTTTGTTGAATTTCTTAGAAGAAGATTAATAGTAGCGAAACAGATACTATCTGAAGATGGAGCCATTTATGTTCATTTGGACACAAAAAAAAGTCACTATTTAAAAGTAGTTCTTGATGAGGTATTCGGTGAAAACAATTTCTTAAATGAAATAATATGGAAACGAACATCTGCACATAGTGATTCAAATAATTATGGTCGCATCCATGATGTTATTTTGTTTTATAGAAAAGGCACATCAAATATTTGGAATAAGCAATTTTCTAAATTTTCCGATAATTACTTAGCAACCCATTATAAATACAAAGAGAAAGATGGCAGAAGGTATGATACTATTGCTATGCATGCTGCAGGTGGTAGTCAAACTAAAAAAATATTCAAAGGGAAAAAACTTTCTCCTCCTCCAGGAACACACTGGAGATTTACGCAAGAAAAGATCAATGAATTGGAGAAGGAAGGTAAACTGGTTTATGGGAAAAACGAATATCCTAGATGGAAGAAATATCTTGATGAAACAGAAGGTGTTGCTGCTCAATCAATCTTTGATGATATAAACCCTGTAAATTCTGGTTCAACTGAAAAAATAGATTATCCTACGCAAAAACCAGAGGCATTAATTGAGAGAATTATTAAATCATCGACACATTCTGGTGACATCGTTTTGGATTTTTTCGCAGGTTCAGGAACGACCGCTGCAACAGCAGAAAAACTAAATCGCAAATGGATTACATGCGACATTGGAAAACTTGCGTTTTATACAATGCAAAAAAGATTATTAAATATTGAGAGCAGTAAGTCAATTGAAAATCCCAAAGAGCCATATGGAAAACCTGCAAAAAGTTTTTTTTCAGTAAATACAGGGCATTATGACCTTGCAAAAATCTTTGAACTAAAACAACAAGAATATTCCGAGTTTGTAATGAACTTATTTGAAGTTGAGCATAAGAATAAAACGATAAGCGGAATTCAATTTGACGGAGAAAAGAAAGACGGTTATAATGTAATTGTTTGGCAATACTGGAAATTAAAAGACAGTTTGGTTGATGAAGATTATTTACATGATTTGCACAGTCATATCGGAACAAAAGCAGGTACCCGGGTTTATATTATTGCTCCTGCCAGCTATGTTGACTTCATAAGTGACTATTGCGAAATTGATAAAGTCCGCTACTACTTTTTAAAAGTTCCTTATCACATTATTCGTGAACTACACAGAGTTCAATTCAAAAAATTTCGTCAGCCTCAAAGCAAAAGCAATGTGAATGATTTGGAAGATGCAATTGGTTTTCATTTCATGCGTCAGCCGGAAGTAAAAAGCGAATGGAAAGAAAAAGGTGGAGAGTATTACATCACCATCAAAAAATTTCTTTCTGTTTTCAGCGAGGAAGAAACCGAAAGAGATATGGAGAATTTTGAAAGTTTGGCAATGGTTCTGATTGATAAAAATTTTGACGGTGAAACTTTTGATATGGACACTTATTATTTTGCAGAAGACCTTTTACCTAAAAAGGAAAAGAAATCAACCGAAGAAGACGGCAGCGAAAATATAATTGAAGAACTCAAACGCATTAATCAGATTATGTTACCGCCAATTCCTAAAAAAGAATGTGGTAAGAAACTTATGGTTATTTATGTTGACATATACGGTAACGATTTCAAAGAAGAATTTAAGTTTAAATAAATGGTGCAGGAAATAAAACAATACAAAACAGCCGATCTGGTATTGCAGGTTTCAAAAAACTATAATCCTGCAACACTAAGTCTTGCAGCATGGGATAGGTATTTAGACATTCTTTGTAGCGATCGCCAGTACCAAAAGGAGGCTATACAAAAAGCCATTATTTTTTTGGCTTCTGGTTTGTATCAAAACACTGCTGACCTAGTAAATGAGAATTGGTTGAATCCCAAAATGGCTGAACTAAAAAACCGTTACCAAACTGTAACTGACTACGAAAGCCATTTGCAGATGAAGTACAAACTTTCTGCAAACATCGATTTAGCAACAGGAACGGGTAAAAGTTATGTTATTTACGGCATCGCACAAATAATGCTATCACTTGGCTTTGTTGACAGAGTTTTGGTATTGTGCCCTTCACTCACAATTGAAGACGGATTGTTAGAGAAGTTTAGAAAGTTAGCAGAAGATCCTGCATTACTAAAAGCAATTCCAGATGAAAGCAAGTTCAAAAATCCTTCTATAAAAACCGCCGACATAACAATTAAGGAAGGCGACATTTGCGTAGAAAATATTCATGCTGTTTATGAAAGGACAGGTTCATCTATTAAAGACAGTTTTGCTGGAAACGGTGAACGAACCTTGGTGTTAAACGATGAAGCACACCACATTTTCAATGTTGTAGAAGGAAAAGACAAAGAAGCAAAAGTTTTAAAAAAGTGGAAGGATTTTTTATTAAGCACTGACTTCAATTTTAAATACATACTTGGTTTCACAGGCACAGCATACATTAAAGACGATTATTTCAACGATGTTATTTATCGCTACTCTTTACGCCAAGCCGTAAATGATAGGATGGTAAAAATGGTTGATTATATAAGCAAGAACGATGATGCAGAAGATGAAATCAAGTTTCAGGAAATTTACGACAATCATCAAGCGAACAAAAACAATTACCGAAAAGTAAAACCACTTACCATTCTCGTTACAAAGGATATTACAAAAGCTAAGCATTTAGCATTAGAACTGTCAGAATTCTTGATAATTAAAGAACAGCTCACACCGGAAGAATGTGAGAAAAAGGTTTTGATAGTTACATCAGCACCAGAACACAAAGTCAATGTAAAAAAACTGAAGGAAGTAGATAAAAAAGAAGATAGCACGGAATGGATTATTTCAGTTTCAATGCTTACTGAAGGTTGGGATGTAAAAAACGTCTTTCAAATAGTTCCGTGGGAAGATAGAGCATTTAATTCTAAACTCTTAATTGCACAAGTTCTGGGTAGAGGATTGAGAGTGCCACCAGAATATCAATCACCACAACCCAAGGTTCGTGTTTTTAATCACGATGCCTGGAGCAGAAACATAAGAGGCCTTGTAGATGAAATTTTAGAAATTGAAATGCGACTTACTTCTGCTCCATTGAACAAATGTGACAGAAAAAAACATCATTTTGAATTGCATCAGATTAACTATGAAAAAGAAGCCATAGAAAAAGAAACAAAAAAGAAGCATCAGGAATTTGATTACACAAAGGGTTACATTGAACTACAATCACAAGTTGAAGAAACCGAGAAGGAAACTGAATACACAAGTTTAGCAGGTGAGATAAGTGCAAAAAACACTCTCATTCATTACAACACTTATACTATAAATGAAATTGTAAATAAAATTTACAATGAGTTGAAATTGCGTGAATGGGAAGGAAACATTTTAAAACTACCTACTGGGAAATATTCTAAAGAAAATCTTCCACCAAAAGAAGAAATAAAAAACATCATTCGCAAGTCAATGGACAAAGTAGGTATCAAAGGTGACCGTTTAATTGAAAAAAATAAGCATAAAATTGAAAGTAGTTTCAATACTTTGTTGCGGAAATCTATTAAAACAACCGTCTATCAGAAGAAAGCAAAGGACCCTTTCACTATCAGCACAGCCAATATAGACAAAGAAAGTATTGCAGTTGGAAACCTTCGCCACAATTCAACAGCATTCTATTCTTCTGATTATTCAAAAGAGTTAGACATAGAAGTCAGAGAAATTTTAGATGCAGTTATTGAAGATGAAAGTTTTCCGAAGAGTGCATCAAAAGAAATCAATGCTTTTGTTTTTAAAACGCCAATTGATTTAGTTTTCACGAAATTTGAACCCGAAAGGAAATTCATTGACCATTTATGCAGAACAGAAAATGCTAAAGAAATGGAAGCGTGGGTAAAGTCAAGAGACGTGGGCTTCTACTCCATTGAGTATTCAATTACATCGGTAGGAGGTAAACATTCAAAAGTTCAATCATTTAACCCTGACTTTTTTATAAAGATTCAGAAGAAGGATACCATTCATTTTATTATTGTAGAATCAAAGGCAGACGGCGATATTAGTCCTGATAACAGAGCAAAAAATAAATACGCAAACCAGCATTTTGAAAATCTAAATGCTGAAATGGAAACAAGAGGAATAAAAGAGGTTTATCACTTTCATTTTTTAAGTCCAAGTTCTTACATTGTATTTTTTGACCACTTGCGAAAGGGGCAATTATTAAAAGATGAATTCCGCAGTGAGTTAGAGGCAAAACTGGAGGAAGTAGAAGAATAATATATCAGATGGGAATATGTGCTTACATTGCAAAAGCCGGGCTTATTGACCACGTTTCGCCGAGAAGGTTGCAATTTACATACATAGCTAAACAACAAATACTTAACTCAGGCTCTAGGTGTTCAATATTGTCCGGCCAACTATGGTCAAGCCCACTGGTTTTTCCAACTTAGGAGTTGTATAAGAATATTGTGTTATATTACAAAAAGAAATAATTATGGTAGAAAATTAATTCTACCATAATAATACACTCTTTAGTTGTAGTTAATTTTAAAATGAAAGGTTAACGAATCTA
>JGI24135J36437_1000448_pt1 | contig 12589 bp, 18 predicted proteins | sample BarGraNGADG00211_3_FD_36437 | JGI IMG/M metagenome (IMG submission 36437)
CGATCAGCAGCACGACTCCGCCTCCGAACGGTCTCCCGCCCGCGAGTTTTCCCATCGGGATGGCCTGGAGCGCTACCAGCGCCTCGTAGAGCGCAGCCAGAACGAGCAACACGACGATGGCTGCCAGAACTTTTACGCGAGTCACTTCGGGAAGGCGAGCGCTCATCTCACTAGGCCTTTCCGCAGTTCGCGCAGTAGGCGGTTCCGACACGGCGCTCCTTGCCGCAACTCGAGCACTCGCCGATCACGTCGCGACCGCAACCCTCGCAGTGAGCGCGGCCGCGCGATGGATAGCCGCAGAATGGGCATTCGCCCTTACGGACGCGCCTGGATGGAATGAGTCGAGCGAGGTACCGCTGCAGGACGACGAAAGCGCCGACGGTCACAGCGATACCGAAGAGGGCAAGAACTATCGGGCCGAGGTCACGCATGCCCGCGTACTCATACGTGTAGTCGGTTGCCGCGACGAACGTGAGCAACGTCCCGGCGGCAATCGCCGAGAAGGCGAGTGGAAGGTAGCGAGAGCGCCGGCGACGGAGTACGGCGAGCAGCCAGTAGCCGAGCCCGACGAACGAGGTGGCCAGCAGCACTCTGAAGCCGAGCGTGCTGAGAGTGCGCTCACGGTTGACGCGATCGACCTGTTTCGAGAAGGGACCTGCGACCCGGGCGTACGCGGCTCGTGCCTGGCCGAGGACGCTGGCAGCTTGACGCTGGTTCGCGCGCGCTCGGAGGAAGGCGGCGTTGGCAACCTGATAACTGTGTTTGAGCTTCGCGGCCGGTTGATTCGCCTCGAGCGCTGTCCTGTATCTCTCGCGAACGAAGGTGAGGTTGTTCTGCGCTTGCGCGATCTCCATCCTTGCGAACTCGTTTCGGCGGCTAGCGCTATCCAGCGCCAGCCGGTCGTGCGCGGCCGTGGCATTTCGGGGCAGGCTGATGGCGGAGCGGACAGCGTTGTCGATGCGCGTGTAGCCCCAGATAGCCCCGATTGAAAGGAAGATAGCGAGGAACACGGCAAGCGCCTTCTCGCTCTTGGTCGAGGCGATTTCCTCGATGTCGACCTTCTCACTTCTCACCTTGCTTCTCCTTTTTCGTTTTGGTTCGCGGGCGGAGGCGCACCTCGAGCTCGCAATCGAGCGCGCTCGCAATCCGTTGCAACGTGTCGATCCGGGGCGGACGGGCGCCCGACTCGAGCCGGGCGATCGCCGGCTGGCTGGTTGCGCAGAGGTCAGCCAGCTCCTTCTGCGATAGATCGCGGGCGATTCGCTGCTCGATCACCTGCTCGGCGATCTCGGCGACGAGTCGCCTGTCGGGATCGTCGTAAGCGAAACGTTCACGCAAGCGCTGCAGTGGGCGACCAACCCTGTTTCTGTGTGCTGGTCTCTTAGGCGGCTCGGTCATTTAATATCACGCTCGGTATAAGAGCATACCACTAAAGGTATATATGCTCAACCCGGTGCGGAATCGACCTGGGCCTGGCGTCGGTCACCGTTACTAGACTCGCGCCATGCTCGTGTTCTCGCTCGTCGCCGGCCTCGTGTTTGGATCGATCTCGGCGGGCTCGATGATCAAGCTCGAGGCGCCTTCGCCGAGGCAGAAGCGAGAGGCGATGGCGGCGGCTTTCCTCGAACGCTTCGTTACCGGATTCGTGATCGGGCCGGTGGCAAAAGGCCTCGGCGCGAATGGGCTGCTGATCGGCGCCTTGCTCGGAATCGGATTCAGCGTTCCCTCGGCGCTGATAGCCCGTGCCTACGTACCGATCCTGGCGATCGGGACGATCGGCGGACTTGCGGTGGGCGCCGCCTACATGCTGGTGTACTGAGTAGCTAGCCCGAGATCAGAAGCGGGATCCAAACCCCGTCGATGCGCGACCCGTCTTTCGCCGAGTTCTCGTAGGAGACAAGCGTCGCGGGGCCGGCGGGCGCCTGAAAACGAAGAATGACCGAGAACGTGCCCCGGATCCCGCTGCCGGAGCTGGCGGTGACGGTCTTCGTGGCGAGCGGCTTCCCGTTCACGTTCAGCAGCTCGAGTTGGGAGGTCGCCTCGAAGGTGTTGGAGCTGCCGGATACCCGGAGTGGGCTTTTCACGTGCTCGAGCGGCAGCGGGCTCTCGACCAGGACGGCGGGCATGAGAGCTTCGAAGTCGGCTCGGCCGAGCGAACGGGAGCGGCCGGCGGGAGTGACGATGACGACGTCGCGGATGCTGGAGAACTGAGTCAGTGTCGTTACGACCTGTGCTCTGGCGGCAGAGTCGAGGCTCGTCGAGAGCTCGACGGTCAGATGCTCGCCGATCTTGGTGATCTTCCTCAGCTCGGCGTTCTCGGGCAGAGCAGTCGAAAAGCCGAACCCTCTCTCCGCCCGGTTGGGCCCGCTCAGGAGGGCTCCGATCGAAGCCTGCCCGACGGCGAGCGTGTGCACGACTTTCCGCCCGGTCGCTGCCAGCTTTCCGCCGCGAATGAAGTAGGCGCGCACGAAAACTGTCTCGCCCGGCATCGCGTCTGTCATTGTCGCGTCTGTCGTTGTCGCTCGGGTCGAGACGGTCGCCTGCGGTTTCGAGCCGCCGCAGGCGCCAAGGAGTAGCGCCAGCGCCAGCGCAACCAAGAGCGACAGGGCGCGAACGGGCATGCCCGGGACACTCTCATATCTCGCAAGCGCTGTGAAGGACGGGCCTGCTAGGACGCGGCGGCGAGCGGCGTGTCCGAGCAGTCTTCCGAGTGCAGGCTTCGCGGCAGCGAGTGGTAGACCAGATCGGCCAGCTCGGCCTCGGTGGCCAGGATCGGCTCGGTGTCCCGGTAGTTGACCAGGGCGTAGGTGAGATCGGAGGCCAGCAGCTCGCCTTCGGGATCGACGAAGTGCCNCGGAGCGACGACGAAAAGGCCGGGCTCNTCGCGGATCGAGACCAGCCGGGCGCGCGGGATGACGACCGGCACCTGACATCCCAGAACTCCGCACTCGCAGCGAAGCGGAATGAACTCGCGCGAATTCCCGACGAGCAGGAGTAGCTCGTTCACCATCCGCGTCACTTGCGCGTTCAGGCGTCTGCGGTCACGGTCGCGGCTGGGTTGCGGCCGTGTCCGCGCTCGGGGGAACTCGATTGCGGCCATCGTGTCGCAGTCTTGTCAAAAGTCTCGTAAACGCCATCCCCGGAACCGCGCGGGCCGTATCCTCGAAAATGGGTATTTGCCGTAAACCTTCTGGGGAGTACGCTCCTGGTCATGAACCGTCTCCGCCTATCCGTTATCGCCGCGCTCGTCCTGGTAGCGCTTGCTCTCGCGGCCCCCGCCTCGGCGGCGATCGTCCCGCAGCGCTCGATCTCGGGCATCAAGCTGGGCATGAGCGAGAAGGCGACGAGGGCGAAGCTCGGCGCTCCGCTTCGCGTCCGCAGCGGCTCGAATCTGTTCGGACACTGGCGCCAGCTCGTTTACCCGCGGGTCACGATCGCCTTCCAAAGCGGCAACAAGGCAACGAGCCTGTCAACACGAAGCGCGCNGGAGAGGACGGCAAGCGGCGTCGGCGTNGGCTCGACGCTCGCGCGGGTGCGCGCCGGACTACAGGGCGAGAAGTGCAAGCGGGAATTCGGCCTTTTCCACTGCTGGATCGGCCGCTGGGTGCCGGGCCGTTTCGTCACGGATATCAGCTTCAAGCATTCGCGCGTGACCCGGATCACGATCGCATACGTGTTCGATTAGGCAACTCGGGCGCGGCCGGTCGTGCGACGATGCCCGGGATGAGCTCGCTCAGAGTCGTCTGCCTGTCGGACACCCACCTCCGTCAGGGGCGTGAGCTTCCGGCCTGGTGCCTTCGCCGCCTGGAAGGCGCCGATCTGATCGTGCACTCGGGCGATCTGGTCACGCTGCCCGTGCTAAAGCGGCTGGAGCGGCTGGCTCCGGTCGCGGCGGTGCGGGGAAACATGGACGCGCCGGTGCTCAAGCAGAGGCTGCCGGTGCGGCACATAGGCGAGATCGGAGGGGCAAGGATCGGCGTCATCCACGATCCCGGTCCGGCGCTCGGACGTATCGCTCGTTTGGCGCGGGCTTTCCCCGACTGCGACGCCGTCGTGTACGGGCACACGCACGTGCCCGAGATCCAGCGCCTGGGCCGCCGCCTGATTCTCAACCCCGGCAGCCCGACCGTTCCGCGCTCGACCCTGGGGGCGACGATGCTCGAGCTCACGGTCTCGAGTGACGGGACGATCGAGCCGGTGTTCGTTACTGCTTGACACGAACACGTGTTCGCTGTAGCATGGCGAACATATGTTCCCTCGCTTCGTCACGGTCGTTCTACTGCTGGTCGCTCTTTGGGGAGGCCTGGCCCACGCCTCGGGCGCATCCGGTCAATAGCGGCACCTACGTGGTCAAACCCGGCGACACGCTCTGGTCGATCGCTCATCACTACTACGGCGGTGATACGCGCCGGGGCGTCTGGGATCTCGAGCAGCGGAACGATCTTGGCCGTAGCGTCCTGCTGATTCCGGGACAGCGTCTCATCGTTCCCCTGTAGCGGGCGGTGAGCGTGTGGCCGGGCGGCGGCTGGCGCCGCGCATCGGTCGTGTAGGCCGAGCGGGATAGGCTCTTATACTGAGAGGTATGTCGGGGTCGCAGGCGCGGCTCTCCCTACGCGTCTCGCCCGGTGCCAGAAAGAGCGCCGTCGTCGGTCGCTACGGGGAGAGATGGAAAATTCGAGTGGCCGCTCCGGCGGAATCCGGGCGGGCGAACGAAGCGCTGATCGAGCTTCTGGGGAAAACGCTTGGAGTTGCTCGCTCGCAGCTTCGAGTCGTTTCCGGAGCTAGTGCTCGTGACAAGATTGTGGAAGTGAAGGGAATCGACGCCGAGGAGAGCGAACGCTTGCTCGGCGTCTCGGCCGGAGAAGGCGAGGCAAATGAAGGCGAACGAGCTTAGCGGTTACCGGAAGTCGCTTCTGGACGAGAAGGAGCGTCTGAGCGCCGCACTCGAGTACCTGCACATCGAGAGCCCCGGAGCCGACGAAGAGGACGCGCTGGAGCTCTCCAGCCTCGAACAGCATCTCGCCGAGGTCGGGTCGGTAACGCTCGACAGGGAGATCGACTACTCGCTCGAGGAGGTCGCTCAGGAGGGGCTCGCCGCGATCGCGAGGGCGCTGGAACGAATCGAGCAGGGAACCTTCGGTAGCTGCGGGTCCTGCGCGAAGCCCATTGCTCCCGAGCGCCTCGCTGCGCTACCGTGGGCGAGTCTTTGCATCGATTGCAAGCGTCGCGAGGAGCGCAGTTGAGCGAGCAGGAACGTCGGCTTCCAGAGGTGCGGGTCGGCTCTTCACCCGACGCCCTGACGCCGATCTCGGTCGCCGAGAAGCGGCTCGGCGCCGGGTTCTGGCAGTGGCTCTCTTTTGCCCTGGTCGTCGTCTGCGCATTCGGCGCCGATCAGCTGACCAAGTGGCTCGTAACCAGCCGGCTGGCGCTCGGCTCGAGCGTGTCGATCGCGGGCTCGCTCGAGATCAGCCACGTACAGAACTCCGGTATCGCCTTCGGATTCTTCTCGCAGGCGACCTCGCTGGTTATCGTCCTGACTTCTGCCGTGGTGCTCTGGATGGTTTTCTTCTTCGCACACTCCGGCGGCAGGCACCCGCTGTTGCCGGCGGCGCTAGGGCTCGTGGTCGGAGGCAGCGTCTCGAACCTGTTCGATCGCATCGTGCACGGTTATGTGACCGATTTCATCGACTTCGGGCTCTGGCCGTCGTTCAATCTCGCCGACTCTTTCATCGTCCTCGGCGTAGCCACCCTCATCTTCTTCTTTATTGCCCCCGATCGCTATCTGCCGCGTTCGACCGGTGACTCGCGCCAAGCTCCAGGTAGCTAGCGAGCTGGCAGGCGAGCGGCTCGATCGCGTGCTGGCGACCGTGCCCGAGATCGGCTCGCGCGCGCTGGCCGTACGAATGCTCGCCAAGGGCGAGGTGCTCGTGGACGGGCGCCAGGCGCCGAAGAGCGAGCGCCTGCGCGGCGGCGAGACGATCGAGTACGAACTGCCGCCGCAGCAGGAGCCACTCGCGCGTGAAGAGCGGCCGCTGACTCTCGTCTACGAAGACGAGCATCTGCTCGTCGTGGACAAGCCGGCCGGTATCTCGGTTCATCCCGGCGCCGGTCGTTCGAGCGGGACGCTGGCCAACGCGCTGGTTGCATACGGCGCGCGCGGGGGAGAGGCGCCGGAGCGACCCGGCATCGTTCACCGTCTCGACCGCGACACGTCGGGGCTGATGGTCGTCGCCCGCAGCGAGGTGGCCTTCCTCGCTCTGCGCCGGCTAGTGCGCCGGCACGAGATCGAACGCGGGTACCTGGCGCTCGTCTGCGGCCGGCCACGCTCGCGCAGAGGCACGATCGAGGCGCCGATCGGCCGCGATCGCCGGCATCCAACCAAGCGATCGCTCGAGACCGACAAGCCGCACGCGGCGGTCACCCACTTCGAGCTGCGTGAGCTCCTGGACCGCCACGCGCTGCTAGACGTGCGGCTCGAAACCGGCCGGACGCACCAGATTCGTGTGCATCTGGCGGCGATAAACCTTCCCGTGGCGGGCGACGCGGTCTATGGAGTGGCGCACGATCTAGGGTTGGAGCGCCAGTTCTTGCATGCCTGTCGTCTCGCTTTCCGGCACCCGGTCACGGGAGAGGAGGTCGAGGTCGCGTCTGTGCTTCCGGCCGATCTCGAGCAGGCGTTGGCGCGGGCTCGTGCCGGCGAGCGCTAGAATGCGCGAGCTTTAGGAAACGTCCTACGACCCGGTGGGTCGGGCGGATGGTGGTGCCGTTCCGTTGGGATCGGTTCCATCCGTCTCCACCGGCTGTACCGAGCAACCAACCAGAAGGGAGAAAATCCCGTGTCAGTAGTCTCCATGCGGGAACTGCTCGAGGCCGGAGTCCATTTCGGGCACCAGACTCGACGCTGGAACCCGAAGATGCGGCGCTACATCTTCACCGAGCGCGGCGGCATCTACATCATCGATCTCGAGCAGACGCTCGAGCTGCTCGAGCAGGCGCACTCCTTTGTGCGCGACGTTGCCGAGCGGAATGGAACGGTGCTTTTCGTCGGCACCAAGAAACAGGCCCAGGACGCGATCGTCGAGCAGGCCATCAGGGTCGGCATGCCGTACGTGAGCAACCGCTGGCTTGGCGGTCTGTTGACCAACTGGCGCACGATCTCCGGCCGCATCGAGCGGCTGCACGAGTTGCGCCGCCTCAAGCAGGACAGCCAGCTCGAGCTTCTGCCCGCCAAGGAGCGGCTGGCGATGCTCGCCGAGCTCGCGAAGCTGGAGTCGAACCTCGGCGGTGTGGCCGATCTGAAACGCCAGCCCGATGCGATCTTCATCGTCGACCTGCGCAAGGAGCAGCTCGCGGTGCGCGAGGCGCAAAGGCTCGGAATGCCCGTGATCGCGCTGGTTGATACCAACTGCGATCCCGAGGAAGCCGATTACATCGTTCCCGGAAACGACGACGCCATCCGCTCTTGCAACCTGATCGTGAGGGTGATCGCCGACGGGATCATGGCCGGAAAGAGCCGCACAACCGTGGAGGAGATGGAAGGGAAGGCCGCCGAGGAGGCGCCGGCTGCCGTAGAGGTGCCCGAACCGTCCGCCGCGCATGAACCGGCCGCCGCGCCTGAACCGGCTNTANTCGAAGAGAGTGCGCCTGTCGCCACGCCCGAGCCGGCGGTAGTCGAAGAGAGCGCGCCTGCCGCCGAAGAGCCGGCGTCTCAGGCATCGAGTGAAGAGAAGGAGCCGGCACAGTGACTGAGATCTCGGCCAGCCTGGTAAAAGACCTGCGCGAGCAGACGGGCGCAGGGATGATGGACTGCAAGCGGGCGCTGCAGGAAACCGGGGGAGACCTCGAAGCGGCCCGCAAGCTCCTGCGCGAGAAGGGCATGGCGCAGGCCGGCAAGCGCTCAGCGCGTGCCACCAACGAGGGCGTCGTCCTGCAGAGCATCGAGGGCGACATCGGCGCGATGGTCGCGGTCGGTTGCGAGAGCGAGCCGGTATCGGTCAACGAGGACTTCAAGCAGTTCGCCGCGAGCGTGCTGGCGAGCGTCGAAGCCGACGGGCCCGACGCGGCCGAGTCGCTCGAGGGCGCCCGCGTCGAGCTCATCTCGAAGATCGGCGAGAACATCGTCGTGAGCGGAGCCGAGCGCTTCGAGGCCGCGAGCGGCGAGGTGCTCGCCGGCTACGTCCATCCGCCGGCGAACAAGATCGGTGTGCTGGTCAAGCTCGCCGGAGGAGACGCCGAGCTCGGTCGCCTGCTGGCGATGCACATCTCGTTTGCCAATCCTCGCTACCTGGCGCGCGACGAAGTGCCGGCCGAGCTGGTGGCCGAGGAGCGCGACGTCTACTCGAAGCAGTCGGACGTCGCGTCCAAGCCCGAGCAGGTGCGCGAGAAGATCGTCGAGGGCATGCTCAAGAAGCGCTTTTTCGCCGAGCAGGTGCTCGTCGACCAGGCCTGGATTCACGACGCGGGCAAGTCCGTCGAGCAGGTGCTGGCCGAGCAGGGGGCGAAGGTCGTTGCAATCCGTCGCTTCGCCCTGTCAGAGTGAGGGCGTGAGCGCCGCCAGCGAGGATAGAAAGAGCGGGAAGAAGACGGGCGAGAAGGCCTTCAGCCGCGTCTTGCTCAAGCTCTCCGGCGAGGCGCTCATGGGCGAGCGCAGCTACGGCATCGACCTGCCCACGGTAGATCGGATAGCGCGCGAGATCCTCGACGTTCACGAGGAAGAGGTAGAGCTGGCCGTCGTGATCGGCGCCGGGAATATCCACCGCGGCATGACCGCGGCGGCCGAGGGCATGGATCGCGCCACCGGCGACTACATGGGCATGCTCGCGACACTGCTCAACTCGATGGCCTTGCAGGACGCACTCGAGCGGGCGGGTGGCCAGACGAGGCTCATGTCCGCGATCGCGGCCGCGGAGGTGGCGGAGCCCTATATTCGCCGCCGTGCCATTCGCCATCTCGAGAAAGGGCGCGTCGTGATCTTCGCCGCCGGGACGGGCAACCCGTTCTTCACCACCGACACGGCGGCGGCCTTGCGCTCGCTCGAGATCGGCGCCGAGGCGCTCCTGATGGCGAAAAACGGAGTCGAGGGCGTCTACGACGGCGACCCCAACAGCAATCCGGACGCCCGCTTTCTGCCTCACCTGACGCACCTCGAGGCGATCGAGAAGGGCCTTAAAGTAATGGACACGACGGCTCTCTCGCTCTGCATGGACAACCGCCTGCCTATCTACGTCTTCGAGCTCGCCGAGGGCAACATCAAGCGTGTTGCCGCCGGCGAGCGAGTTGGCACGATCATCTCCAACGAGGAGGCCTGATGCCAGTAGACGATCTGCTCTTGAAAGCCACTCATCGCATGGACAAGTCAGTCGAGACCATTCGCGGGGAGTTCAACACCGTGCGTACTGGCCGCGCTTCGACCGGGCTACTCGATCGCATCGCAGTCGAGTACTACGGCCAGCGAACGCCGTTGCAGCAGTTGGCCACCATCTCGACGCCGGAGCCGCGGCTGCTCACCGTGCAGCCCTTCGACCCCAGCTCGCTCAAGGGAATCGAGAAGGCGATCATGGAATCCGATCTGGGCTTGACGCCCTCCAACGACGGGCGCTTGATTCGGCTTCCCATACCGCAGCTCACCGAAGAGCGGCGTAAGGAGCTGGTCAAGCTGACGCGCCATATGGCCGAGGAGGGCAGAATCGCGGTACGGAACGTTCGCCGCGATCTGAACCACCACCTCAAGGAGCTTTCGAGCTCGGGCGAGATCGGCAGCGACGACGAGCGTCGCGCCGAGGAGCGGGCCCAAAAGATGACCGACGAGCACGTCAAGATCATCGACGAGCTGCTCAAGGTCAAAGAAGCCGAGATCATGGAGGTCTGACCCGGCAAGGGGTTTTTACGATGCTCGGACTTCGCACAAGACTGCGCGCGCTGCGCGCGCTCTCTCTGGCCAGGGAGAAGGAGCTGCCGACGTCGGCGCGCTCGCTTGCGATCATCATGGACGGCAACGGTCGCTGGGCCAGGCGCCACGGCTTGCCGGTCGCCTCCGGCCACCGGGCGGGCACCCGCGCGCTCCGGCGCACGGTCGAGACCTGCATCGAGCTCGACGTGCGCTCGCTCGCCGTCTTTGCCTTCTCGACCGAGAACTGGTCGCGGCCCAAGGACGAGATCGACGCGCTGATGATGATCCTTGCCGAGACGATCGAGAAGGAGCTCCCGGATCTTGCCGAGCAGGGCGTGCGCACCCGGTTCGTCGGGCGCCGCGACCGGGTCGGCGACGATCTACAGCGGGCGATGGAGAAGATCGAGAGCGCCACGGCGCTGAACAAGCGCCTCGACCTCTGGATCGCCTTCGACTACGGCGGTCGCACCGAGCTGGTAGACGCCGCTCGGCACATGCTCGAAGCAGGCGTCGATCCAAACAAGCTCGACGAGGAAGTCTTCACCTCGTTCCTCTGCGCGCCCGAGATGCCCGACCCCGATCTGCTCATCCGCACCTCCGGCGAGTCACGTATCTCCAACTTCTTGCTCTGGCAGATCGCCTACACCGAGCTGGCCTTCGTCGAGAAGCTCTGGCCGGAGTTCGGCCCCGCCGATTTGCGTGCGGCGTTGCAGGCCTACACGCGCCGCCGGCGGCGCTTCGGGGGGCGCTAGTGCAGCTCGTGGCGGTCATGGTGGGGCGCTAGTTGACTCCCTTGACCTCGCGGCTATTGGTCTCGGCGGTTGGGCTGCCGATAGTGCTTGCCCTCGTCTGGGGCGGCGGCTGGTGGCTTTTCACCCTGCTTCTCGTGGCCGCCCTGATCGGACTACATGAGTACTGCCTGCTGATCCGCTCGCTGCATCCGCTGGTTCTGGCCGGGTACGCGGGCATGGCCCTGACGCTGCTCGGCGCCGAGATCGGCGGCCTCCCGTGGGCGGTCGCGGGCCTGTTCGCGACAATCCCGATCGCCTTCGCCCAGTACGGCATCTCGACGACGCGCCAGCCGGCCACGATAGCGGTTGGCACGACCCTGCTCGGGGTGGTCTGGATCGGCGGTGGCCTGGCGACTTTCGAGCTCATCCGCGCAATTCCGGCCGGCGATCATCATCTGGGTCAGCTGGCGGCATTCACCGTTTTGCTCGCGGTCTTCGCCGCGGACACGGNCGCCTATGGAATGGGACGGTTGCTGGGGCGTCACAAGCTCTCGCCGGTACTCTCGCCGGGGAAGACCTGGGAAGGCTTTTTCGCCGGCGTCGTCGCGGCGATCGCGGTCTCGTTCTTCGCTCTCTACAACGACCGAGGTGTTTTCCTTTCGATTTCGCAGGCGCTCCTTCTGGGCGCCATCATTGCGATGGCCGAGGCGCTGGGCGACCTGTTCGAGTCCTCGCTCAAGCGCGACATGCACGTGAAAGACACCGGTCGCCTGCTCGGCGGTCACGGCGGCATCCTCGACCGCATCGACTCGCTGCTCTTCGCCGGTAGCGCCGCCTTCTTCGCGCTGCTTGCTTTCGGCGTCATCTGAGCCCGGTTACGGCTAAGGGTGGCTAGAGATGTCCGAGCTCGGTTACGGGGCCGAGGCTGTCTAGGTCGGGAGACCGATCAGAGAGGAACGCACCGGGGAGTATCCACGTCGGTTTGCTACTGGCAACGCCTACGACAACGCTAAGGAATTTGTATGTCCTGAGCCCTGCACCAATCCGACCTATTTCTATGTTCTGCTGTAGGCAACCCGATTCGGCAAAGCGGTCGCCCCTGAAGACGAGTAGATACACAGGATCCCTTGCGGCGCTCGGATAGGGGCTCGGAACGTTCCTACTCACGGCCCGAGCTTTTCTCAGCGTGGCGATAGCCGGAGCCCACATCGTCGGCACGACGGCGACTTCTGTATTGCTTCCAGGCCAAGGGCACTCCTTGGCGGCCGAGGTCTTCAAGCTGGTGAGAGCTTCACCCTTCGGCACCGGCGGCGCGCCTTTCGCCAAGGGTGTTCCTTCAGAGCTCGCCAGCGCTCCAACGGTGAAGCCGATGGCCGCTAGAAGACAAACGCATGCAATCGCTAGAACCGAGACCTGAAGACGCCTCCCTCTGATCCCTAGCCGTTCCAGAAAACCTACGAGGCGCATTGGAAACCTCCGCTCGATCGATCACCACGTCACGCGACCCACTCTCCCATCCCGCAATAAAGGGCGGTTAAAGGCCCAAGCCAGGGCGAAAGGGGGTTACGCAGTCATCTGTTGACGCTCGTCGGAACGATCGTGTTGGTAAGGCCTCCCGGCCAGAACCGTTTGCCGTCACGTCCAATCGGTACCGACCGTCCGTAGACTCCCAGCATGAAGCGGATCGCCCTCCTCGGCGCCACGGGCTCGATCGGGCGCCAGGCGCTGGAGATCATCGACGCCGATCCGGAGCTGGAGCTGTGCGCGCTGGCGGCCGGTGAGCCGGAGATCGAGGCGCTGGCCGCGGCGCGCGGCGTCGAGCTCTTCCAGTGCAGGGGCGACCTGACCCGGCTGCTCGAGGCGGCNGAGCCCGATCTCGTCCTGAACGCCGTCGTCGGCTTNGCCGGNTGCNNGGCGACNCTCTGGNCGCTCGAGCACGGTGTGACACTCGCGCTCGCTAACAAGGAGA
>JGI24135J36437_1000459_pt1 | contig 12382 bp, 12 predicted proteins | sample BarGraNGADG00211_3_FD_36437 | JGI IMG/M metagenome (IMG submission 36437)
TTCTCATTGTGGTCCAAGGAGTATTGCCGTTGCTCCCGCTTTATCTCATGAAGCTCATGGTGGACGCCGTGACCGCGGGGCTGGCGGCTCCTGACAAAAGGGTCGCTTTTAGACACGTGCTGTTGCTCGTTGGCTTGATGGGCGCAGCGACCCTGTTTGCTTTCTTGATCCGGTCGATAGCGGGACTGGTCAGTGAATGGCAAACTTTCATTGTCACGGATCACATGAACGACGTCCTCCTGGCCAAGTCCATTGAGGTCGATCTGGAGTATTACGAGAGTGCGCGATACTACGACACACTTCATCGCGCCCAACGCGAAGCCCCCTCTCGCCCCATCAGTATCGTTAATGGTTTGGCCCAGATTGGTCAGAACGGAATCTCATTGCTGGCTATTGCAGGGCTGCTCGTGTCATTTCATTGGATCATCGCGGCAATACTTTTCACGGCCGTCATTTCCGGTACCGCCGTGCGATTAAGATATACCGGCAAGATGTATCGCTGGCAACGTGAGCAGACATCCACGGAACGGCATGCCGGCTACCTCAATTGGATGCTCACCGACAGCAGCCACGCCAAAGAAATCCGCCTGTTTGACCTTGGACCTCTGTTCATCCGCCGGTTTCACGATATCCGCCGGAAACTCCGCAAGGGAAGGCTGGCCATCATGCGCCGGCGTTATATCGCTGATTTTGCGGCTCAGAGCCTGGCCACCGCGGCCATCTACGGTTCGTATGCTTATGTTGCTTATCAGGCGGTGTGGGGGAAGATCACGTATGGTGATCTGGTGATGTATTATCAGGCCTTTCAGCGCGTCCAGGGATCTCTTCAGGGGATATTGAGCAGTCTGGCAGGACTGGTTGAAGACAACCTATTCCTTTCAAACCTCTATGAGTTCCTTGATCTGAAACGTACGGTCATCGAACCGGTTCAGGCCAGCCCTGTGCCTCAGCCGATGCAACGCGGTATCGTGCTCAACCATGTGAGTTTTCAGTATCCCGCAGGCACCAGAAAGGTTTTTGAGGATATTTCCCTCACCATCCGGCCGGGAGAAGTGGTGGCTTTGGTGGGGGAGAATGGCTCGGGCAAGACGACTTTGATCAAGTTGTTGTGTCGATTGTACGATCCGACAGGTGGGTCCATTACCCTCGACGGGGTCGATCTACGCCAGTTTGAAACAAAAGCGTTAAGACACGAAATCGCTATCATTTTCCAGGACTATGCCCACTACCATCTGACGGCCCGGGAGAACATCTGGTTTGGGAATACCGCCCTTCCGCCCGGCCATGAACGTGTCATCGCCGCGGCGCGCCGCTCAGGGGCTGACGACGTCATCCGCGCCTTGCCGCATGGCTATGACACGATTTTGGGAAAGTGGTTCGAGGACGGGGAGGAACTGAGCATTGGCGAGTGGCAGAAAGTGGCCCTGGCCCGCGCCTTCTTGCGCGATGCCCAGATCATCGTCCTTGACGAACCGACAAGCTCTATGGACGCCAAGGCGGAATATGAGGTTTTCCAGANTTTTCGCCAACTGGTGTCCGGTCGAACAGCCATCCTGATCAGTCATCGCTTTTCCACNGTNCGNATGGCNGACCGCATTTATGTGCTGAAGCATGGCAGCGTCATCGAAGGCGGCAGCCACGAAGAATTAATCAAGCAGCGTGGCGTTTATGCCGACCTTTTTGAAAAACAAGCCCGGTCCTATCGCTAGCCGCATGAGCTAAAGGACTTAGTATGGAAAAAAGAGAAGCGGGCCGCCTTTTATGCGATTTTCTTGCCGGCAGGAAAATACCGGAAGCCCGACTGGAAAAATTAGCGCCGACTGATTGGGAGAGTCTGGTAAATCGGGCGCTGCGTTTTAAAGTGCGAGGGTTATTCTATCGGGAAATTAAGTCCCGTAATTTTCCGACTGAACTTGTCCCGGTTGATGTCAAAAACAGGCTCAGGGCAGCATACCGCAACCTGGCGACCAGGAACACGAGTCTTTTTTTTGATGCCGCAAAAGTTATTAAGTCTCTGGCCGAAAATCAACTGCCGGTCATTGCGCTCAAAGGCCTAGCGCTGGCAAAAAACATCTATGGTGATATTGCTTTAAGACCAATGTCCGATATTGATCTTTTGCTGAAAGAAGAAGATCTGGTCAAGGCCGGCCGGATACTGCTGACTCTTGGTTATAAACAGGATTTTCCCGCCTGGGAGAGCATGTTAAAGACTTACCATCATTTGCCGCCTTTTACGAATAAAAGCGGAACAATTATAGAACTGCACTGGAATATAGTGACTCCGGATAGTTTCGTTAAAGTAGATCTTGACGGGTTGTGGGCGAGAGCGTGTCTTATCAAAGTAGATAATACAGAGGTCCGCGTTTTTTCTGCGGAGGATTTATTTTTACATTTGTGTGTTCATGCTGGTTTTCATCTGCAGACCGTATTGGACTTGATTCCTTTTTGTGATCTGGCCCGATTGATAAAAACACACACAGATAAAATCGACTGGCAAATAGTAATTAACAGGGCCAGCCGCTGGGGCGCCCAAAAGTGTGTTTACCTGATGTTGCTTCTGGTCCGGGAATTGCTGGGAGCGGCGCCGCCGGAGCAAATATTGTCAGAAATTAAACCCGCTGATTACCAGCCTGCTTTTTTTACTGAAGCCCTGGAACAGATTCTTGATGAAAAATCGTCAGATCAGCTGATCAGAAGAAGAATCGGCAAACTTGCAAAAATAAAAAAAATTAAAGGGATCAAAGGCAAAGTTTTGGCTTTTTTAAAAGGAGCTTTTCCGTCAAGGGCGTATATGGCCCGCATTTATCCGATTTCGGTTTCTTCCCCGAAGATATATCTGTGCTATTTATTTCGCCTGGGCCGCCTGCTGGTCTACTATACAAAAATGCTTCTTCGCTTGTTCCACCATGATCAAGCGGTTATAAAAGCGATCGATCAGGAGCAGCGGGTGCGCGCGGTTTCTGACTGGCTGTTTTCATAGAGTGGGCCATGCGCATAGGATTTGACGGACGCTGGTTCTTTTCTGGCAACCCCAGCGGTCGGGTCGTGGTCCGCAACCTTCTGCAACAACTGATCGCGTGCCATCCTGAGCATGAATATTTTGTTTTTCTGCCCCGGCGCCAGCGGCACCTCGAATTCCGGCTGCAAGCTCTCCATGTCAAGCTTATCTATACGGCAGGCAAAAACGGTTTTTTGACCAATTGCATCTCACTTCCCTGGCAGGCCAGGAAACTTGGTCTTGATGTCTGTGTATTTTTCTATTTTTCGGGAGTGTTCGGCAGATACAAAAAAATCGTCTTCGTCAATGATATAATTTTTTTGGCGTATCACGGATATTTCACCTGGAGGGAGCGGCTTTATTATTGGCCGATGCGTTTCCTGAGCCAACGGGCTGACAGGATCTGCACCATTTCACAGAGCGAGAAGGCGCGCATGGAAAGATTTGCCTACGCTCCCGCTGCAAAAATAGCCGTCGTACCCCTGAGAGTGGATGAAAGCTTTTTGCCGTTGTCCGGACATGATCCGCAAAGGATTCATGAGGTCAAGGCGAAGTACGGTCTCCCGGAACGATTTTTGCTTTATGTCGGCCGGATGAATGAAAGGAAGAATATTTTGAACCTGCTGAAAGCCGTTAAAGTTCTGGAAGACCAAAATATCAAACTGGTCCTGGCCGGAAAAGTCGATTGGAAAATGTTCGATCTGCAAATGAAAATCAAGGAACTCGCCTTGCAAGACCGGGTGTTGATCCTGGGCCAGGTCGCGGAAACGGACTTGCCCGCATTGTATGCCCAGGCAACCGTTTTTTGTTATGTTTCTTTTGCCGAAGGTTTCGGCCTGCCACCTTTGGAAGCCATGGCCAGCGGCGTTCCGGTCGTGGTCTCGGACTGGGATTCATTGCCCGAGGTTTGCGCCGATGCAGGCAGTTATGTCGATCCGCAAATGCCTGAAGATATTGCCATTGCTATCGACCGCCTGTTGATGGATCCGGAATTGCGGGCGGAAAAGCGCGCCAAAGGCCTGCTCCGGGCCAAGTGTTTTTCCTGGAAGGAAAGCGCCGACAAGTTGCTGCAAGTCTGCCGCGAGGTGGTCAGGTGAAGATCGCCATCATCGGTTCCCGGGGCTACCCCTATGTCTACAGCGGTTATGAAACCTTCGTTAAAGAATTGTCCGAACGCCTGGTGCGGCAGGGTATTGGCGTCACGGTCTATTGCCACCGCAATCTCTTTCGCGACCGGCCAAAAGAGGTGAACGGCATACGCCTGGTTTACATCCCGACCATCGAGAAAAAGACCCTGAGCCAATTCATTCATTCCTTTCAGTCCATGCTGCATGCCTGCTTTTTCAAATATGACGCCATCCTGGTCGTCAATTCCGCCAATGGCCCTTTTGGCCTGCTGACCAGAAAGCGCTTCCCTAATGTGAATGATGGATAAGGATGAGGCCTTGGTAGTAGTGGCGAAATAGAAATCCCGTAGCTGGGACTTCCCCTGAGTTGGATCAACAGGAAGGTGATTGTTTGTGCTTTTTGAAAAGCGTGTATAGTCTTGAGCGGGACAAGCCGGAAATCCGGCAGGCTTCATCGATATTTCCAGCGGCAAATACCATCAGGTCTTTAAAATACTGCTTCTCCGCCGCGGAAACGGTGGTCTTGTGAAACTCTTTCAATGTGGACAGTGCCAAGGGAACGGTCGTGTTGGGCGCCGATTTTTCATGGTTTGCAGGCCTTTTGTGAAAGCCGCTGCGCGCGACCTGGATGCGAATATAGGTCGGCAGGTGCTTGGGGAACAGCATGGGTTCATCTTTGGCGGAAAGCAACGCCTTCTCCAGGGCCTGGATCAGTTCCCGGACATTACCCGGCCAGGGATAACTGGTGGCTATGCTCCAAAATTCAGGGGAAAATTCTTTGGGCTTTATCTCGAAACGTTTGCACAATACGTTCATGTAGTGCATGGTTAAATCGCGGATATCTTCGAGACATTCTCGCAGCGGCGGCAATTCAATGACCAGTGTGCGAAGCCGGAAGAGCAGATCTTTGCGAAATTCTCCGCGCCGGACCATACCCTCCAGATTGCGGTTGGTGGCCGCCACCAAGCGAAAATTACTGGCGACTTCCTGACTCCCGCCGACCGGCCGGAAACGATGCTCCTGGATGACCCGCAAGAAACTTTTCTGAATCCCCAGGGGCAACTCGCCGATTTCATCCAGGAAAAGAGTCCCTTTGTCTGCTTGCTTGACCAGCCCCACCTGGTCGGCGTAAGCGCTGGTGAAAGCCCCGCGCTTGTGCCCGAAAAGCACGCTTTCCACCAGGGTCTCAGGAAGCGACGTGCAATCGACGATCACAAAATTTCCGTCGGCCCGTTTGCTGTTGGAATGGATGGCCTTGGCGAATAGCTCTTTCCCGGTTCCGGTTTCTCCCATGATCAGAACATTGGCATCGCTGTTCGCTGACTGGGCGAGAAGTTCAAGGCTGGGCGCTATGCGCTCTGATTTGCCGATGATGTCCTTGCGCTGCAAAACCAACCCCGGTTTTTGCGCGGCTTTTTCCGCCCGGTATTCAAGCGCGCGGACAACGGAGACCTTGATGGTTTCGAGCGAAGCCGGCTTCTCGATGTAATCCCAGGCGCCGTTCAAAATGGCGAGCTCGGCCTCATCGGGATCGCCAATGCCCGTGATGACAATGATCTCCGGGGATCCGCCGGTCGCCTTTATCTTTTGCATAATACCCAGGCCGCTGCCATCGGATGTCTGCGCGTCGAGAAAAACGACATCGATCGACTCGGATTGAACTTTCCCGAGCCCATCTCCAATCGTGTAGGCAACGGACGGGTTATGTCCCGACTGCGTCACGACATTGGCCATCCAGTCGCAAATCAACTTGTCTTCATCAATTATTAATACTTTTGCCATATGATTGACCACTCAATCTACAAGTGTGAAATTATAGTATACTTTACACTAAATTGCAATTGTCAAGCAGACCGAATGGAAAAATACGGCTCCGGGAATGAGATTACGGACAAGGCAATGGAACGGAGAAAATATAGCATCGCTAAATGCTTCGGAAGACTCAGCATAGCATCACTAAATGCTTCGGAAGACCTCAGCATAGCATCACTAAATGCTTCGGAAGACTCAGCATAGCATCACTAAATGCTTCGGAAGACCTCAGCATAGTGATGCTAAATTCGCAGCCTGAGGTCAAGTGAAAGCCGGAAAATCATCTTGCCAAAGAGTGCATTCCTTGTTAAATAGAACATTCCCTGCCGGGCAAGACATAGGGCAAAAAATTCCATCTGGCCGAGAGCGGTCCACGTTAGTCCATTCCCCCTTATTCAGTGAGAAGTGCTAACCATTTTTTTGAGGACTTCCTTTAGATCCGAATAAGTGTCCTCTTTTTGGCTTATGAACCTCGGCAACATAAGATGGGCCAGCCTGATCGTGCTCTTTTTGCAATCCGGAACGACCAGGACGACAAAGATCTCCGTGAGCAGCCCACGAAGTTCCTGCATCCGCCGCAATTCCACTTGGTCGACGGCCGACAGGATGGCGATCGAATCGGGTTCGACAATGGTGCACAGCAGTTCCTGCAGGTCTGTCAATTGCCGGAAAATCCCGATCGGCCGGTGCGGGAGCGCTTCATGGACCGCCGCCGTGAGTCTTTGCCCGTTTTCATCATTTTTACTATTATATAGCATCAGTTGCACGTTTCATCTCCTGGCAAACAAATGCCAGTATTGGATCAGGCCTTTGAATTAGCAGGTCCTGCTTTTTCAGGACCTGCTATTTCAGAATCTAACCCCAGTTTTGTGCTAAAGAACTCTCCGGCCCTGCAACAATCGTATGATTAAAACGACCGCGGCAATGACCAAAAGAACGTGGATCAGACCGCCGACGTGGAACGCGAAAAATCCCAGAGCCCAAAGAACGACCAGGATGATTAAAATTGTTTCAAGCATGTTGACTTCCTTCTAAATGACGGCGGCCAGACCGATAATCGCCAATATGATGAGCACGATGATGAGGATATNTCTCGTGCTCATATATCCTCCTCCGGCATCGGAAGCCGTGATCACGTCTTGCGCGCCGATTACGAGCTGATCAGTCGTCCCCGCCTGCTGAACCGCCGCTTTTTCAACGGCCATGGCATAGGAAGAGGCTAACACGATCATCAACAGGACACTCCAGAGCTTAACTTGTTTTCTCATTTTGGTTCTCCTTATTTTTTATGTTATCAAGATTGACCCATAAAATACGACAATTCCTATTTGAAAAGATAGTTCCAGTTAATCAATCAGCCTTTCGCCTGGGCTTGGGCGGCCTTTTTCAGCTTGTCGTTGGCGATAACAGCGATATCCACCCGGCGGTTTTTCTGCTTGCCTTCGGGCGTATCGTTCGTCACGATCGGCTGCGTTTCGCCATAACCGGTTATCGAGAACCTCGCTGACTGCACATCGAGTGTCGCCAGGTATAAAGATACGGACTGAGCGCGATCCTTCGAAAGGGTCATGTTGTGGTCATCCGTTCCGGTGTTGTCTGTGTGGCCTTCAATAAGAATGTTGGTATCGGGATATTTATTCAGGATTTTGGCCAGCGCGACCAGGTTTGTTTTGCTGACCGGCCGGAGGTCCGATTTGTCAATATCATAAAGAATCCCGCTGTCAAAAGTAATTTTAATGGCTTCCCCGATACGCTGGATTTCGGCTCCTTTAATATCACGCTGCATTTCAGCGGCTTGTTTGTCCATGTAATTCCCAATAAAGGCACCGGCTGCTCCGCCAACGGCCGCCCCGATAATCGCGCCGAGCAGGGTGTTCCCGGCGGCATGNCCGATCACACCACCGAGAACGGCGCCGCCGGCACCGCCGATCACACCACCCTTCGCGGTCTTGCTCCAAGACGCGCAGTTGACGGCCGCCAACAAGAATACCATCAGGATGAATAACGTCAAATTTTTCTTCATTTGTCCTCCTTTTTTTACTAGGCCTCTCGCTGTCCTAACCCCGGCCATTATTGGACGGCTCGATNAAACAGAGAGAAGCTAGNAATTTTATAGCAATTTTCGTGCCAAAATCTTTCCATCGTCTCAGAATGTCAGGAAATTGATTCCCTCTCTGGAAAAAGGCTAAATTTCAGGTTTGCGGCGATGCAAAGCCTCCGGATAGACAAATTGCGCAATCTTCCCACCTAAGAAATTGACTCATAAAACAGGACAATTCCTATTTTACAGGACATTCCCTGCCATAATATCCTGGCAGAATATTCCTTATTCTTATCCCTGATTGTTGAATGGAAAGATCTTTGCTACGCTATAGGTCTCTGGGCTATAAGCCTCCGGCGCCGGAGATTTAAAGCTTGAAAATCTCGCTGTAGAGATGGTGCCGTGATTGAGCGTGGGCCACCCCCGTGATAAGGCTAAGAATGGATTGGCATATAATATGCTTAATTATTTTTANAAAAGGAGGACAATATGAAAATTAGTCTGATGGAAAAAAATTACCGGGGAACATTGCTGATGGGAGCACTAGCATTGCTGACATTGTTGATGATCACTGGCTATTTGTTCGCTTCGGAAACGGACAAACGCATCGAATTGACCGCCCGAAAATCTTATGTATTCAATGCCTATCTCAAGGGCGATGATATCCAGATTCACTCCCAAGATGGCGTCGTCACCTTGACGGGAACTGTTGCAGAGGAACCCCATTTATTGTTAGCAGCTGAAACTGTTGCCGATTTGCCTGGAGTTAAAAGCGTTGACAACAAGCTGGAGGTAGTGGGCGGCATTCCGGAAAAAAATTCAGATGCCTGGATCCAAATGAGGGTAAAAAATATGCTCATGCTGCATAGCAATCTGGACAGTGCCAATACCGAGGTTAATGTGAAAGATGGTCTGGTGACCCTGCATGGTGAGGTCAACAGCCAAGCTGAAAAAGGGCTGACCGCCGAATATGTTAAAGATATCGAAGGGGTAAAGGATGTTGACAATCAGATGACTGTGGCCACAGCACCCAAAACTAAGCACAGAACAGTTGGAGAATTTATCGACGACTCGTCAATAAAATCGCAGATCAAATTAGCGTTGCTTTTCCACCGCGGCACGAACCCCTTTAGAGCCGATATTACTGTCAAAAGAGGTGTAGTCACTGTGTCAGGTATGGCCAAGAACGCTGCTGAAAAAGAATTGGTAAGCAAACGCATTGCAGATATCCATGGTGTTAAAAGAATCCAAAATCGCATGACTATCAAGTAATCATATTTATAAGTTTCTAAATAGGAGAAAACAAAATGGACGCAATGAAGATTCTGGCGATCGTGCTGATCGTAGCCGGCGTACTGGCATTGGTGTATGGCGGTTTCAGCTACATCAGTGATACCCATACGACCAAGCTGGGCCCAATCAATTTGAGTGTAAAAGACAAGGAGAGGGTCAACATCCCCATCTGGGCTGGCGTGGGGGCNATAGTGGTTGGCGCCGTCCTCCTGCTTTCTGCGGGCAAGAAGGACTAGCGGCTGTAGCATCACTATGCCGAGGCCCTGCGAGGCATTTAGTGATGCTATGACTTTTTATTATTTCATATCCTAAAAGGAGGATACCATGAAATCAAGCAAGCAAGACAAGGCGGAAGGCAAGTTTCACGAAGTAAAGGGTAAGGTCAAGGAGATCGCCGGGAAACTGAGCGATAATCCCAAGTTGGAAGGTGAAGGGAAAGGTGAAAAAATAGCCGGCAAAGTTCAGAAAAAGATTGGCCAGGTCAAGAAGGTTTTTGGGAAGTAGTAAGAGTGCGTGTCATACGCCGGCGTGTTTTAAAAAAATACTACTCCCTTGCAGGGACATACAAATTATATTCATCACAGTCAGTGATTGTCTCACTAGATGATTTCAACGAAACTAACACTATGTTTTTGGCGGCACACCAAAAACATCTAATGTGACTATTAACAGAGCTGGTTGAAATCATAGTGAGAGCAATTAGGATAAATAAATAATTTGTGCTGCCGGCTATTGACATTGCAAATATATATCTATAAAATATAAACATCAGAAAATTGATTTTTCTGTTAGGCATTTAGAAAAAGGAGGTGCCAATATGTCAAAATACGAATCGCCGATTATTGTACCATTAGGAGAGATGGCCAAAGGGACCGGAGCATATTGTGCTGCGGGAGGGACTCCGACACCCCCAGATACTTATTGCTCAGCAGGCACAACAACCGTAAGTGGGAATCCCGGTTATTGCTCAGGGGGAACAACCGCATCTCCCGGTTATTGCTCAGCGGGAACAACCGCAGGAAGTTATTGCACGGGAGGCTATGCTGCGAATAGTGGTGGTTGCTTAAGTGGTGATGCGAACATCGTACATTAGTCAATAACGCGTAAGAGACCGCATTACGGCTTGCCTGACTCTCTAATGCTATTTTCGGCGATAATGATTTTTCCAAGCCGAAAGGAGCGGTTAGACGAGGAGTGGTCGTTTCGGAACATTCGCTCAAGACTGACAGGACTCGTCTGCTTGGCGGGATGTCAGGCGGCGTTGTTATCACTCATTTAATATATGGAGGGAATGAGCCATGAATCAAACGGATAAACCGATTGCCAATCCCATCATTGTGCTCCGGGAGGAGTTCGACGACTGGGCTGTACTCTTCAATCCCGATACAGCCGCTGCCATGGGAACCAATCCTGTCGGTGTAGCGGTCTGGAAACGGATGGATGGCAAGAGAAGCCTCGAGGATATCGTGTCGGAGATCAGAAACAGCTTTGAAGACACTCCGGACGCCGTCTTCAAAGAGATTGCCGCGTTTGTTGACACGCTGGCTGAAAAGGGTTTTGTGGGGCTGGAAGTGGAGAGCAAATAACCGATGCCTGAGCAACTCACGGACAAGATAGAACCAACGGTGTCAAAGGTCATGCGCACCCCGCGCAGCTTGGACATTGAAATCACCGCCCGCTGCAATCTGCGTTGCCGCTACTGCTACTTCTTCAACAACCCGACGGTAGAGTACCGGGACCTTTCTACAAACGAGTGGCTTAAGTTCTTCGACGAACTGGGGTCGCTCGGCGTGATGAATGTCACCCTGGCAGGCGGCGAACCGTTCATTCGCGAAGATCTGACCACCCTGCTCGAAGGTCTCGTCCGCAACCGGATGCGCTTCTCCTTGCTTTCCAATGGGGCGCTGATTGGCGATGAAATCGCCGCTTTCCTCGCCCGCACAGGTCGCTGCNAGTATGTCCANGTGTCNGTCGATGGTTCGTGCGCAGAGGTCCACGACTCCTGTCGCGGAAAAGGCTCTTTTGAGGGTGCGATACGCGGCATTCGCACCCTGCAGCGCCATCAGATCAGCGTGGCGGTGCGTGTCACCATTCATCGTTATAATATTGACGATCTGGAAAATATCGCTCACTTCCTTCTGGAGGAACTGGGTCTGCCGGGTTTTGGCACCAACTCTGCCGGGTACCTTGGCACATGCCGCCTGAATGCGGATGATGTTATGCTGACCAGCGCAGAGCGCCAGCGGGCCATGGCGACATTGCTGCGCCTGGCGGAGAAATACCCTAACCGCATCTCGGCAACAGCCGGCCCATTAGCTGAGGGGCTCACGTGGCGCCGGATGGAACTGGCACGAGCCCAGGGCAAGCCGGCCTTTTACAACGGGGGCCGCCTCACCGCCTGCGGTTGCCCAAGTAGCAAGATCTCCGTGCGCGCTGACGGCGCCATCGTTCTCTGCAGCATGTTAGCCCATGTCGAATTAGGGCGCATCAACCATGATTCTCTGGCAGAAATATGGCAAAACAGCCCGGCTCTGAACCAACTCCGCAACCGACATACGATCCCGCTGACCGGGTTTGAGTTCTGCGCCGGTTGTTCATACATCCCCTATTGCACAGGCAACTGTCCGGGGTTGGCCTATACCATCACCGGCCAGGTAGACCATCCCAGTCCGGATGCTTGTTTGCGACGATTTCTCGAGGGAGGCGGCGCCATCCCATGAACATTCCGGGCGGAATGAAACAGCAGAAGACGAAACAGACGGGAATGCCTACGATCAACACTTTGTATTTTTATTTAACCGAAGGGTGTAACCTTGCCTGCCGCCATTGTTGGATGGGCCCCCGGTTCGACGCCACCGGCGACCATTATCCCACCCTGCCGGTTGAGTTGTTCGAGACGGCCATCCGCGAAGCCAAGCCTCTTGGCTTAAGTAGTGTCAAACTCACCGGCGGCGAGCCGTTGTTACATCCCCACTTCACCAGGTTGCTGGAGATTGTCCGGCGTGAAGAGTTGAAACTGACGATCGAGACCAACGGCCTGCTGTGTACGCCGGAGATCGCCGCTGAGATCGCCAAATCTCCCAACCGCTTCGTATCCGTAAGTATCGACGG
>JGI24135J36437_1000461_pt1 | contig 12311 bp, 10 predicted proteins | sample BarGraNGADG00211_3_FD_36437 | JGI IMG/M metagenome (IMG submission 36437)
GGGATGGCGCGACACGGAGGCGGTTCTTTTTCAGGAAAGGACCCGACAAAGGTCGATCGGTCAGCGGCTTACGCAGCGAGGTATATCGCAAAAAACGTCGTTGCGGCGGGACTTGCTGACAAGTGCGAGATCCAAGTCTCTTATGCAATCGGCGTAGCGCAGCCGATCGCGATTTACGTCAATACGTTTGGCACGGCCCACATATCAGAAGCGACTATCGCTGAGCTTATAATGCGACGTTTCACACTCACCCCGGGCTGGATTATCAACACTTTTCGATTGAGACGGCCGATCTACCGACAAGTCGCTGCTTATGGGCATTTTGGACGCGCCGATCTTGATCTACCGTGGGAGCGCACCGACAGCGCAGGGGTGCTCCAGAGTGATTTAAACGCGCTGAAGATGCGCTGAAAGCATAGAGCACGTCGCAGAAGTTTGGTTGTACCAGGGTAGCCACAGACCAAACGTAATGTGCGGGGAATGATCGATTGAAAATTGGAATTTTGGGGACTATATCGTGGAGGACCCCACCACAACACTATGGGCCCTGGGAAACTGTCGTGCATCACCTCACTGAGGGGTTAGTCGAGCGAGGTTACGACGTTACCCTCTTTGCGACCGGCGATTCCATAACGAATGCTAAGCTTGAGTCGGTGTGTGCGCACGGCTTCTACGAAGATGAATCACTTGACGCTGGTGTCTGTCAATGGCTCCATATTTCGAACGCTTTTGAAAAAGCGCGTGAATTCGACATTCTTCACAGTCACTATGATTTCTATCCGTTGACTTTTTCGCGGCTTACGAGCACGCCTCTCCTAACGACTATTCACGGATTCTCTTCTGAACGGATTCTTCCTGTATACAGGAAATACAGAGATAGCTATTACGTGTCCATCAGCAACAGCGACAGAGCTGAGGGTCTAAACTACGTCGCCACCGTATACAACGGGATCGCAGTCGACTCCTTTGACTTTAGCGACGCTCCGGATGATTATCTCCTCTTCTTCGGGCGCATATCTTATGACAAGGGCACTCATCGCGCTATCGAGGTGGCAAAGGAAACGGGTATGACACTTAAGATCGCCGGGCTCGTTGCGAGTGAACATCGTGCCTACTTCGAGAAGTACGTTAAGCCTGAGATTGATGGAGAGCAGATACAATATCTCGGCATGGTGAACGAAGAAACGAGGAACGAGCTTTTCAAGCAGGCTTATTGTAACTTGCACCTGATTTCGTTTGCGGAGCCGTTCGGCCTTACTCTCGTGGAGTCTCTCGCCTGTGGAACGCCCGTAATTGCGACAAATAAAGGAAGCGTCTCAGAGATACTTATCGATGGAGAGACCGGATTTATCGTCGAGAGCGTACGCGACGCTATCGATAAGGTGGCCCGCGTTCCGAGCATTCGACGGCAGAACTGTAGGAGACGCGCCGAGTTCTTTGACGTGGATCGCATGGTAGACGGGTACATCAAAGTCTATGAAACGATCATGGAGCGAGAAGCTAAGCAATCGGCTTTTAAGTAATGAACCCCATCAAGCTTTGGACACTCTACAGATACGTCTTTTCTGACGACACGTCGACGCTATTCTTCTTTGCTTCCCTCACTTTTTGCCTCGCGCTCTGGAACTTAAACATCTTCATCAATGATGAGGTCACGCTCGCGGCACAGCTTATCAATCTCGGACACGGCGTTCTTTCGCTAGAGACAACGCCGACGAGGCTTTACGAGGGTCTGAGCTTCGGAGGGTCGGGGCCGATGCTCGCATTTACCTACCAAGGCCACGTCTACGCGTTCTATACACACGCGCTCGCCGTCTTTGCAGCGCCNTTTTATGNTCTTTTATACATCATNAGTGCTACNGTNGGGATCAGGCTCTTCTTNGCCTCTCTCTGGTCGTTCAGCATATTCATGGTCAGCTGGCTTTTGGGAAAGCGTTGNGGTAAGCCACGGCTCGGCCGCGACCTCGGCGCGTTCGTAGCGCTTGGCCTGCTCATTATCAACATCTACGTCGCGACGAAGCTGCCGCCGCTTGTGTTCGATCAGTGGGGCGCTTTGATGGCTATACAGCTGTTCAATATCCTGGCAACATCAGCCATCGTACTCTTCTCACTGAGCATCTTTCGGAGGTACTTTGCCAATGGTCGCATCGCTGCGTTCGGTGCTGCGTATATACTCGTTGCCACGCCAGTCACGTTCTGGGCAGTGTCAGCAAAGGATCATACAGCGTCGGTCTTGCTGATCGTAGCGAGCATTTGGAGCCTCTATATGTACCTTCTGGACGGAAAAACGCGTTATCGCTACCTTTCGTACATCCTTGTGGGAATTAGTTTTTGGGTACGGGTATTTGACGCCATTCCACTCCTTATCGCCATCGTTTTAACGGATTTGCTGACATCTGAGGGGCGGATTAAAGCATTGATTACGGCTGCGGTGACGGTCACGCTCGGAATGGTCCCATACTTCATTAACAACTTCCTACTGTTTGGGAACCCGTTCTTGTCGCCAGTCTATCTAAGTGCCCACCAAGAAATCGCTCAGCAGACTTCAAGCGCTGCAGCGAGNACTAGCTCAGCACTCTTCGCCACGATTCAACGGCTTCCAACGCTCTTTTTTAGCACGTGGGATGTGCAAAGCAGTGCTAACTGGCCGCAGCATCTGTACCACGTGCTGTTCTACGTTAACATGCCGGTGACGCTTTCGATCTTCCAGATATGCCCTCTCTTGATAGTTCCCCTCTTTGCAGCGCTTCCCTACGTTGTGCAAAAGCTTTCGAGCTTCAAGAGGGGCGCCGTGCGTCTGAAGATAGAAAAGAAACGGGCAATCGCAGTTACATTTTTCGTCTGTATCGTCGCACACCTAATAATCTATGCGCCGTTCCAAGAGCAGGGATTTGGACTTGACATGCGGTACTTCTTGCCTCTTTATATCCCCCTCCTCTTTTTTACGCTCGCAAGTATCCGTGACGTTCTTATGNTTGAAGGGCGCATTGAACGTGNATTCGCTGCCGCNTGGATTATCTTTGCGGGTCTAGTTCTTGTGTATANAGCGCTGTTCGCTTTAAAGACTAGTANTTTGATCAGCTCGTTGAGTTTCCCGTTTATAGGGNCCTTAGGAGTTATCACTGCAGCCCTTATGGTCCTCTTTGTGCCGTACTTCGTCGGCTATCGGAAAGGAGTAAAAGAGCTGGCGATCTTGGTAGGGTTTGCCACGTTTGTCTCTTCATATTGGCTGATTTTTGCGTCCTTAGTGTGGCAAAAGACCCCTATAGGCGTCCCTCGGCCTGGAATGATCCTCCCTATTATGGAGGTTATTCATCGTGTTATCATGGTGGCAATTGGTTCTTAACCTAAGGGACTGCCGCCCATCGCTGAGGCTTATCGTTCTCGCCGCCGCCTATCCCGTGCGTTCTTCACATCGCGCCTCGAACCCTTTTTCACTGCCTCTCCTTCGACATAGTCGTATCGATCGAGAAATCGATCGAGCCTCGACAGAAACCCATCGGAACTTCCGTATTGGGGCCGGACGTCTCTTCTGAATTCTTGAGGCCGGCTCGGTGGTGCATATCGTGACGTTTGCTGTCTCTGAACAGCAGCGCGCCCGTCCTGCGGCCGTCGTTGTGGCGACATCTGAGAGGGTGCGTACGTGCCAGGACTGGGGCGCACAACGGGTTTTGGGATGCGTCGCCGTCGTTCGGTCGCCGTACGGCCCAACCCTAAGAGGAAGTAGAAGGCAAAAAGGACTAATCCGCTTAGCGCTGCGAGAAGCGGCAAATCTGCAACGTTGAGAACGGCCACTCCACCAAGCGCGAGTATCGGGTACGCCAGCACGACACACGTGTGTGCAACGCTCTTAGTAAGATCGAGAGCGAAGTAAATCAACAATGTCGGAACAAAAAAGATGCTAAAAAACGCCACGACTTGAAAGAAGACTGAGAGTTTGTAGAATCCGAATGCAGAGGGCTCAAGCGGATTGGAGCTGAATACGACCAGTACAAAAAGAAAAAAGAGAAGGTAGATGAAAGCTGGCACGCTCGCTAGATCGGTAAAACCGAGCACCGATGTGTCTTGTTGACTTCTCCCGTATTGGGCCGGACTGTCAAGGGGCTCCCTCATTAAACCACGTAGTTTTTAAGGGTTTGGGCTTATTTAAATAATTTCATTGTGCGCTGTTTCGGCGCACGTTTGCATACGGAAGCACCTGCAGTAAGGCGTATGGGGCACGTGTTTCCCCAAAAGGGGCATCTGGAGTTAATGATACGGAGAGACCGGCGTGTTTTGCGGCTGTAGGTGCTGAATGTGAGGGGGCAGCAGAAGAACGTTCGACGGTTTACATCAGCGGTCAAACCTCGGATAAATACGGTCTTTTCTGTTAGTCGGATACTTTCGCCGATCGCTTAGGTAAGCTATACGCCTCATCAAAAAGAGCAAGAAACCGACGTAACTCGACAAAATACGAGATCATTCGTCCTAGCATCAGTTGGTGCATACCTGCTCAAGGGCAGGCTGGGAATCGAGGATTTGAGAAACGTGACCATTGAAGAGAAGGAACTTCAGCTTCAGCAGTCTTTTCGCGACAGAACCCGTCATCCGCCGTGTGTTCGTCATCTTTTACGTCACGGTGTGCCCTCTGACTTGNGGTGCAATGAGGCGCGTACACTCCTCGCACGATATGTGGTGACGAAAGGGCTGAACGACGTGCAAGGAACAAAAATGGTAAAGGCGATNTTAAAGCACTCCGACGCTTTAAGTGCCGGNNTGCGGGGGAGGAGCGAGTTCAACCAGTTTGCGGAATGCCTTTCACAGGCTCGAGATAATCCAAAGATGAACCATTGGAGCTGTGAGGACGTTTGGTCCAGCAAGAAACTCCGAGAACGTGGGGCGTGCACCGGCTGGGGCTGTGAGTACTATAATCCAGAGCCATGTGACGAATCGAGTCGCCAAAGTAGCACGACCGGGGCCCAGATAGAGCAGGAGGCCCTTACATATTTGTTAAGCAATCCGGAGAGCATCAGCGAAGGGCTGAGGGCGGACCTCTGTTGTGAGGGGTTTATTGATGAGTTTGGATGCAGAGATGGCACTTGTGTGCCTCTCAATCGCGTGCTCTGGCACGTATGTCGGTACCTCGCCTATCACGGCCGACCGATTCGATGCACCACTATTTTGGCTAGCATCTCTCGAAGCCCTGAAATGCGACCGCACGTAGATGAGATAGAACAATATGTACAGCGGCTTCAAAGCCACCCACCGTGCCGGCACGACCGATTTATCGAGTGTTTGAACGTCATTGATGCGCGCGGGGCTAGGCTACGGGCCCAAGAACTCGTTCGTCAAGCTGCGGTTGCGTTGGCGTCGAGCGCCCTACCACTTGATGTCATTTTGAGAACTCTCGGGGAGCAATCAAGTGCCTTGTCGATCACGGCGTGCGATAATAACCACCTCTTTGAGCGAGACCTCAGTGACTTCATGACGCACCTTTTCTCCAACAGGTGCGGCGCTGTTCCCACCCCCTCAGAGTGGCTAAACGCTTCTTTGGGCGGCGGCTGGAAGCCAGGCAGGGTATACGTAGTCAATGCATCGTTGGCCGTGGAGGCCACGGACTTCAGTGCGTGGTGTGCTGAATTTGCCGCACAACGCCGGTTCCCCACGGTGTTCGTAAGTCGCGGAATAAGCAAGGAGGACTTCACGGAACACGCACTGGCACGACACTGCGGTGTCGATGCAAAGGAGCTCTCGCAGTATCGTAATAATGGCGTTTACGACGGGGATGCAACGATATTGGAGCGGGTAGTTGAGGCAGGAGAACGATTGAGCAGGCGAATAGCTCCCTATCTTGTAATGATAGAGGCAAATTCGGAAATGACCGCTTCAGACGTGAGACGCGCCGTACGCACTGCTCAAGATCGAGTTAGCGCGGATCATGATCTACCAACGCTGCTAATTCTTGATCAGTCCCTGGTTCAGCCGTCCGATAGCGAGAAACCCTTGGATCCTATTCGAAAAAGAGTCCATTTCAACGAAAACTCGCTGGTCGAAGGCGTAAAACGCCAGGTGCAAGATTCCGNAGTGGCGATAATCGCGGCCTTTTCGAGAATTGAGGCTAAAAGCCAAGCGCAATCCGAAAAAGAAGAAGCAAATACAGCGCTTTTTCACCGAGACTTGGGGGGGCTACATCCCGCTGATTGTACGTTAACGCTCCAATCAAAACACGTCAAGGTGAGGGGCACAACGCTTGAAAAAAAAGTGGATCAGTTTGATCTTGCACGAGAGTGGTACAAAAGGTCATATCCNCGATTTCAAGGGCACATCGATCGGCTTTTTGACGAGGCGGGAGGGGAACATCCTTTGGATGAGGCAACTAGTAGTTACGCACGAATATCGCTTTTTGGGAAGGGGGCAAGGACACTTGCCAATCCGGTTATAATTTACGAATGGCTGTATCATCGATTTAGAACGCTGGATATGGAACCGACGGGTTTAGAAAAGCATGGGTGTATGGCGTTCGATAAAGACTCACTCTAGCCGTGGTTTAAGCCTTCTTGAGTTTCGGCGCACACATCACTGTTGACCACCGATATACAGAAAGGTACTTGTAACAAATTGAGTGAGTAGTTCGTTAGATTTGGCTGGGCATTGCAATGGCACACATTCATTTTCCCGACGGCGTTCTCCCTATCCAATGGGTCCTGTTTTGGTGGTTGTTAGCCCTTGCTTTGCTTGTTGTTGCACTCATTGTGACCAGAAAGCAGGCGATCCCGACTCAGCGGTTGGCAATCGCAGGCATGCTTGCAGCCGTTTCTTTTGCAGTTTTCCAAATCGATATCCCATTTGCAGGCGGCGTTCACATGAACCTCACTCCGCTGATAGGGATCTTAGCAGGGCCTGGTATCGGATCGTTAATTATCCTCATTGTTAACCTCTTAAGCGCGGCTGTAGGTCATGGGGGGTGGGGGCTTGTGGGCGCTAATACGCTTGTGAACTTCAGTGAGATCACGGTAGCGTTCTACGTCTTTAGAATGACAAGNGGACGACTTGAGATGTTCACGAGAGGTGCCGTAGCTGCGATCTTAGGACTGCTCGTCGGCAACGTTGCTTTGCTCGCCGTTTTAGTAATTTCAGGTATTCAAGGAAGCGACCTGCACGGCGTCGCGTTGCTTACCTACTTGATTCAGATTCCCATACTTAACATGATTGTAGCAGTCCCCGAGGCTATCATTACCGGCTTTGTCGTTGATTATTTAGGCAAGGTTCGACCCGATCTTCTTGGTGAATGATCTCTAAGTCCCCATTATCGGTTCCTTTTTGAATCCCGCAGCGGGTAACCTCAGGGTTAACGGCTCACTTCTTAAACTGGCTATAAAGCCTGATTCACCCCCTGCTCGCGAAAGTCGTTGCGTTCAAGACAACTAAAGTCACACAGCGCACGCAATCCGCGCTTGCACGTCGTGAAGTGCCCTTAAGATGCACGTCTTCACTTCATATCAACGACCACAGCCGTTCCGTATGCCAAGATCTCCTGCATGTAGTCAGAGATCTCTGACGAGTCAAAATAAGCGCTTATGATGCCGTTTGCTCCGACTGACTTAGCGTGCCCAACCAGCCGATACAGCGCCTCGTCTCTCGCGTGTTGCATCATCTCGACGTATTCGTGGATCTCTCCTCCAGCGATAGAACGGAGCCCAGCTGTAATGTTCCTCCCGAGCCCTCTGCTCCTGACTGTAAGGCCGTAGATGAATCCTCGTGTTTCTACGATCTTGTATCCCGGGATCCAGTTTGAACTTACTACTAATACCCCGTCTATAGTAATGGGGGATGGTGCTGTTGTTCCCCTGCTTATGATATCTCCCGCCTCTGTCTCACTTACCCCCGTTCCACATTGAATGCAGAACTGTGCGTTTTGGGGTAGCTGAGCACCACAAGCCTTGCACGTATCTTTTTCGCTCATTTATACCTCCATTCTGTGTCTGGGTAGACCAGTGATATCCATGAACAGTGGTCAGTGGTCTCTAAAGCTTAAACCTTCTCAAGCNGGCTGGCNTGGAGATGCGGCTGAAAGTCGGTCGTACGATTCTTTCCACAATGCGACTTGCTTTGTGCACCGACATATTCCTTNAGTGATATTGCGATAGTGATAACAAGCGTGTCGATCTCGAAGAGTTAAAATAGAGGGCCATTATCACAATGCACTAGTANCTAGCCTTTGTCGACTTGCTGCGGTGCCCCCCACAAAAGACTACAGTATGAATCTGCGCCGCCGTACCCGGTTTGAAAGGGCTTAACGTCAATCATGCGCTGGTGTGATTGCCGCACTCGCCTACCACATAAATGAATATTGCGGTATAAGGACTCCAAAATGACGTCAGTGAAGAATGGGCCACTTCTTATCACGTGCGGGTTACCTTACGCGAATGGCCCCTGCCATATCGGTCATCTAAGGACGTACGTCCCAGCAGACATCTACGTTCGCTGTCTTAAAAAGCTCAAACAGAACCCGCTTTTCGTGTGTGGTTCTGATACTCACGGAACTCCGATCGTTATTAACGCTGAACAGCAGGGGACCACACCTGAGAAGCTTTCCGCTTACTACCACCGCTACTGGGAGGACATCTTCAAGGTATTGGCAGTTGACTTCAGTCATTATGGAAACACCGATGCGCCTACAAATCACTTCAGAACGCAGGAAATCGTAAAAGCGCTGCAAGAAAACGGCTACATATATCCGCGGGTCGTAAGATTGGCTTATTGTCCGAACTGCGATCGCTTCCTACCAGATCGGTATGTAGAAGGGGTGTGTTTTTTTTGCGGGATGCCAGCACGTGGAGACGAGTGTGACCAAGGGTGTGGGCGCCATCTCGAAGCGGGAGAAGTCGTCGATCCGAAGTGTAAAACGTGCGGAGCAAGTGCTGAATATAGAGAGGAGGAGCATTTCTTCTTTAAACTGTCCGCGTTTAAGGACTTCTTGTTAACGTATCTTGAGACACTCGGAGGAACCGCCAACGCCCGCAACTATGCACAACAATGGGTGACAAATGAGCTAAAAGACTGGAACATTTCACGAAACCTCTCATGGGGGGTTCCATTTCCGGGAACCGACCTCGTCGTCTACGTGTGGGTTGACGCTCCTATTGGGTACGTTTCGTTTACCGAAGAGGCAACGAGCACGTGGGAAGACTACTGGAAGAAAGAGTCGACTATTATTCACTTCATCGGTGGAGATATAATCTACCATCACGCCGTTTTTTGGCCAGCGCTGCTAAAAGGAGCAGACTACACGAGGCCCACGGCCATCGTTGCCTCAGGAATGGTTAAAATCGACGGCGAGACTTTTTCCAAAAGCCGAGGCAACGTCGTCTGGGTTGATGACGATTACCTCGACCACGGGTTCCATCCTGACCTGCTGCGGTATTATCTCGCGAGTTACACCTCACACACGAAGGAACTGAATTTTTCGTGGAAGGTATTTGAGGAAAAAGTGAACCATGAACTCGTCGGATCCCTTGGCAACTTTATTTATCGGACACTGCTCTTCGCTTACAAAAACTTCGGCTATGTTCCAGATACACCAGTTGACGCGGCGATAATCGAGCGAATAGCGGCGACTCGTGAGAAAATGGTGAACGCGTTGGAGGAATATGAGTTTAAGAAGCTCGTCGACGTGGCGATGTCCTTGTCAGACTTCGGCAACGCTTATTTCCAGTCCAAAGCGCTTTGGAAACTCGTAAAATCTGACAAGGAAGCGTGTGCGCGAGAAGTCAAGAACTGCATTCAGCTTGTGAAGGCCTTGGCGGTACTTTTGGAACCAATGATGCCGTCGACAATGAAGGGGGTGCAGGCTCAGCTCGGTGTTACCTCGACCCATTTCTCGGATGCCACCGTTGAGGTTGAACCGTTGCGGCTGAGCCAGCCGACCCTTCCCTTTGCCAAGATCGACGAGAAAAAGATCGTGGAACTAGAGGCCACACTGAGTAGGAGAATGGCAGGGTTAGTTCAGAAGGCTCCCGCGAACGAAGTTGCGACCACAACGGCGGCAATCGAGCTAAAAGATTTTAAGAAGATGGATCTGCGGATAGCTCGCATTTTAGAAGCCGAATCGGTCAAGAAATCTGACAAGCTCCTGCGAATCACGCTGCAATTGGGCGATGAAACGCGGCAAGTTGTTGCAGGAATTGCCAAAGACTACTTGGCCGAGGAACTCATTGGCACTGACGTTATCGTGCTTGCAAATATCCGCCCTGTGAAGTTGATGGGTGTGGAATCTCACGGCATGCTTCTCGCCGCCGAACACGAGGGGAGAGCGGTACTGATTCGACCATCGAAAAAGGTTCCATCGGGAACTAAAATCAAATAAGAAGTTGATTGAACGTGACAAGCTCAAAGCGAAGCGAGCGGATAGTAATAACGGTTACGGGCTCTGACCATTCCGGAATCGTCGCAGCTTTGGCAAACTTGTTAGCGACTGCCAATGCCAACATCGAAGACATCAGTCAGACCGTCGTATCCGGNNTNTTCACGATGATCATGATCGTTGACATTGGCTCTGCAAACTTTGAGGAGTTAAAAAAAGGCTTGGAATCAATNGGAGTAGCTCAAGGGGTGCTAGTCACCGCCCAGCACGAAAACATCTTCCGCTACATGCATCGCGTATAGTGTCGAATACAGTCTAAGATTGACGCAGCTGCGCTTCGCAAGCATCTCCGCGACATCTTGCAAGCGTATCAGCGAACTAGAGGGGAGGGGACTCAAAGGACTATTCTCGCCATCAATGGTCGCTCGCATCTCATTTGCGCACCACAACAATCTCTCTTGTTAAACTCTTGTGAACGTATTGAGCGTGACGCTCCTCAATCGTGAAACCTGCATCTAAAACTTCACGCTCAATTGGGTTGTGCGATATCAAAACGGCACGCGCGTGAGACTTGAGTACACGAAGGATTTCGTCCAAGGCCATACCCGTCAGTTGCTCCAGCGATTGGGCGCGTATGCTGACAGAACGTCCATATGGAAGATCAGTTGTGACAGCGTCCACGCATTCATCTTTTAGCGCCAACTGCTTAGCGTCTTGAACTAGCAAGGAATTCTCTATATCATAGTAGTCGAGATTCATCTTTGTTCCAAACACCATCCTGTTGTCAACATCTGATCCTACAACAGTTGCTCCGATAAGCCCTGCTTCAAGAAGCAAACCTCCAGTGCCACAAAAGGGGTCGAATAAGAGTTCATGAGCGTTTATACCAGAGAGGTTCACCGCGGCTCGTGCGATCCGAGGCAGTAGTACACCGGGATAGAAATATGGTCGAAAACGGGGGCGCCGCGATTCAAATTGAGAGCGATTGATCTGAGTTAACGTCTTTCCAATTATGCACACGTCTTCGCTAAGCAATGCCCTCACGAGGAGCTGCGGATGCGCAAGGTCTATCTCAAATCCGCGCTCAGCAAGGGCTTTTCCGATTGTAGCTTCAACGTCGACGCTTCTTAGACCGTGCCCGATTCGCTTAGCTCGGACAGCGACGCTGACACGAGGTAGTTCAATGCTTTGAGCCGCTTGGTAAATAGACGTGAGCTTTTGTGCGCACACGTCCTTAACTTCGATGACTGCGTGCGTCATCGCAAGTCGATTGGCCAGCCGGTGGTCGTAGATTTCGACGTCCATTACAAGCACGCGCTCTATCTCTTGAACTACAAAGCCGCGGAAGATGGCGAGAACCTCAGCTCGCGGAATGCTTTCACTCTCTCCAGATAGCTCGAATGCTAGTCTCATTTTGTTCGCTCGCCGATGTTTATCGTGNGCGCTAGGTGTTGTTTAGCGTATCGCACGCAAATGCAGTTCGATCTAACTTAAACCTTGGTTGGCTTTTNCGACCCTCCAACGACCTGAACTGGAGTCGTAGCGCGGCANGNGTATATGCTAACACCCGAGGTAAATAAAATTGCTGTGGGCNTGTAATTGCCAAGCAAGCGAGATTTTGGGCTGATTTTCTCTCAAAACAGCAACGAGCGCCCCCTTAACGTTATATATAAAAAGCCTTTATAAAGCAACAAAGAGGGGGAAGTTATGGTTGGAAGGAAGGGAGATGCAATGGTTGGAGACGCAACGATTGAACCGCGGGACACTATCAAAATTGAAAATGTTGTTGCCTCTACCGGCATTGGGCGAGAAATTAATTTGAAGCAAGTAACGCTTGAGTTAGAGGGCGCAGATTACGATCCTGAACAGTTTCCGGGCCTCGTCTACCGCACCAAGGACCCGAAGACCGCTGCACTCATCTTTCGATCGGGAAAAATCGTTTGCACGGGCGCAAAGAGCATAGATGACG
>JGI24135J36437_1000463_pt1 | contig 12278 bp, 10 predicted proteins | sample BarGraNGADG00211_3_FD_36437 | JGI IMG/M metagenome (IMG submission 36437)
ATATTTCATCTTTATCCACACGAACAATTATTGGCACTTCTATCTTGCGCAGCTTTTCTTCCATGCGGCTGGCCGGCATTTTTTTATTTTTAATGCCTACTAAAACAGATGGAATCTTCTGCGTCGGCAAAGATCCGCCTCCGGCTACGGCAAAATCTTCATGCAGAGCAAATGTAAGCGGCTCAAGATTGGCTTTCTGCAATTTACCCATCAGCTTGCGCGCGCGTTTTTTGACCGCGGCCACAGGTTCTGTCAAGGCCTGAAGCGGCCGCAGCTTACTTGTCACTAAAGCTGGCCGCAGATATTGCATCAGAGTCGCTTCGAGCGCGGCCAGGGTGAATTTGTCAATGCGCAGGGCGCGATTGAGCGGGTTTTTCTTAATTTTAGCCAGAATTTCTTTTTTACCGGCAATTATCCCCGCCTGCGGCCCGCCCAGCAATTTATCACCGCTGAAGGTGACCACATCGACACCGGCGGAAAGAACATCGCGCACTGTCGGCTCATGCTGCAATCCGTAGTTATCCAGATCAATCAAACAACCGCTGCCCAGATCATCCATCACCGGTATGGCGTGCTTTTTCCCCAGAGCAACCAGGGGGATGATTTCCGCCTCTTCGGTAAAACCGACTATGCGGAAGTTGCTGGTGTGCACTTTCAAGATTAAACCGGTTGCAGGGCTAATGGCATTTTCGTAATCCGCAAGGCGCGTGCGGTTGGTTGTGCCTACTTCACACAATATGGAACCGCTTTTGCTCATAATTTCCGGAATGCGAAACTCGCCGCCGATTTCGATGAGTTCACCACGCGATACGATGGATTCCTTGCCTTCGGAAAGAGTGTTTAAAACCAGTAAAACTGCGGCGGCATTATTGTTGACAATCAATGCGTCTTCGGAGCCGGTTAAAGCACAAATCAGAGAACTCACGTGATCGTAGCGCTGACCGCGCTCGCCTGCCGCCAGATCAAACTCCAGATTGGAATAGCCCCTGCCTACTTCCAGAATTCNCNGCAAAGCTTCAGGACAAAGCGGCGCACGGCCCAGGTTGGTATGCAAAATGACGCCGGTGGCATTGATCACTTTTACTAAATGATAGCGATAAAATCCTTTGATCGTCTGCTCCACTTCACTGACAACACTTGCTGCGTCCAAAGAAAGCTTCGGCAGATCTTTTTCTTTTGCTTCAATAATTGTTTCTCTTAAATTTTGCACAACATTCCGGCAGGTTTCTGTGACAATTTCCCGTGCCGCCCAATCATAGATACCACTTTTTTCCAAAAGAAGGATTACTTCGTCAATTTTCGGCAAGTTGCGCAAAAATGTCTTTCTTGATTCATCCATAAAAACCCCTTTTAGGCCACAATCACTTAATTCCAATTCTAAATTAAAGCGCTATCTTTGTTGGCAGCGTCGTCGTCTTCCTCACCGTATTTGTAGGGAACGGTCGCGACCGTTCCCTACACGCCTCCTCCTTGCCGCCTCGTTATCCTTTGAAGGCGAAATGGTATAAACAATTTTATAAAAGGCCTGCCTGCTTGCGGCAGTAATCGCGAAAGTTGTTTACGGCNATAAAAAANTCCCGCATCATAATCACCCAAAAGTAACGCCCCCGCGGTGTTAAATGCAGATGGGGTGGAAAATAGCGAAAAGATCCGGCCAGAATAAAAACGATCATTTCTTTCCAGAGCGATTTTAAAAATTTTCCGCCATATTTTTGTTCTAACGCGGTAACGTCCATTTTAGTGCTAAACAGCTTCATTAAAAAATCATAACTCATTTGATCGCGCAGATTGAATTCGCGGGAAGCTTTAAGCGGCAACCTGCCCTGATCCAGGCAATCAATATATTCGGCAATGTCAAAGGTATTGGCGTAGCAAACCCCGGCAATATATCCGATGGCACCACTTCCCAGGCCTGCGTATTCATCATAATCGACTACATATTCATCGATAAGCGCTTGCTTGCCTTTCTTCCGGGAAAAACACCAGGCGGAAGAAGATTCATACTCTGCTTCAAGACGCCTGATGATAAGCTGATACAATTTTTTTTCCCGGCTGAAATTGACCTGCCCAATAGTATCCTCCATTAGTCTTTGAGTCATTGTCGAAACCATTAATGGATAAAAGGTGATTTGTTCCATCTTGAGATTGAGTAAAATCGCTAAATCTTCACTAAGCATTTGCGGAGTTTGCTCTGGAAAATTGAAAATCATATCGGCATTGACGGTGTCAAATAAACCCATTGTTTGTTTGAGCCGCAAGGCGATAACTTCGCCCGCGCCATATTTTTCATAACGGCCGATTTTTTTGAGCAACTCATTATTAAAAGTTTGCACGCCCACGGAGAGCCTGCTGACACCACTGCGCCGCAAAATTTCAATATTCCGGTCAGTCAAATGATTAGGGTTTGTTTCCACGGAAATTTCTTTAATGGCGAAACTTTCGCGGGCAAGCTTAAGCAAGTCCGCTAATTCTTCTATGAGAACTGTGGGAGTGCCGCCGCCCACATAAATTCCACTGAATTTATATCCCTTCTCACGGTAGAGATTAATTTCGCGCCGCACTGCTCCAAAATATTTTCTGGTCAGCCTCTCGTCAAAAAGTACCCGATGAAACGAACAATAAGGGCAAAGCTCCTCACAAAAAGGAATGTGGATGTAGAGGAGGCGAGGTTTCTCATCCGCACAGGAAGGAAGCTCCGGCAGGACACCTTCTTCAAATTTCAGCGCCCGGGCAAATTGCCTTTTGGCTATTTTGGTAACAATTTGATTAATCACATCTAAACCTGTATCATTACATTAGTTCAAGTTATACCATTTCGATTTCAAAGGATAACGAGGCGGCAAGGAGGAGGCACCGGAGGCGTATTTTTACATACGCTGAGGAAGCCGATGACGATGCCAACAAAGTTATCCAAAAAAAGCGAAGTGGTATTATTGTTTAACAAAAGATGTGCCTATATTGCAAGCGGCGATTACTTGAAATAAAAAAGAATAGATGTTATATGCCGGAAAAACAATGTTCTGGTGATAATCCATGTTCAAAGATATCGTTTTAACTCTATGGAATAATGAAGGTATCAATGAAAAAAACGCCTCCATTTTAAGAAAAAAATCCAAGGAAGTACCGGCGCCTCTGGATAAGGAATCACGCAAGATGATTAAAACATTGATTGATTCTTTTTTAGCAAGAGATGACGCTTCGGGACTGGCGGCGCCGCAAATCGGCATAAGCAAAAGAATTGTTGTTTTTCGCACTAAAGGCTTCGGTGAAGGGGGAAAAGTAAAAAGCTCCGATGATTTTGAAGTTTTGATTAACCCGAGAATTACTCAAGCGCGTGGTGAAAAAGTAACGATGACCGAAGGTTGCCTGTCGTGCCCGGAAATTCAGGTAGAAATTAGCCGCTCCCCCGAAATAAAAGTTCGTGCCTTAAATGAAAAGGGAGAAAAAATCAGCAAGAGGTATCTGAATTACGTCGCTCGCGTTGTGCAGCATGAACTCGATCATCTGGATGGTAAATTAATCGTCGACTACGAAGGAGCAATTTATTATCCCAAGAAAAAACAAGAATTTTATGAAAAACTTTTTAAAGGTTAATCTGTAGAAAAAATTATTGATTAAATCTTGAATTGTCACCTGAGTTGTAGTAGTCCTTACGCAGTAATAAAAGCAGCACAGAGAACTAATTTTCCCACATTTTTTATCGCGCCCGGAGAATCAGTTTTATGCTAAAAATCAATTGCCCGGAATGCAACAAGTCCTTTCTTTGGACCGACAATATGCCGACGCAGGGAGAGTGCCCGACACTGGATTGTAAATGGCGTTATAATATTCATTCCGAGCTTAAGAAAAATGTGAATAAAAGCGAACCCCAGGAAAAATCAAAAGCGCTGCATTGCCCCTCGTGTAAAGGTGAAATTGTTTCCAGATTTACGATTTGCCCTCATTGCAACCTGATTGTTCTTGGAAGCAGTACTTTAAAAAAGAGTTACTTGTTTGTCGCGGTATGTTTGATCCTCATTGTGCTATCTGTTATTTTAAAATATTTGGTTAAGTAAAATTGAAAAAAACGCCTTTATATGAAAAACATATTGCCCAAAAAGCCAAAATAATTGATTTTGGCGGCTGGGCCATGCCTGTACAATACACTAATGTCATTGATGAACACAAAGCAACCAGAAATGCTGCCGGCCTTTTTGATATCTGCCACATGGGAGAAATTGAAGTTGAAGGTCCGCAGGCGCTTGATCTTTTACAACTGGTTTTAACCAGAAATCTGGCAGATCAAACCATAGGACAGGTTAAACTATCCGCCCTGCTCAACGAAGAAGGCGGCATAATTGATGATTTAACTGTATACAAGCTGGATGAAAACTCCTATATGCTGGTTACTAACGCCACCCCCAAAGACCGCGATTGGCAGTGGATAAATTTAATTTGGCGCTCCAAAGGATTTGATTGCAGTTTAAAAGATATCAGCGACACGATGGGCAAACTGGACCTGCAAGGTCCGCGCTCTGAAGAAATTTTACAGAGGCTGACAGAGGCTAATCTGAAGACTCTGCGTTTCTATCATTTTTGCGAATCTCAGGTCGCCGGAATACCGGCAATTATTTCGCGCAGCGGCTACACCGGCGAAGACGGTTTTGAAATCTATGCTGCCGCTAATATCATAGGTAATATATGGGATAAGCTTATGATTGCCGGTGCACAATCGGGCTTGAAACCGGCAGGACTGGGCGCAAGAGACACACTGCGCCTGGAAGCAGGTATGATGCTCAACGGTCAGGATATGACCGAAGCGGTAAGTCCGCTGGAAGTGCCTTATAGCTGGATTGTCGATGCGAACAAAGAATTTGTCGGAAAAACAGCGCTTATGGCCAGAAAAAATTCAGGCATCGGCAACAAACTGGTTGGTATAGAAATGACCGGCCGGGGGATTGCCCGGCATGGCTATAAAGTATTTCACCATCTGCGGGAGATCGGCATTGTAACTTCCGGAACATTTTCACCGACATTGAACAAAGCAATCGGCCTGGCTTTTGTTGACATGGCCTACAGTGCGCCGGATACTGAAATAACAGTTGCTATTCGGAATACAATGACTGAGGCAAAAATTGTCAAGCTCCCCTTTTACAAACGAGAAAAATGATGCCATAGTAAAAAATTGATGACCCTGGTTTGTCATTCCGGCGAACGCCGGAATCCAGAGAAGAAATAATTATTAATAAATCTGGACACCGGAGCTTGCCCCGTACTTGATACGGGGTTCATAACCTGAAGGTCACAAGCCGGTGTGACAACTTTTTGAAGAGTTAATTAAATTTTACCTAAGGAGAGTTAACATGTCCAAACCGAATCCTACAGATAGACTATATTCCCGTGATCACGAATGGGTAAAAGATAATGGTGACGGAACTGCAATCATAGGCATCACCGATCACGCTCAGGAAATGCTCACAGACATCGTGTTTGTTGAATTGCCGGAGATCGGAAAAAAAGTTGCTAAAAGTGATCCGGTGGCTGTTGTCGAATCGGTAAAATCTGTATCCGATGTTTACGCCCCAGTGGGCGGAGAAATCATTGATGTCAATAAGAAGCTCGAAGAATCGCCGGAACTGATCAATCAGGACGCTTTTGGCGAGGGCTGGATTGTAAAAATGCGTTTGGCCGATGCAGGCGAACTAAAGACGCTGCTTAGCGCGGCTGATTATGAACAATTGGTCAAAGAGGAAAAACACTAAAGATGGATTACTATCCCCACACTCCCGATGATATTGCGCAAATGCAATCTGTTGTTGGCATCGCCAGTATCGACGAATTGTTTGCCGATATTCCACAAAAGTTTCGATTGAAGAGTGTGCTGGATATTCCTGCCGCATTATCCGAGCAGGAAACTATCGCCGCCATGTCCGGCATTGCCTCGAAAAATAAACTGCAGCAATTGACTTTAACGGGTGCCGGTGCTTATTATCATTTTATTCCGGCAGTTGTCGGACACATTGTGGGGCGCGCAGAATTTTATACAGCCTATACCCCTTATCAGGCCGAAATCAGCCAGGGCATTCTTCAGGCGATATACGAATACCAGACAATGATTGCCCATCTCACTGGCACCGAAATAGCCAACGCTTCGATGTATGACGGAGCTTCCGCAATGGCAGAGGCAGCAGTGCTTTGCGCAAAGATGTCCAATCGGACTAAAATTATTGTTGCCCGCTCGGTGCATCCCGAATACAGGCAGGTGGTAAATACATACTCGTGGGCCAATGGCTACACAGTCGTTGAAATACCATATGCGCCATCCGGTCAAATTGATTTGAATGCTTTGCAAAACGAGCTCGATGATCAAGTTGCCGCCGTTTTAGTGCAAAGCCCCAATTTTTTCGGCGTCATCGAAGATATTGTTCCTCTTACAGATGCAGCTCACAATAAAGGCGCGCTGCTTGTTGCCGGTTTTACCGATGGCACGTCTCTGGGTATTCTGCAACCGGCCGGAGCGTCAGGCGCTGATTTTGTTGTTGGCGAAGGCCAGAGTTTCGGCAACCCGCTCAATTACGGCGGCCCTTATCTGGGCATTTTTGCCGCGCGTGAAAAATTTATGCGCCGGATACCCGGACGACTGGTTGGCGCAACGGTGGATAAAAACGGCAAGAGAGGTTTTGTGCTGACGCTGCAAACCCGTGAGCAACATATTCGCCGGGAGAAAGCAACGTCCAACATTTGTTCCAACGAAGCTCTCTGCGCGCTGGCGGCAGGCGTATATCTGGCAGCTCTGGGTAAAAATCTGCGCAAACTTGCGGAACTCAATATTTATAAAACACAGTATTTAAAAAATAAACTCTTACAGCTTAAAGGATGGAAGGAAGTATTTTCCGCGCCGGTTTATAACGAATTTGTTTTGCGTTGCCCCGATGCACGGCCCGTCAATGAAAAGCTTAAGAACAAGGGAATCATTGGCGGATATGAATTACACAAAGATTATCCTGAGCTCGAAAATGCTCTGCTATTTTGCGCAACGGAAATGATTTCGAAAGATGATATGGACAAGGTTGTTGCCATCCTCAAGTAGTTCTGCACCTTTAATCCCTCTCCCCTGGCGGGAGAGGTTAGGTGAAGGGGTCATAGTAACTGAATTCTGATAGAGGCGTGATTTTATATGGAGTTAATATTTGAGATAAGCAAACCGGGACGAAACGCTGCCGATGTGACCGCAAGCGATGTGCCCGCTGTCAATATTGAAGATGCGATCGGCAAGAAATATCTGCGCAAAGAGCTCGATTTGCCGGAAGTGGCGGAAGTTGATTTAGTCCGGCATTACACTAATTTATCACGCAGGAATTTCGGTGTTGATCTGGGCTTTTATCCACTGGGTTCCTGCACCATGAAATACAATCCCAAAGTTAATGAAAATATAGCAGTCCTACCCGGCTTTACCGGTCTTCACCCTTATGCCGATGATGAATCTGCCCAGGGGAATCTGCAACTCATGTATGAAATGCAGAAGTATTTGAGCAATATTTTCGGCATGGCCGAGTTCACTCTGCAACCGGCAGCCGGCGCTCACGGCGAGCTTACCGGCATTATGATGATTAAAAAGTATTTTGAAAAGAAAAACGAAAAGCGCCCTCTTATCCTTATACCTGATACCGCCCACGGCACCAATCCGGCCTCCGGAGCGCTTTGCGGTTTTGAGACGGTTACGCTGCGCTCTAACAGTGAAGGAGGCGTGGATATTGACCACTTGATGTCTTTAATGACCAAAGATGTGGCAGGGCTGATGCTCACCAATCCTAATACGCTGGGGCTTTTTGAGCGCAACATTGAAAAGGTTGCGCAAATTGTTCATGGCAAAGGCGGCTTGCTTTATGGCGATGGCGCCAATGCCAATGCTTTTTTAGGCAAGGCAAGACCAGGCGATTTGGGCTTTGATGTTATTCAGCTCAATCTGCATAAAACATTTTCCACACCGCATGGCGGCGGCGGCCCCGGCAGCGGCCCCGTGGGAGTATGTGCAAAGCTGGTTAATTATCTGCCTGTACCCCGCATTATCAAAACCGGTCACAGCTATAGCTGGTCGGGTAAATTTCCCGATACTATCGGGCGGATACGCTCCTTTTATGGCAATTTCAACGTAGTTGTTAAGGCCTATACTTACATTCGCGCTTTAGGTGCCGAAGGGTTAACGCATGCAACAGAAATGGCCGTACTTAACGCCAACTACATTAAAGAAAAATTAAAACCATATTTTGATCTGCCCTATGATCGAGTCTGCATGCATGAGTGCGTCTTTTCCGGTAAAAGACAAGTGGCACAAAACGGTGTGCACACCACTGACATCGCCAAGAGGCTGATCGATTTCGGTTATCATCCGCCGACCATTTATTTTCCGCTCATTGTTCCCGAAGCCATCATGATTGAACCGACCGAAACGGAAAGCAAAGAAACGCTGGACACCTTCTGCGATGCCATGATCGCCATTGCCAATGAAGCAAAGGAAAATCCGCAGCGGGTGAAAGATGCGCCGCTAACAACGCCCGTCAGCCGGCTTGATGAAGTACTCGCCGCGCGCAAGCCCGATGTTTGCTGGAAAAGATCATAAAGAGTCATCACGCCAAAACCGTAGGGAACGCGGTCGCCCAGGCATACGCCGGGCAGGCTTACCGTTCCCTACCAATTTTAATTGCGCCTTTTTTCATACAGTAATTTAATTGGTAACCATCATGATTAACAGACAATCGAAACCACAACTCCTGCGCAAGCCTTCCTGGCTCAAAGTTCGTCCTCCCTATGCTAATCAATGCCGCAGTATCAGAACAACTCTCTCCGATCTTCAATTGCATACAGTCTGTCAGGAAGCGGCCTGCCCCAATATGGCAGAATGCTTTGCCAGCGGCACCGCCACTTTTTTAATTCTGGGAAATATCTGCACACGCAATTGTCTTTATTGTAATGTTGAACACGGTAAGCCTGCGACAATTGACGAAAAAGAAATTCATCATTTGATTAGTGCTGTACGGAAAATGAAACTGGAATATGTTGTCATTACATCCGTTACGCGCGATGATTTGCCTGATGGTGGCGCGCATATCTTTGCCGATTGTATCAGCGAGTTGCGTCACGCACTGCCTGCCTGTAGAATCGAAGTGTTGATTCCTGATTTTCAGGGCAATCAGGGGGCGCTGGAAAAAGTGATTGCCGCAACGCCGGATGTCATCAACCACAATATGGAAGTTGTTGAGCCTTTGTTTGCCCAATTACGGCCGCAGGGGAATTACAATATCTCCCTGAAGCTGCTCTCGGGCATAGCCGCGACTCCCGTTGTTGCCAAAAGTGGTTTTATGGTTGGTTTTGGCGAAAAGCGTGATGATATTCTGCGCCTGATTGATGATCTGTCTTCCGTCTCCTGCGAACGTCTAACGATCGGACAGTATCAACAGCCAACACTCAAGCACTGGCCGGTGGCAAAATATTATCATCCTGATGAGTTTGCCGGGTTCAAAGAAATCGCGTATCAAAAAGGTTTCCACTATGTAGAATCAGGACCCTTGGTGCGGAGTTCTTATCATGCAGCACAAGCAGGATCATAAGGTGTCATTGCGAGGAGCGCCTCGCGCGACGTGGCAATCTAATTAGCGGTTGCAGTAATTGTGAGGTGTATTGATGTCCGAAAAATATGATTTAGTCATCATCGGCGGCGGACCGGGAGGGTTGGCGGCAGCAGAAATTGCCGCGGTAAATAAAAAGCGCGTGCTCATTATTGAAAAAGACGGTTGGGGCGGCACCTGCACGCATCGAGGCTGTATTCCCACCAAGGCGCTGCTTACTTGCAGTAAATTTTATGCGGACTTAAAAAAACTTAAAAGAGTGGGAGTGAATATCTCGGCTGCCGCGGTTGATTTTTCAGTTATGAAAAAGCATCAGCAGCAAATTGTGAAGGTTGCCGCCCTTGGCGCGCATAAGGTTCTCACCGATGCGCAGGTAGAAACTAAATTGGGAACAGGAGAAATTATTTCGCCGCGGGAAGTACGCTTCACCGATCAAGCGGGGAAAAGCGAAATCGTCTCTGCCCAAAACATCATCATCGCCTGGGGCTCGGTTCCGCAGATGCTCCCCGGCATCAATTCCTCAAAGAGCATTTTGACTTCCGATGATATTCTCAATATCAATACACTGCCGGAGAGTATCATTATTGTTGGCGGCAGCTTTATCGGCGTGGAATACGCAACTCTTTTTGCCGAACTGGGCGTAAAGGTCATTCTGATCGAGCTACTTGAACGTATTTTAATTTATGAGGATGAAGAAGCAGTTCAATTTCTCCATCAGGAATTGACANGTGCAGGAATTGCCCTGCACACCTCGACAAAACTTCTTAGCCTCAAAGATACAGACAACGGTGTTGTCATGCAGGCGCAGAAAAATGCTGAGCAGCTGGAGATGCGCTCCAGTAGCGCGCTGCTTTGCACCGGCCGCAAGCCGCTTTTGCATACGGAGCAGTTGGATAAGCTTGGAATCAATTATGCAAAAACCGGAATTAAGGTTGATCAGAATATGATGACGAATGTACCGGGTATTTACGCGGTAGGCGATGTTACCGGCGGCATGATGCTGGCGCACCGCGCGGCGCAGCAGGGCAAAGTCGCCGCAGGCCATATTTGCGGCGTAAGCGACTATTCTTATAATGAGAGATTCATTCCTTCCGTAGTGTATAGCCATCCGCAGATTGCGCGAGTTGGCATTACGCAAAAGGCAGCCGAAGCAGAAGGATTATCGGTGGAAATTATCAAATCCCAATACAGCGCCAACATCATTGCCCGAACGGAACTGATGAGTCAGGGTTTTGTCAAAGCTGTTTTCCATCAGGATAAACTCGTCGGCGCAACCATTGTTGGCGACCACGCCGCCGAACTCATTTCACCTCTTGCACTGGCCGTGTCCAATGAGCTAACCAAAAAGCAACTGCGTTCATGGGTTATACCGCACCCGACGTTGAGTGAAATATTTGCGCAACTATCATTTTAATGGCGCTAACTTGCAATAACTTTTTTTTGCTATTGATAAGTGTGTGCTAAAGTTCCCGGATAAATTTATGATAAATTGGAAAAGGCAAAAAAATAAATGCCTCGGGGCCAATAAATGACTTTAAGAAAGCAAATCATAAAAAAGCGACGCTTCGGACCACTTACTTGTTTTTTGTGTAGCCGAACAATGCGTAGTCATGCTCATACCGAAGAACATATTTTTCCTAAGTGGCTACAAAACCGTTTTTTATTGTGGAATCAAAATATTACTCTTATAAATGGAACTCGCATAAACTATAGGCAACTAAAAGTGCCATGTTGTAATCAATGTAACAATGGGCATCTTTCAGAATTGGAAAACAGAATGGCAGCAGCTTCTCGGGCATGTGCAAGCGCTGTCAGAGAACTTCCTGAACTCGATTTGTATCTATGGCTTGGGAAAATTTATTTCGGAATTCTATATAAAGAATATCTCCTTTCGCATGATCGTTCTAAGCCAAAAGGTAAGCCCATTATTCCCAGAATACTTTTAAATGATCTTGAACTTCATCATCTTTATCTTCAATCTGCCCATACTTCTATAGAATATCACGGTCCACCAGATTCAGTTTTTGTATTTGATCTTCAGCTTCATCGTACTAGGCAATATCAATTTAATTATTGGGATTCACTCGATATGATAGCGGCATGTAGGATAGGAAGAGTGGGGGTAATGGTAGCTTTTACAGACGGAGGGATTATGAAGCAAGCAATGGAGCATACGTTTAGCAAATATTATTCTAAAGTGCTGCACTCTCTCCAATTTGATGAACTTACCGCACGGTTTGTATATAATGTAAAACGGATGCAGAGAACAGTATCATCATTAACAATTGAGTCTGATGCTGGTCAGATTATTAGCATTCCAAACGTGCCCGGATTCAGTCTTAAGCCGTGGTTCGGACCTTGGATGATTGAAGATTATACAAAAGTTCTGGCCCAGATATTAAAATTGCCTTTGGAATTGGTATTCCATCCTCCTGATGAATTTTATACCCTTCTGACGAATGAACAGGGCGAGTTTTGTGAAATGGATGTCAATGATGGCAATTGGCCATAAATTTAAGAAAATTCGATGACAAAACAAATAATTCCATTTTTAAAACAAAGATGATATCGAGGCGGCGAGGAGGAGAACAACATGAAGATAATAAACTACACATCAGTCACACCGACCCATTTTGACAATGATCAGGCAAAAGGAGTTGCCGGCCGTGTTGT
>JGI24135J36437_1000478_pt1 | contig 11965 bp, 14 predicted proteins | sample BarGraNGADG00211_3_FD_36437 | JGI IMG/M metagenome (IMG submission 36437)
CAGCATAACAATATCATGGCTGCCAGGGCAGTAGCAACGGCGGTCAGGACGACCCTGGGACCACAGGGTATGGATAAAATGCTCGTGGACGCGGTGGGGGATATCGTAATCACAAATGATGGTGCGACAATTCTCCAGACAATGGACATCGGGCATCCGGCAGCTAAGATGATCGTGGAAGTCGCAAAGACCCAGGATGATGAAGTCGGAGATGGCACAACAACGGCAGCAGTGCTTGCAGGTGAATTCCTGAAGAATGCTGAAGAACTATTAGAGCAGGGTGTGCATCCCACAGTCATTGCCAGCGGATACAGGCTTGCAGCGGCAAAAGCAAAAGAAATCCTTAAAACCCTTACAAAACCAGTTACCCTGGAAGATAAGGATTTATTATTGAAAATCGCTGTGACGCGATTACTGGAAAGGGAGCTGAAGCGTCCAAGGATGTTTTCGCCATACTTGCGGTAAATGCCATATTAGCAGTGGTTGATAAAGAGAATGGCAAATATAAAGCAGATATTGACGATATTAAAATTGAGAAGAAAGTGGGCGGCAGTATAGAAGCATCAGAGCTGATCGAAGGCATGGTAATCGATAAGGAAAGAGTCCATACCAACATGCCAAAGAATGTCCATGATGCCAGAATACTTCTGCTTTCCGAAGCCCTCGAGATCAAAAAGACAGAAGTGAAATCCGAGATATCAATAGAATCACCCGACCAGCTCCAGTTATTCCTTGACCAGGAAGAACAGACGTTGCACGACATGGTCAACAAAGTGATCAAAAGCGGTGCAAATGTGGTATTTGTTGAGAAGGGAATCGATGACCTTGTGCAACATTATCTTGCAAAAGCCGCCATATTCGCAGCAAGGCGCGTAAAGAAAAGCGACATGGAAAAACTTGCACGCGCAACCGGTGCAAAGATACTTACAGGCCTAAAGGAGATCAGCGAATCTGATCTTGGAAAAGCGGATCTTGTAGAGGAGAAAAAGATCGGTGAGGAGGCAATGATATATGTCACCGGGTGCCATAACCCCAAGGCAGTCTCCATTATTCTTCGCGGAGGGACAGAGCATGTGGTGGATGAAGCCGAGCGCGCGCTTCATGACGCATTGCGTGTTGTTGGAGTTGCAATTGAGGATGAGACACTTGTAGCAGGTGGCGGTTCGCCAGAGGTTGAACTGGCGCTGCGCCTGCGGGAATACTCAGCCACATTAATAGGCAGGGAACAGCTGGCAGTGGCAAAATTTGCCGAGGCGCTTGAAATCATCCCCAGGACTCTGGCTGAAAATGCTGGTCTTGACCCCATTGATATGCTTGTGGAGATGCGAAGCCAGCATGAGAAGGGCAATAAGACAGCCGGGCTCAACGTGTTCACTGGAAAAGTCGTGGACATGTGGGAAGAAGGCGTTGTTGAGCCCCTCAGAGTAAAGATACAGGCTATCAGTTCTGCTACGGAAGCAGCCACCATGATCCTGAGGATTGATGATGTGCTTTCAAGCAAAGCCGCGCATGCAGGAGGCATGCCACCCGGAGGCATGGGTGGTGGAATGGGCGGAATGGAAGGAATGGATTAAGCAGGTTATAAGAAAGAGGAGGTGTTAAAATGGGTATATATCCGGAAGAAATTGTGGAAATGGCTAACCTTTTGATGAAAGATATTGCAGATTCAAAAGAGAATATTGATGCTAAACTGGCTGCAAGTTATGCTGACAGATGCGCTGAATTAATCAAAAACCTTGCAGAAAGTATGGCTGAACTTCACAACCGTGTGGACGTACTCACAGAAAAAAATTAATCGCATGCTTTTCCAGTGCAGGAGATGCGAAGAGGAGATTCCCCTATTGAGTGGCTACTTTGCGGAATATTATAATTAGCAAATCCTTGGGATCGGATCTCCAGGAGGCGGTTCAATAATTCTCTTTCCGCCAATTGCGGTATTTAGGATCACTTTCCCAATGTGCCTGTCTGTGGCTTCTCCTATGATCTGTGCTTCACTGCCAAGTTCTGTGGCACGAATTACCCTGAGAACTTCTTCTGCTTTATCAGGTCTTACGCCTATGATGGCTTTTCCTTCATTGGCTACAGTAAACGGGTCGATTCCAAGCATCTCACTTGCTGCAACCACCTCCTCCTTGAGGGGTATCTTTTCCTCATCTATTACTATACCAGTATTGGATTTGCGAGCCCAGTCGTTCAAGGCCGCGGATATTCCTCCCCGTGTCGGGTCACGCATGGCGGTTACCCCACCTGTCTCCAGGACTTTCTCTATCATTTTCCAGAGCGCAGCTACGTCTGATTTCAGGGTAGTTTCAAAGCCGAAGCCCTCACGAAAAGACATGAGCGCGATACCGTGATCCCCAACAGTACCAGTCAGGATTATCTTATCTCCAGCCGAAAGATTTGAATCCTTGATAACTTTACCCCTGTCGGCAAATCCGATCCCAGTGGTTGTTATTACAATCTTGTCTATAGCTCCTCTTTGCATCACCTTGGTATCACCGGTTATCACGCTGACGCCTGCTTCCTTGCATGATGTGTTCATGGAGCGTATTATTTTTTCAAGATCTGCTATGGGAAATCCTTCCTCTAATATAATGGCGCTGGCAAGGGCGATGGGTTTTGCTCCCATGACCGAGATATCATTTATGGTTCCGCATGCTGCAAGCTTCCCGATGTCGCCTCCAGGGAAGAATATTGGGGATATGGTGTAGCTGTCAGTGCTCATCACAATTTCTGTATCTCCAAGAGAGATCGAAGCGCCGTCGTCAAGGTCTGCAAGTCCGACCTCTCCAAGCTTTTCGCTTGTCAGGTTTTTCAGAATAGATTCGGCTATGAGCCTGTTCATAAGCTCTCCCCCTGCGCCGTGCGCCATCTGGATATGCATAATAACCGATAATAGAGGCTTATTGTTATTTAATCTTTGAGTCTTGCATGAAAAAATGAACAACGAACTCGTACGAACTCACGCTACCGGAGTTCGTACAAGTTCGTTTTTTCTCGATATTCTTTTCTTGTCCATTTATGAACCGCAGGTTCATAGCTGACTCTTGGTTGAATATCCCTCTAAAGTGCTAACGTATTTTGCGCAGCCATAACAGCCTGACCCAGCGATATGCCCCCATCCCCGCACGGAACCCTGCATTGGGTGAAAAACCTGAATCCTTCCCCCACAGCTCTTTCCTTCATGTGCCTGACCATAGCATCATTATAGGCGACCCCACCAGAAATTCCTATGGAATCGATGCCTTTATTCCTAGCTACCCTTATGGCAATATCCACCAGGCCTTCTGCAAGAGCTTTCTGGGCAGATGCTGCTATATCCTCCTGTCTGTGATCCCCTTTTGCAAGCAAAACTGCATCAATCAGTTCCGTGGTATCAAGCACATATCTATTATCATGTTTCTTGATCACAACCGGCAGCTCGACATTGGCCCTGCCTTCGAAAGCCTGGGCTTCAAGCCTCAAAGCAGGCTCACCTTCGTAGGTTCTCTCATGACAAATATCCAGGATCGAAGAAATTGCATCAAGCACCCTGCCGGTGCTTGATGTTTCCGGAGTATTAAATCGTCTCTCGACCTGCCTCAGGACTATGTCAATCTCCCTCTCATTCCTGAAACCTGACATTTCGACCAACATGTCCCTCAGTTCTTCAACAGGATATTTCCTGGATAGTATCCCTGCCACCATTCGGGATGGATACTTTGTAGCAAGATCGCCTCCTGGCATAAGTTGAGGCATCAGGCTGCCGCACCTCTCAAAATCAGTTCCTGCTGCAAAAACCTCACCGCCCCATACCATCCCATCCTGACCGAAGCCTGCGCCATCTGAAGCGATGCCCACCAGCGTATCGATACCATGTTCTGCCATCAGGGAAGAAATGTGCGCCTGGTGATGCTGGCATCTTATAAGTTGTGCATTCAACCTCTTTGCTAGCTCTTCCCCGAGTCTTGATGTGTTAAACCCGGGGTGCAGGTCAACTGCTATCAGGTCTATTTTTTCAACCCGATTGATCTTCATAAGATTATAGATCGCCTCTTCCAGGAATTCAAGTGTTCCAGGCTTTGTTGTATTTCCAACATACTGAGTAAGGAATGCTCTTTTTCCTTTTAGAAGGCATGCTGTAACATCAAGCTCTGCTCCCAGCGCCAGAACATTTTTTGTGTTGGGCTCTTCAAGGTCGATAGATTGTGGAACAATCCCCCTTGACCTTCTCAGGAAAACCTCTCTTCCAGCGATGATCTTCATAACTGAATCATCACATCTGTTCTTGATCCTCATATTATGGATTAAGGAATACTCTGAATTCAGCGCCAGGATATCTTCTTTATTAATTGCCATGGGTTCACCCGGAATATTTGCCGATGTCATGACAAAAGCAGGTTCCTTCGAATAATGGAACAAAAGATGATGAATACCAGAATAAGGGAGCATTATCCCGATATTATGAAGTCCCGGGGCGATGTGCCCTGATATCCCTGCCTTCTTCTTTAAAACGACGATTGGTCTTTGGAAAGATTCAAGTAGCCCCCTCTCTTTTTGATTAATATGAGCAAACCTAATGGCAGAATCGAAATCTTTTACCATTATTGCAAAGGGCTTATGTTTTCTATGAAGCAGGGAACGAAGCTTCAAGACCGGCTCATCCTCTGTGGTCTTAGTGACCAGATGAGTCCCGCCAATACCTTTGATCGCTACGATTTTGCCGTTCTCAATTGCATCAACTGCCTCCTTTATTGGATTTGATACTTCACTTTTCTTTTTTTCGATATACAAATCGTACTTAGGACCGCAACCAGGACAGCTAATAGGCTCTGCCCTGAATCTTCTGTCCAGCACATCCAAATACTCGCAAGCGCACGCTTTGCACATTGAAAAATCCGTCATGGCTGTGTTTTCACGGTCATAAGGAATCATTCCTATTGTTGTAAAACGAGGGCCACAATCTGTGCAGACGGTGAAAGGATAGAGATATCTCCTCCCCTTCATGTCAAATATATCATTCAAACATGCTTTGCATAAGGATACATCAGGCGGGATGATCGAATTACTTTCTCCATCCTCCCTGCTTTTCAGGATGACAAAATCTGTAAATTTACTGCCGGCATCAATGTTCATTACGGCAATTTCCCGAATTTGCGCCATCGCAGGGTGCTCTTGCCGAAGCATCCGGAGGAAGACCTGGATATTCTCTTCGCTGCCGTCAAGGAGAAGTTCAACGCTGTTGCCAGCATTCATAATAGAGCCATTGAGGCTGCACTTCTTAGCAGTTCTGTAGATGAAGGGACGAAACCCTACTCCCTGCACTATCCCGGTGACAACTACTCTGCGCTGAGGCATAATATATACAATTAAACAGCATTGGTTAAATACAGATATGAAATCCCTGAAGAAGGAATTAGTGAAAAAATGCAAGAGCCTTGGAATTTCTCTTGTGGGTTTTGCGCCTGTCACGAGATGGGAAAACCCTCCCGATGAGCTTCCGAACAAGCTTTCGCCATGGATCCCTGAAGAATTCCAGCCCCAATCCATTTATCCGGAAGCAAGAACAGTAATAGTGATCGGGCTTCCTGTATCGTTACCCATCATCGAGACTGCGCCATCGATCTATTACATGGAACTTTATAAGACCGTTAATTCAATGCTTGATTCAAAAGCCTGTGAGATAGCGAATTTCCTGAATGAAAAAGGCTTCAGTTCGATATATCTTCCAAGGGACGGTTATGGCGATATAAAAATATTGATCGAAAAACCATTCGCGTTCTTTTCCCATAAGCATGCCGCATTTCTTGCAGGTCTTGGTTCTTTTGGCCACAATAATGTCCTGCTCACACCGGAATTTGGACCACGGGTGAGATTCACCTCTATTTTTACTTCAGCACAGATCGAGGCAGACCCCATAACAAGCAAAGATATCTGCATCCACTGTCTCAAGTGTGTGAAAAATTGCCCCGTGGGCGCGATACCAAAGACCGGGAAGTTCCCTCCGCCTGTGGATAAGAAGCTCTGCGCTACCAGAAGCGCCAAACTCAGGGATGAATATCGGTCTCCGTGCGGGATCTGCATTAAAGTATGTCCTGTGGGGAAGGACAGAATGCTTTTCAAGAGAACGAACATGTCCATATATTCTAAAGATTTGACATTTGAAAAATATCACAAGGCCTGGGAGCATGTGAGAAATTATGGAAGCAAAGGATGACAGGAAAAATGGAAATGATTTGGCTCTGTGGATCGTTTTTTCAATAAAGAGGATACACTGCAATAGTTTTTGCCGCATATGGTGGAAATTTGTTTATTGAATAAATAGAATGTTTTAGAGAAATGTAAATAAATATCCATACTACCTGCATTTTTTATCTAAAGAATTCATCCGAAGAAACAATTCTTGCAAAATTATTTCCTTTTGAAAGAAGTGTAATAGTTGTTGAATTCCCTGTTAACCCAGAATTATTAATTAAGATTTTTGCATTTAGTATTCTACCATTTAGATCTACACTTTGTGGAGTGAGATTGATGGTATCGCCTTTAGCAAATTTGTCTTCGGCTCGACCCAAATTCTCATAAATCGAATATAAATCACCTTGTTCAATAATTATTGTAAAATCACTCATAGGTATTTCATCACCACTTCTATGACTCAATTTGACAAGGCCAATTTCTACTTCTGCCGTTATAGTTGAATGGGGCTGTGCATCAATGGTAATATTTTGCGTAAGGTTGGAGTTCTGATCAATATCCTGATCATTAATACAACCTGAAACAATGATCAATAATCCCATAATGGCTATAAGGGATTTATTTGAAGATTTTCTTTGCATAATAACAGAGTTTATCTAATTCCTATGATAAACCTATCGCATGCATAACGATCTTATTAAGGTGGTTACCAACGCCTACCAAAAACCATTGGTAACTTTTTTCATAATATTGTAACAAGTTACAATATCCGAAATCATTGTTCAACAAATAGATTCTTCAATATATCCATGTTCTCTTCAAATTTCAATCTTTTAATCCATTCTTCCAAAAGCTTCTTTTCTATTAAACCTTCCCCAATCTCTATTATGGCCTCAGCAACTTCTTTTTCAGTAGGCGTCTTCAAAGCTGCTGCTTTTTCAAAATCAACTCTTCCTATGTACTTTTACTTCTGTTTCTTTTCGGTTTTGTCCCAATATACGAGACATTTGTATTTATGGCCTTTAATTCTCGAATGAATTCCTTTGTCATAACTATATTGTAACAAGTTACAATAGATTAAGAGTGTTTTGGTATAATTTTTAATATAAGTATTGTAACTATTACAATATTTCACTGCAAGCGTTAAAAACAGTTAAGTTTAAATTATGAACCTATGAATTGGTAACCACCATTAAGAAGGAAAAAATATAAGATAATACAAAGAAGATATATCTCAATAAAAGAGAATTATTAGAAGGAGGGATTCAATGAGAGGGATTTTATCCTGGATACTAAAAGCCAAAAAATCCAAGAGCACCTAACCATTATCATTGAATATGAGATTTAATGAAGGATAGTATTTTGGATAATAGGGGAGAAATCTTACAGGGAAAAAGTGAATATTATTCATGTTGGTATAATAAATTATTATCTATTCTCTTTTTATTGGCTTTTTTGACATTTGGAATTGCAGATACCTTTTCCAGCCTGAATATGATCGAAAAAAAAGGAGTTATAGGTGAGGGAAACTTGATCGTACGTTTTATAATCCTGCATTATGGTACTTCAGATTTTATATTTATAAAAATATTTGTAACTCTTGTGATTTTATATTTTCCATTCTTGATACGAAATGATACCGGTTATTGGATGATAAGTGGCTACCTTGTTTCATTTGTTCTGGCAGGAATTTTTGGGACCGTTCTAAATATCAAGGCTATGAATAATGAAACTCCTTTTCTTTCGCCCGGGGAGGCAATGACTTTATTTATGCTATCGGTGTTGATATTGACAAATATCGGCGATGCAATTGATAAACGGGTACATCCAAAAACCAGGCCATTTTATATTTGCCTGTTAAAAGATATTGTGAATATTTTTGATTCAATTATCAATATCTCCAAAGGAAAAGAATGAATTTATTTCCTATCTGCAGGCTATTGATGCTAAATTTATACTGTACCTCATACATTAATATATTATGATAAGTTTAATAAGTCACAACTGATAAGAACGTAAGAAATGAACCTGAAAAAAATTCTAGATCGTTGGGTTATTCTAAGTATTTTTATTATAATTATGTTAATTGTATTGAATATCCAGTATACTACTTTGGAATCTTTTACGGAAAAGGAATTTTACACCGAACAAGAACCATATAACACTACAGTAACATACTTTGAAAAAGAATCGTATATAGAAAATGTACCTTTGAAGATAAACAACACCTTAACCTGGCATATATCGGATTTTCGTTTTAAAGATGAGTTTGAGTTAATTGCAACATTAAAAAATATCGATAATGTCAGGGGGGAGTTTTGGGTAAAATTTTATATAGAAAGCACCAATGGGTCATATGATTATACCACAAATAGAGTATTTTTAAAGCCTGGAGAGAGCTATCAATTCAAAGAGACATTTGGCGGTATATTTTCATATGTCACCTATCATGTAAATCAACCAACTAAAGAAGAAGAACGGTTTCGAGACGTACCTAAAGAAAAAACCATAACAACAAATCGTGATGTAGAAAAATCGCGTGAAGTAGTCCGGATTAAGAAAAATAAATTGTCCTTACTTCAACGAATATTGAAATATCCGCCGAACTTTGAGCCTGAACCTGTGCCAATACCCGTTGAAAATAATGTGAATGATTTGTTTGAGTAATCCGGCAAAGATTCTGCAAATGTCTTCGAATCCGCAAGAAGAAAAGCTAATTCGATCAATATGAGTATATGAGGAGTTCCCATCTATGAAGCTCTGGAATGGCTTGAGATGGCAGAGGAAGATATTTCGTCAAACTCTCCAATAAGAAGAAGCCGAAAAATAGTCTTTGAAAAAATCGATAACAGCCATATAATGACTGTTACTACGGCACATCTGGTGTTTTCTGTGGCTTAGTTGCCTCGGAATCAGTTGTTGGTTCATCCTCTGGCGTTGTAGATTCAACTATTGGCTGCTCTGAACTTGTATCATCCACACCAGAAGGTGCTGTTGGCGGGTTGGCGATTACAACAGGCCGGTAAGGATTTAAGATTGTGTTGAACTGGAATATTAACTCTTTCATTCTGCGTTCGTTAACGCTTACTTCACGCTGGATGCGTAATAGCTTATCGAAGTCAAAGCGCGATACTTCACTTGCGTCGATGCCCTCATTCTTTAAAATACTGATCATGTACTGATAGTTTGCGTCCTTTATTCGTTCCTGTTCTGCTTTCATTGCTTCTCGGTCGTATTGTTTCTTCATGTTTTCTTCCTCATTATCGGCATCAACTGGATGCCCGGATCCGATTCATTTCCCAGCTGCACACGAGCGGGAAAGTTAGTATTCCTCTAAGATGATATAAGTGAACAGAATATAAAACTGAAATAGCCCGGCAAGGATTCGAACCTTGGTCGCAGGATCCAGAGTCCCGCATGATTGACCGCTACACTACCGGGCTTCGAGTGGATGCCTAACTTATAGCTTTTTACGTATTAACTTGTTGGTTGTTTACGTCCATGCTAATGTTAACCTCTATCCAAAATCTACAACTTTTACGTCTCGAAAATTGGACGTTATAGCGAGCATCCCGGATATCAACCTTTGTAATGACAAATAAGGCCGCTTCGCAGCAGCTTCAAACGTTCCAGAACGTCAAAATCACGAGGCTACAACAATCCGCATTATAGGTAATAATTTTGTCTCTCAACATACCTTAATCCGAGAAGCCAGGCGCGGGGCATGACTGGGGCTGGGCGCGGTGTTGCCCTATGACTATGGGAGTTTAATGGATAGATACCACACTTTTAATATTTAATTCGAACGGAAATTTAACCTTATACGAGAAGATAATATATCCATAAACTAAATAGGTGTAAATATGAACACAATGGCAGAAGCACAAACCCAGACACAGGTTTTTATTGAAACCCTGAGAAAAGTTGATGCGGAGATTGAATCTGCGATAGAAACTCTTGAAATCATGAGTGACAATGAAACATTGAAAGCAATAGAAGAAGGATTACAAGATATTAAGAATGGCAGAGCATTAAATTTGAAGATTTTTTAAAAAAACATGGGTATGAATTATAACCTTATTTTATCACATAAATTTGATAAAGAGTTCTCTCAACTTGAAAAAAGTTGCAGGATAGAGTTGTAGAAGGGCTAAAAGAGATAAAAGAGAATCCATATGAAGGTAAGCCGCTAAAAGGCAAACTTAAAGAGATGTTATCCTGGCGCGTGGGTAAATACCGGATATTATACCAGATTCATGGGGATAAACTTCTGATTATTGTGATAAATGTTGAGCATAGAAAATATGTATATGATTGAGCAACCACATTTTTTTTCGCATGATTGCGCCATACTTTAATCGGAGCAGCCAGGTGCGGGTCATGACTGAGGCTGGGCGCGGTGTTGCCTGGAAAACATGGAATCCCCCGAAGTATTAACGCTAACCTATGACGGTTTCATTCACCCCTACCCGTACTTTGTTCGAGGCCTTTTCGTAAGTTTTATTGCCAGATATGGCACATAACCGATTACAAGACATAGTAAACAAATTAAAATAACATACTATGACAAAGAGTAGAATGAATCTTAAGGTTGATGTATATTTAAGTAAAGCCAAAAAGTGGCAGGAAGAATTTGAGAAATTGAGACTGATCATTCTTGAATGTCAGCTGACCGAAGAATTGAAGTGGGGTGTTCCTTGTTACACGTTTCAGAAAAGAAACATAGTTTTAATACATGGATTTAAAGAATACTGTGCGCTTCTGTTTTTCAAAGGTGCCTTGTTACATGATGCCCATGGTATTCTAATCAAACAAACGGAGAATGTACAGGCGGGGCGCCAGATCCGGTTCACCAATGTTCGAGAAATAGTTGAGATGGAAACCATCTTGAAAGCCTATATTTATGAAGCCATTGAAGTGGAAAAAGCCGGTTTGAAAGTGAATTTTAAAAAGACTACAGAATTCATCATTCCTGAAGAATTTCAAAATAAATTAGATGAAATCCCTGCCTTGAAAACTGCTTTTGATGCATTGACGCCAGGACGGCAAAGAGCATACATTCTTTATTTTTCTACACCCAAACAATCCAAAACCCGGGAGTCAAGGGTTGAAAAATGTATGCAGCAAATTCTCAATGGAAAGGGATTAAATGATTAGTAATTATTGTGGTGTCTCGGAACCTTTCTGATATCCATTATATGTGAATCCGTCACAAATTACTTTAGGTGCAGAATGGGGCAAAGCCGCCATAAGTTTATTTCCGGAATATTAATAACAGTTATGATATGCCTCTTCACAATTCGTTATTCATAGACTGGTTCGAGTAATATAGGATAATCAAATAATTAACAGGAGATCACAAAATGAAAGAAACATTAAAATATGGTATTGGTTTTTGGTTAGGGGCTGGCGTTTATAGCTTGATAAATATGATTATGAATCTGAAACAAGTTGCACAGAATGATGTCTTAACATATAACTATCTGATAACAGGGGTTGCTGTTTTCGGCTTAATTTTGAATATATATTTGATGAAAAAGAGTGATTAGATATGGTAAACCAAAACAAAAGGTATTTAGAACAGGCTATTAGTTTTTGGATAGGGGTTGGTTTGATGAGCATAATAAATATTTATAAAATTATTTCAAATCATAACGCACTTTTATACTCTTGGATTATGTTTGGAATTTCTGTAATTGCTATAATTATATGTGCAATATTAATTAAAAGGAAAGGAGGAAGCACTACCTAAAAATTAGTGAGAAGATAAAAATGGTAAAGAAAATTTATA
>JGI24135J36437_1000483_pt1 | contig 11892 bp, 10 predicted proteins | sample BarGraNGADG00211_3_FD_36437 | JGI IMG/M metagenome (IMG submission 36437)
ATAAGAAGAATTATGCGCTGCCACCCGCTGCATCCCGGTGGTTACGATCCTGTCAAGTAAAAAATGAAATTGGAGGTTTTTCTATGGACAAAAAGACCATTCTTGCCGTAGTCCTGTCACTCACTGTTTTTCTGGCATACCAGATGTTTTTTGCCACACCACCGCCACCAAAACAGGCTGCGCCCGCCCAGGAATCAAAGCAGGTAAGCAAAGATACGGCTGCAAAACCGCCCGCGACTCCGGCAACAGCGGCAGCGCCAATGTCCGCCGCTAAAGAAGAAGCTGCGCCGAAAGATATCAAGGTAGAAACTGAAAATTACACGGCGATATTTTCCACCAGAGGCGGTGCCTTGAAATCGTTTCAGCTCAAAGGATATCAAAAAGAATGTACTGAATGTACCGATGATATTTATCCTAAAATCAAGAATTTCGTAACCGGCCAAAACCAACCAGCTAAGGCAAAAAGCAAGGATCTCATCGAGCTTGTCGCGGTTAATGAGGCCATGCCTTATCCATTGGCGATTACCTTTCCGGAAACAGCCGCGGAGATTGCTGCCGATTCCATTTACGATGCTGATGTAATCAAGCTGGATATGAAAAACGCTAAAGAAAAACAGCGTTTAGTATTTTCCCGGATTTTTAATGGTAAAATTAAAGTAGAAAAGATTTTTACTTTCAATCCCGATAATTATTCAATCGCGCTGGACGTAAAAGTATCTAACCTTACAGACACACCTATGACCCAGATACCGCATCTTAACTGGTATCAGTATGTGGATCCAAAACGAGCAGAAGATAGTTACGGCCATGAAGGGCCCGTCGCCTATGTGTCCAAGTCCATCAAGCGTAAGAAAGTCTCGGATATATCGACTGATACGAATCTTGGTCCTGATGTTTCCTGGGGTGGATTTGAGAATAAATATTTTATGGCCTTAATTATACCACAAGATCCATCCCTGACCAGCATCAACATGTCAAAAGATAGTAGTAACATGGTCTCCCTCGATATTAAGCGAACCAAAAGTATAATCCCGCCTGACCAGTCTGGTTTGTTCAGCTATGCGCTGTTTATCGGCCCAAAGGATTATACTCTCCTCAAGAAACAGGGTATATCGCTGGAAGAAGCCATTGAGTTTGACTCATTTATACCAGGGCTGAAATGGCTTTCCATTGCCTTGCTGTTTTTCGTCAGATTTTTGCATCAGTATTTTAGTAACTATGGAGTTGCCATTATTATACTGACAATCCTGATCAAAATTATCTTCTGGCCACTGGGTAATATAAGCTACAGATCTATGAAGGAAATGCAAAAACTTCAGCCCAAGATAAATGAGTTGAAAGAGAAATATAAAAATGACAAAAGTAAAATCGGCCAGGAAACCATGGCCATGTATCGCAGTCATAAAGTTAATCCGATGAGCGGCTGCTTGCCGATATTAATTCAGATTCCTGTGTTTATTGGCCTGTACAATACACTCCTTTACGCCATTGAGCTGCGCCACTCACCGTTTTTCTGGTGGATTCAAGATTTGTCGGCAAAGGACCCTTATTACATTACGCCGATTATCATGGGTGCAACGCAATTTATTCAACAGAAAATGACCCCCACTGTAGGTGATCCAATGCAGGCAAAGATAATGTTGCTGATGCCCGTAGTGTTTACTTTTATCTTTTTAAATTTTCCGGCAGGGCTGGTCATTTACTGGTTATTAAATAATATCTTAAGTATCGGTCAGCAATATTATATAAACAGAAAATTGACTAATTGATATAATTCATATGGGGTTGGAAAATGAGTGCGAAAACATTAGAAATAGAAGATAAATCTATTGACGATGCCATTGAAAAAGCCTGCCGGGACTTCGGTGTGCCACGCGAAAAATTAAATATTGAAATAATTTCCGAAAGTACTGGTGGTTTTTGGGGTGTGCTTTCCAAAAAAGCAAAAATCAAAGCTTCCTTACTATCTCTGGATATGGATTTTACTTTAACTGATGATCCGGAATCAAAAAGTGAGGCAAGAATAAAAATAGAACCGCGGATTAAGCCAGAAGCTCCACCAACTCCGGCAGTTTCCGTCTCCAATTCCATGTCCAGTTTCAGTCCTGACACCGGTTCCGCGCTCGCGTCTCAGGCCAAAGAATTATTGGCTGGCATTTTAAGCAGAATGTCTTTTGAATGTCAGGTGAGTGTAAACGAAACGCCGGAAAAAATAATTCTCAACATTGAAGGGGATGAAAGCGGCCTACTCATCGGCAGACGTGGACAAAACCTCGATGCCCTTCAATATATATTAAACAAGACCATCAATAAATCCGATAATGACCGTAAAATGATCTCCGTAGATTCAGAAACTTACAGAAAAAGAAGAGAAGAATCTCTGCTGGAAATGGCGCAAAGAATCAGAGAAAAGGTAAAGAATACTCAGAAGCCAGTATCTCTCGGCCACATGAACGCCCATGACCGGCGCATTATCCATCTGGCGCTGCAGGAAGATGAATCTCTGACAACCAAAAGCCGCGGTGAGGGCGAGTACAGGAAGATCGTCGTCCTTCCCGCCAGAAAACGCAACAATAACACGAGAGCAAAAAACCGGCAGTAGTTTCCGGAACGATTTGCCAATCCTATCATAAAAAGGGAAGTACCCAACTGTGCTTCTTCAAGACACCATAACAGCAATTGCCACCCCTTTCGGCACGGCAGGAGTGGGAATAATTCGAGTCAGCGGCACTAAAGCTTTCGAAATTGCCCGCTGCATTTTTCAACCTGCCCATGCAAATTGCCCCTGGGAAACCCACCATTTATATCATGGCGACATTATCTCGGCCGATGGCAAAACCATCCTCGATGAAGCTTTAGTATCTTTTATGAAGCAGCCACATTCCTTCACCGGCGAAGATGTTCTGGAAATCAACTGCCACGGCAACCCGCTGATTATGAAAGCTATTCTTACAGAATTAGTAGCGCTTGGTTGCCGCCTCGCCGGGCCCGGCGAATTTTCGGAGCGCGCTTTTTTCAATAACCGGATTGATTTATCGCAAGCGGAAGCTCTCGCCTCAATGATCGCGGCCAAATCCGCTAAGGCCTGTGCCATTGGACTCGCCCAGTTAAAAGGTTCCCTGACCAAAGAGATAGACAATCTGAGGACTCTTTTGATTGACGCGCTGGCGATGATCGAAGCAACGATAGATTTTACAGATGATGTAGCCGAAGGAGTTATTCCTCAATTGCCGCCGCAAATTGATCTGGCCGCCCAGCGCCTGCAATCTCTTTTAGCNTCATATCGCGCAGCAAAAATATATACTGAAGGCATCAACGTTGTTATTACCGGCAAACCCAATGTCGGCAAATCCAGTTTACTTAATACACTCACGGGCAAGAAAAAGGCAATTGTCACCGATATTCCGGGAACAACCAGGGATTTGATTACAGATATGATCAATATCAGAGGCGTTCCCGTAAATCTTGTAGATACCGCCGGAATCAGAGAGCCTAAAGACGCAATCGAAAAAGAAGGAATTAAGCTGGTCTGGGAAAATCTGGCTAATGCCGATGTTGTAATTATACTATTGGATGGCAGCAAACCGTTAACCGTTGAGGACAAAGAGATTCTTCAAAAGAATAAAAATGGCAATATTCTGATTGCCATTAACAAAACTGATCTGCCACCAGCCTGGGAAACAAGGACAATTGCCTGGTTGCTTCCTCAAGAAGGAAAGATTCTCAACATCTCGGCTAAATTCGGCACCGGACTGGAAGAATTGAAAAATATTATAGTGGATTCCTGCCTAAGCGTAATTTCTATCGATGCCGGCGACGCAATGATTACCAATATGCGACATAAAATGGCACTGGAAAAAGCACTTACGAATATTCTGACGGCAAAAAATAATATTTTAAACGGCATGTCGCCGGAATTTACCGCTTTTGACCTGCGCGAGGCATTAGACAACTTGGATGAAATCACCGGCAGAAAAATTAATGATGAAATATTGGATAAGATTTTTTCCAGTTTTTGCATTGGCAAGTAATACCAATCCGCCTTCATCGGCTAACTTTGTTGGCATCGTCGTCGGCTTCTTCAACGTATAGGTAATACGCCTACGGAGCCTCCTCCTTGCCGCCTCGTTATCCTTTGAATGCAATGGTATAAATTGAATCTCGCGTAACTTTATGCTAGCATATATCCGTTTCTCGGCAGTATTTTATAACTAGAGACACTAAACGAGGTAGCAATATGAATAAATTTTCTTTTTTACTTTGTCTGGCGGTGATTCTTTGCTGGGGAATAGACGACGCCCTGAGCCAGGAAAAATGCGTTAATACCGAGGCAGAAGCAGCTATTATTAACAATGATATTCCTTCAGCTAAGCTTGAAGCCATTGCCCGCGCCAAATGGTCGGCAATTGAACAAGTCGTCGGCACCGAAATCAAAGCGCAAAGCTTTGTGCAAAACTTTACTCTGGTGGAAGATGTTATTAAAACAAAAGCGGGCGGTGTAGTAAAAAGTTATAAAATAATAGATCAGAAGAACACCGCAGATAGTGTCAATGTCAAGATTAACGCTTGCGTGGAACCGGCCAGCGCCAGGGAGGCCGTTTCCCAGTTAGGATTAAATAATTCTATTGCTATTTTTATTCCCGCACGCAAGCCCGGCCGAAGCAGCGATGAATTTGAAGAAACAAATATCCTTTCAGAAACACTTATCGGTAAGCTCACTGAGCAAAGCCACACGGTTGTCGATGTCGCCCCCACTAACGTCCTTACCGCCTCAGTAATCGAAAATGCCGTGCGCAGCGGCAATAGCATGACTGTCCGCAGCATGATGTATAAATTTTTATCCAACTTAATTATCATTGGTAAAGTTGACTACACCATTTCCACGAAAAAAGGCGAAAACATCGGTTACGGGCTTTCCATGCCGTTTAATAATGTGACTGTCCGCCTGAATTACCGGATTATCGCAAAAAATAACAAAACAGGTAACATGGAAATACTATCAACCGGTGTCGAACAGGCCAAAGGACTGGCCAATAATGTGGAAGATGCGGCCGCGGAAGCAATGAAGGAACTGGCGCAAAATCTGGCGCCCGCTATTTTGGATAAAATAGCCCAGTACATCAAAGGCAATACGAAGAAAGTCGCCATTAAGGTTAATGGTGTAAATGATATAGATACGGTCGTGGAAATTAAAGGAATGCTGCAAAGTATTGTCTGGGTTTCTGAAGTCGAAGAAAAGCAAATGGGCGATTTTATTGTCAGCTATCCAGAAAACACGCTCTACCTGGCAAACAGTATAAAACAAAAAGGAAATTTTAAGGTCGTTAATTTCTCGCCTTATTCTCTTGTTCTGGATTACCAAAAATAAGGCGATTCGATTTTATAATCAAATTGATACTAGTGTCTTTATTTTTAGGAAGGTATTACTTAATGAAAAAAATCATTGTTCTCGTTCTTGGTTTTATTTTTTTAGTGAATGCCGCTGAACTTTTCGCTGCGGAAAAACCGCGCATCGGTGTTTTGCGCTTCACCAACATTACCCGTGCCTACTGGTGGTCGAGTACCACCGCTGCTGAATTGCAAGATATGCTGATCAATGAGCTGGCTTCCACCAAAGCTTTTCAAATACTCGAGCGTAAAGAACTTGGTTCAGTACTGAGCGAACAACAACTAGGCGAATCGGGTTTGGTAGACTCGTCTACAAAATCAAAGCTAGGCAAGATTAAAGGCGCAAAATATTTAGTAGCATCAACTGTTTCCGCTTTTGAAGAAAGCACAGCCAATAGTGGCAGCGGACTCAATTATCGTGGTTTTTCCTTCGGGGGGGAGCAGAAGAAAGCATATTTAGCCATCGATTTAAAAGTAATCGATGCGAAAACAGGAGAAATTGTTGATTCCCGCACAATTGAAGCAAATACAACTTCCGGCGGCATGAAAGTCAGCGGCCACTCCGGCCTTGTTCCCGTGCTTTCCGGCGGCTTAAGCAAGCAGGAAAAGACTCCGGTAGGCAAAGCCATTCGCGGCTGCATTATTGAAATAACCGATTATCTGGAATGTTCTCTGGCCAGCGCCAAAGATGATGAATGCCATCAAAAATATTCGGCAAAAGAAACCAGAAGAAAAGAAAAAACAAAATCGTCAATCCAACTCGATGAATAAGTAAATGGAGGAAAAAGATGCACACTCTGAAGAATGGATAGCGCCTGCGAACTCTGGGGTGAAGCGTGCAATATCGCTTCCAACTCTTATGTTTTGCTTTACAACCTCGGAGTCTGCACCGAAAGCAGGGGTGATCTTGACGCCGCGCTGTCTCTCTACAGACAGGCCGACAAAATATTGGGCAAACCTTGAAGACGATATCACTCTGGCTCGCAACCGGGTAGAGACAGCCATCAAAAACCGCGGCAAACTCAAAGAGCAATTGGGAAGCAACTAAGGATTGTCGTTATTACTCCGGCAACAATATATATCAACCACATTATGTATTGCGCCGCTCAAAACTCAAGTCTATCGTGATGCGCTAACGATCAGGTCTGTGTAGAGACGTTGCATGCAACGTCTCTACGTAAAAGGGCAGACGATGGCACAAGTGCGGGAATCCAGACCTTCTTTTACTGGATCATCCGGTCAAGCCGAATGATGACAAAAATGCTTGAATTATCCTTTCCATTGCGTAAGAATAAAATCCAGGCGCAAAAGGTGATGTAGATGAAAAAGAACGCTTATGATACCTTTGTCAGAGCCGGCTATATTGGTCCCAATAAAGACGCAGCCCTTAAAAATGCCCGGCGGCTCGGGTATTAATCGGGGACAGCTATCCCGGTCGGTTGTTGGTTTGAATTTCTGATACCCTTTCGCTTTCTTTGGCTAACTTTGTTGGCAGCGTCGTCGGCTTCCTCAACGTATTAGCAATACGCCGGATGCCTGCCCAGCGCGTGCTGGGGAGCCTCCTCCTTGCCGCCTCGTTAGCCTTTGAAAGCGAAAGGGTATGACTCGAATGGTGGATGCGTTGGGCGATTAGTGAATCGCCCCTACATTTACACTCTACAAGCTGAACAATCCTACTCTTCTTCCAACCCTTCTATAAACGCCAGGACATTTTTGCCCAGAACGGCGTGGTTGTAACCGCCCTCCAAAATGCCGAAACAGCCGCCTTTGTTGCGTCGGGCGGTTTCCCGCACCAGCTTGCCCATATATTTATAGTCTGCGGTTTTCAAAAGACCGCCCCAGTCGGCTTCATGATTATCAAAACCGGCAGATACAGCAATCATATCGGCATCCGTCTGCTCCAGATTGTTCTGAACAATTTTTAAATATTCATTGCGGTTTTGGCCTGTGGGATTCAGAATCGTCACATAACCCTTGCCACCCAGAATATTAACATTGCCGTCGCCAACGTGCAGATCGAAATCCAGAATAAAAGCCTTCTTGATTTTTCCTTCTCGCTTAAGTTTTTCCAAAGCTATCGCCATATTGTTAAAATAGCAAAATCCCCAGGCACTGTCCGCTGAAGCATGATGGCCGGGTGGACGAATCACGGCAAAGCAGGGTTCGGCAAGAGCAATCTGCGCCGCTTTGATGGCACCACCTGCCGCGAGCGCGGCAATATCATAAACACCTTCGCGCCTGACCTCANCTATATGCCGGTCGGTATGAACAACTGCAATATCTTTTTCGTCCGCTGTTTGCGGTTCGATATAATCAACAATGCCTGTAAGCGCGAACTCAATAGCTTCGATCCTTCCCGGATTAGAAGCAGGATCAGGTGAATAAACCTGCTTATACTCTTGGGAATAAACTACTTTCATTCTACCCTCCTTTTTACGCGCGGTGTCCAAGGGTAAGCATTGCCCAATTCCTGCTCCACGCTAATTTTCCTTATCCATTATAAACGAAAAACTGTTCGTCACCCACTCTTGGGGCTTACCATCATAAACTTTTTCCACAAATTTTACGCGTCCGTTTTTACCTATGAGCAGAATTGTCGAAGAACGTGTGCCGTAATCGGGGCTGGCAATAAATATCGCAGACAATACCCGTTCCCATTCCAGACCAACTCCTGTTTTCGGCAATTTATTGTCGGCGGGAATTTTACGATCCGCCAGCAGGGCAAATAATGCTTCTTCCAATTCAGCGCCTTTTTTATCCAGCGCGGCCTTCAACAGCTTTTTACCCCTTGATACTTTTGGCCAGGGTGTATTCAGGAGATGATTGCTCAGACCGTAAATTCCAGAATTAAGTTTTTGCTTTTCCCCGCGGTTGGAATAGGCAAATATTTCACAGCGATCTCCAAGAATCAAATTATAGCCATTATAAAGTTGAGCCTGCCGGGAAATTTTATCTAAATATTCGTCGGTACTTTGATTGCCGCAAAGATAAGCGCTGACGAGCCCTCCGCGCGACGGAGCATTATTTTTCCAGGAAACCGGATCACGATAATTAGTAATAGCGGCAAATCTTCCTTTTTTATTAACACCAATCCAGGTGCCGCCGCCTGTTAAGTCGAGACCGGCGATCACCTGCCGGTGATCACCCCAAAAATCTGCTGACGCTGAAGGCCGCTCAAAAAACTCATCGCGGTTGGCTGCCAGCACTAACTGGTACGACGGATGAACATTATAGGCAAAAAGTATCAAGCACATTTATCTTACTTTATCCTTGTTACCATTACTCCGGCAACAAAATATATAAACCACATTATGTATTGCGCGGCTCAAAACTCAAGTCTATCGTGATGCGCTAACGATCAGGTCTGTGTAGAGACGTTGCATGCAACGTCTCTACGTATCGCACAAACTTACGGCTTCAAAGCTAAAAAAGACGCTTAACCTGATACTCTTATAACAAAACGGTTACGCGAGGGCAAGCGTCCCTGCAGGGGCGGGGAAATTCTGTGTTACACAAATCGACCGTTTCCCGTTACAATATTTAAATGGTTAATTGCCGGAGTACTAATCAATATTCACTTTCCCCGTCTGCCTCTTCAACCTTTCAAAATATCTTTTAACCTTGTCATGATTTTAGTCATCGTTTCTCCTGCCGGGGCGTTGATGAGCACATCGGCATTATGATCCTGCTCCGTAGGGCCGATATTAATAATGACAAGTTTGGCGCCTGATTGTTTAGCATAAACAGGTATGTAAGCGGCAGGATAAACAACCAGCGAAGAGCCAATGACGATCATTAAATCGCATTCACTGGCTTCCTGTGTCGCTCGTGCCAGAGTTTCCTGAGGTAGAGCTTCACCGAAAAAAATCACATCGGGCTTTAAAATACCGTGGCAATAATCGCAAACAGGAACATAATCAGGTGAGGAACTACTCTTTTTTACCAGTTCGATGGGATAGCGCTGATGGCAATCAAGACAAATCAACATTTGCATGTTGCCATGCAACTCATAAATATTTTCCGGATTACTGCCCGCTTTCTGATGCAGATTATCCACATTCTGCGTGACGAGTGAGCTTAGTTTCCCCATTTTTTCCAATTCCACTATTGCCAAATGGGCGGGATTGGGCTTAGCGTCTTCCATTAATCCACCTTCGCGCAAACGCTGCCACATCTTCTTGCGCGTTGCCGCCGAACCTAAAAACTTATCAATCGTAAAATCGTCCGGATCATATTTAGTCCAGAGCCCGCCCGGACTGCGGAAATCAGGTATGCCTGATTCCGTGCTGACACCGGCGCCGGTAAAAACTACAATTCTTCCGGCCATATCAATCATTCGAGCTACTTTATTAATTTTTTCTTCCAAGGGGATCTCCCTTCTGATTATAAATTAATTTCTTCGATTGCTAAGATACACTATGTTGTTTTAAAATCAAAAGGAAAAACCGTAGAGGAACAAAACACATTTTTTAGAATAGTTTTCCGGCAGCTTGCACCAGAGCATCTTTTAATCGAGCTGCGTCACCGGATTTGATAAGCTGCCGGATATCGGCAAGAGTTTTTTCGTATAATTTTAATATTTTATCGGTATCGGGATTTTTGGCGATAATATCCGCGTAAAGCCCGGGGCTTTCCGTGAAGACTTTTTTTACGATCCCTAGTTTAGTTTGAAATATCGGCGTTGCATATTTACTGATTTCCTCCGAAGATACCCCCGTCTCCGTAAGCGCCATTCCCAGAGAAATTGTATTGAGATGATTAAGCACCTGAACAATCGCCATCATTTTATCATGTTCTTCCGGAGTTTTTTCCATAACCGCCAATCCGTTCTTTTCCAGAACATTTCTTAGCCAGATAAGCCACTTCTGCCCTCTGGCCGGGCACAAAATAACGTTTTCTCCTGCGGCGTCATCAACACCCGGCCCAAAAAGGGGATGACACCCGATAACATCAGCCCTTGAATTTGCCATCATTAATTCTACAGGCTCTTTTTTGAGCGAGGTTAAATCCATTAAAAGCGAACCTTCCGGCACCAATGGCCCGACTCTTTCAATCATCGCCGCTGTGGCGGAAATCGGCACGGCTATGACAATGACGTTGCATAACGCTGCCAGGTCATTGATATCCATTGCTGATTTCCTTCCCCAGACATGAACAGGATAACCTTCCTTTTGCAGCAAATCAGCAAACCAGCGGCCCATGCCTCCGGTGCCGCCAATTATACCTACGGTTATATCTTTCATAGTTTTGCCACCCTCTGACGTAACCAATGGTCTGCCAAAACAATATTGACCATCGCTTCACAGACAGGTACTATTCGCGGCAGCACACAATTGTCGTGCCGGCCTTGAATTTGAATTGATCGCTGCACTCCCCTGAAATCTACCGTCTGTTGCGCTTTCGCGATTGAGGGAATCGGTTTGCAATAAACCCTCATAACAATCTCCTGGCCTGTTGTAATTCCCGCCAGTATGCCTCCGGCATGATTTGTCATAAAGCCGCCTGGCGACATTTGATCATTAGTCTGAGATCCTTCCATTGTGGAGACTGCAAAGCCTTCTCCAATTTCAACCGCTTTTACCGAACCAATGCTCATTAAAGCTTTGGCCAGATCCGCATCCATTTTATCAAAAACGGGTTCGCCTAAGCCGGCAGGGCAACCGCGCACGACAACTTCAACAACCCCACCGAGCGAATCTCCCTCTTTTCTCACCGCTGCCAGTTTCTTCTCCATAACTGCGGCAGCCTTTGAATCGGGACAAAAAAGGATATTTTCGCGCACTTTAGAACACAAATCTTTACCCGATGGCATTTTGGCGCGGTCAATTTCAATNGCGCCNATNGCCTGNGTNTANGCAANAACCTCCATNCCCGCGGCGGCAATTACTTTTTCGGCAATGACCCCGGCGGCGACACGAGCGGCGGTTTCCCTGCCCGAAGCCCGTCCGCCTCCGCGCCAATCGCGGATGCCATATTTCTTTAAATACGTATAATCCCCTTGACCGGGGCGAAAAACATCTTTTAATTCGTCATAGGCCAAAGAGGCGGCATCAGAATTTCTGATCAGCAGGGAAACAGGAGTGCCTGTGGTCCTACGTTCAAAAACTCCAGAGAGGATTTCTACTTTGTCTTTCTCGCGCCTTGTTGTTGAAGAGACAGCGGCTGAAGGCTTTCTGCGATCTAGAGCCTGTTGAATATCAGCTTCGGCAAGTTCAATCCCTGCCGGACAACCATCCACAACTGCTCCCAGAGCGGCACCATGTGACTCTCCCCAGGTTGTTACGCGAAAGACACTACCAATTTGATTTCCGGCCATAAATTACTCCTATCAACTTAATTTTGATGAACCCGTAAAAATCGAAAATGTCCCGGACGCGTCATACCGGCGAAGGCCGGTATCCAGTGATTATTAATAGTTATAAAAACCTGGACCCCGGCCTTCGCCGGGGTGACGACTTTTTACGAGGTCGTCAATTTTTGCTTTTATTAATTTTAGCTACTATC
>JGI24135J36437_1000489_pt1 | contig 11803 bp, 14 predicted proteins | sample BarGraNGADG00211_3_FD_36437 | JGI IMG/M metagenome (IMG submission 36437)
TGCGGGGCGGTATATTTTCTGTTGCGCTTTCCTTGGGGTTACCCCCACTCGGGTTTCCCGAGCAACTCGCTTCTTGGAGCCCGGACTTTCCTCAAGCAGGAGAATCTCCTGCCTGCGACTGACTCATTCGCGGTCTTTGGTGCCGATGTACAGTATCTTGCCGCAGATCTCGCAACGGATAAGCTCTTCAGCATCGCCGCTGTGGCCCTCGGTACTACGAAGATTGAACAATGTCTTCTGGGAAAGCCTCACGTGACAGTAGTCACAGGTCGAACTANCCGCTCTTGCAATAGGAGCTCCGCTGAACTTCTGCGAGAGGTTTTCGAAAATCAGCTTGGCTTTGAGTGGAAGCTGCGACTTGCGATTCTCAATTTCCTTGCGCAAGGTCGGAAGAGACTTCTTCACGGCTGCCCTCGAGGTTGTGTTCAACTTAGGAATGCTTTCGAGCTCCTTGCGAAGCTTTTCTGCCAGCAATTCCTTGGCTCTGATTTGATCCTCGACGTCCTGCCGGTCGTGGAAATTCTTCCCCTGCGCATCCTCGATCTTTTCTTTCTCGAGGGTCAGCTTCTTCATCTTCTCCTCAAGCTTCTGGACCTTGTCTTCGGACATTTCTTCTTTCCCGAGCTTGGCGCCGGCTTCGTGAACCTTCGCCGAAAGATCGTCCAACTTCTCACTGATCCTGACCTCGTCGGCCCTGAGCGTTTCCCGCTGCCCACGTAACGCGGCCAATTGCTCCTCGGTTTCGTCGATCTTGTGACTCAGCGATGAAGAGAGATCCGACTCCTGCAGAAGACGTTCCTTCTGCCGATAGTCCAACTGAAGTTCTTGAAGTTCCCAAAGCTTGTCTAGTAGCATCAATCCACCTCATCGACGATTTTGACATCCTGGTGGACCCAGGCAATTCCAGTTGGAACCAATTGCTCACGGAATTGTCGCAACTCAGCAGGATTGTTGAGCAATCCGCGAACGACAGGGATCATGGGTCCTCAAGTACAGCAGCACCGGAACTGGGGGAAAGATAGCACCTTCCACGATCAGGGGGATATCCTCCAGATGTGTACTACCCAGGTCTCTAGAACCAGTACTCTATTACTATAGTCATCTCACAACAGTATTCAATCTATGCTTCTCGGAGAAGGGCCTTGACTTGGTACACGGGCAGGCGGTCGTTATCACTGAGTGAGCTGCAAGAGCAGACGGGGCTTTCCAGATCGGCTGTCATAGCGGCTAAGCAGGCATTGAAGGGCAAGGGCTACCTGTAAGGGGTAGTAGCAAATAACTACTAGCAGCAAAACCTGAACACGAGCAGTCAGACAAGCGAAACAGGCATTATGAAACAAGCTCAGGACTGCATAGTATTGGGTAGTGTCCTTACTCTCTCCCGGTTGGATCCTGAAAGGTGAAAGGGTGAGGTTGTCTGACTTGGTAGTCGGTTGAAGGCTAGATTTTGGACTTGGCGGCTGCACGTTTTGCAAAAACAACAGCCTGAGGGGGCAAGATGACAACACAAGAGGCAATGCAGCAGCTTCACTTAACCGGAAAGGGTACGCTGAACTTTCTGACCGTTGACCTGAAGGATGGGCAGCAGATTACCTTGACCCGTGAGGACGTGGAAACGTGGCCTCATGATCAGAGCCTCATAGTCTCCGTTGTCCTGATTGGTACTGTTCCCTTTGAAACGAGGGTTGCCGTTGACCTTATGGAGCGGGCGCGTCACTACTTTGAGCTTGTAAGGGGGTGGTAGAATGGCACAGATAACGTGTGGTGGTGCCGTTTCGACAAGGACGGCAAGTGTTTCGACTGGGTTGTTTACGGCTCTGAGGGTGGCGATCTGCTGACCGATGACGGCCCCAGGTTCTGCTATGAGTCCTTGACCTTGTGCTCTGACCTAGCAAGCAAGTAGGCTGGGCGCGGGTAGTGTTCTATCCAGGCATCCCTAAGGCTTGATAGGTTCTCCTTGCTCTCATGCCCTCATACCGTACACCCCTCATGTAGAACGTATAAGGGTTCTCTTCTGTGTGCGTAGGCGTGGGTGCGCCAGAAGGCGCCTGGGTGAGTTCCCGTCCCTGCCACCCTGCCCTACAAGGGAATGACGGGTGGGGGTCTCTATATATATCTCTCTCCGCCTGCTCTACAGGGTTTTCTAGAAAGGCACCCTGTAACCCTGTTATACTAATAAGAGAGGCTCCTTTCTGTAGGGAGGGGTTGATCCGCTACCAGGCAATCGCAGTTGCAGAGCAACTAAGGGGGGAAAAAAATGAAATTGCAAAACGTTTGGACTAGGGCAGTCGTGGTGATCTACCTGGTTGTAGTTGCCGGGGTATGTCTCTACGTTCCAACGTACGGGCACGGCGCTCAAATTATGGGGGAGTTGAGGCCTGGATTTGCCTATAAGTGGGTCTGGGATATGGGCAGTTCCTTTGAGCAGTACTCGTACGAGTATGCTGCGTCGGTGGTCGACTACGGACGTGTCGCCCTGGAAGTGGTCAGTCTGACCGCCGTTGTAGGGGTTCTGTTCTTCATCGGTTCGTTCGTGGAAGGCAGGGAAGCGGGGCAAGCAGTCTGACCCTGTGAACCGAGAGTGAGGGTGCGAGAGTTGGATTTACCCAGGGAGCCCAGGACGTGCTCGAGGAAGGTAGACACCGTAAGGGGGAGGGAGCTTGAGGATCGTACTTAGCTTGGTGGCTGGATTCCTGCTGTCTGGTGCCTCACAGATACTAGTGGATCTGAACACCCGCCTTCCTGGGTGGACGATGGAGCCAACACTTGGAAACGCCATCCTAGCGGGATTGATATGGTTCATTCGCCCTCTTCTAGTACACACGCCAAGAGCATTCGTTGTCGAAATGCTTCGGGGCGTTGTGAAAATGGGAATTTTCAGCGGCTTTGCATGGCTTTGTATCGCCGGCGCGACCCGCATCTTTGACAGCACGGCCCTGCAAATCGTCGCAGCCACATTGTTCATCGCTGTCGGAGGTTGGTGCATAGTAGTGCCTTTCGTGATAGCTCTGCTGATGCCTCCATTTGTTGCCGTGATTGTTTTAGATCTCATCTTCGCCGGAGCCAGTCTCGCCTTTGGCATCATCGCCCTTCCCATCAATGGAGCAAAATGGGCCTTTAAGAAACTCTTTCACATCGGGGTGCCGAAGCAGACTGTTGGAATTCGAATTGTTGTAGCGATCTACCTGGTTATGGTTATTGGTGTCTGCCTGTACGTTCCTTCGTACACCATTAACGTTCCGTCGTACGCCCTTAGAAGCGGACTCAAGCTGGAATTTGCTTACCGGTGGGTTTGGGCCCTGAATTATGGGCTCTCGATCGACTTCGGACGTGTTGTCTCGGAATTGATTGGACTGACCGCCGTTGCGGGAGTTCCAGTCCTGCTACTCATCGGTTCGCTGGTGAGTGGCAGGAAGCGAGAGAACAACACTACGACATAGCGCACACGTCCGGGAGGTCTCGAATAGCCTGGATACCATAAAGGGAGGAGGGGTCATGAGAAGGACCATTATCGTCTGCGTCGTGCTCTTGGTGTTGAGCATGGGGTATGGATGTGGAAGCGCGGTTGTCAACCCGGAAGACGATATAGTGCCGACGACGACACCTATTATCGAGATGATGCCGAACGTCGTCATCAACGATGACATCACAATGAGTTTCGAATCGGATGCTGTCTACATAGTCGGAACGGTCACCAATAAGTCGGACAAGCCTGTGGGGGACATGGAACTGACGTTCAACGTGTTCGATGCTTTTGGACAACGCCTTGGAACAGCAATGGGTTTCCATTTCAAAGATGAAGTCATTGCTTCGGGAGAGTCGTGGTCATACCGGTGCGACTACTACGGAAAAGACTTCAAGAGAGTTGCCAAGGCGGTCGTTGCAGGACTCGTCGTCCACTAGCAGGGGGTTCTTCTCCTGTTTGCCGTGAGTCTCAATCTTTAAGATGTACTGAGGCTTTATCTTCAACGTCCGGGTAGTGATCTGCCCGGTCTGTCTGCATAGTGGGGGCGGCCTCACACAAGGGGCCGCCTTGCGTATTGGTGGGGCGTACTTCTGCACTAGCTTACCAACACGCCAGGGTCTCGGGGGCCAACGATCTGAGTCCTTGAGTACCCCAGAAGGGTCCGAGTCAGCCGATGCCCCAAAAAGGGGTCATTTCTGAGAGTCGGCCCTACTGGGATACGTCTCTTGCTTCCAAATTGCTATAGTGAACCCGCGGCGAGGTCAGACGAGGCAAAATATAGCCATGATGGGCGCACCCGCCACCATAGGCGAGGCACGATCACGAGAGGGTGCAGGTTTCTGGTTTTCCTAGACCCTGAATAACGGGTACTCACGGGTGCTGGTTCCATGTCAAGGATACTCAATCTTGACAAATCCATTTAAAGGTGTATACTTCTGCCATGGTTGTATAACGGAAACATTAAAAACCGTGATGAAACCGCGAGGGGGTTTGACGATGAGAGCAGCAGCTTACATGAGAGTGAGCACGGACGCACAAGCGGGACCTGATAGATACTGTCTCGACTGCCAGCGTGCCGACATAGAAGCCTACGCCACGGCGAACGGGCACGAGCTCGTCACCTGGTTCACTGACGCTGGTTTATCTGGGAGTACATTGGACCGTCCTGGACTTGTCGCCTGTATGGATGCAGCCGCACACAAGACTGTTTCTGTTGTCATTGTTGCGAAAATGGATCGGCTGAGCCGTGATCTCATGGGCAGCCTATGGATCAGAAAGGAACTGCTGCGTTCTGATGTGCAAGTCCTGTCTGTCGCTGAGCCGTTTGACGCTGAGGACCCGGCGGGTCGTCTGTTTATGCAAATCGTTTCGGCGTTCGCTGAGTTTGAAAAGAACCGTATCACTGAACGGCTCTCAGGTGGGCGCAAGGCAAAGGCAGTCAAGGGCGGCTATGCCGGAGGGCGGGCGCCACTAGGCTATACTGCGAAAAAAGGCGGGACAGTGTTGACAATTGACCCCGCAGGTGCTTTGTCCGTCCAGCGGGTATTTGCCCTCAGATCTAAGGGTTTGTCGATGGGCAAGATCGCAGCAGCCTTGAACCAGGAAGGGCGCACAACAGCAACGGGTAAGAGATGGCGGGATATGCAGGTGAAGCGGGTTCTTGACCGGGTAACGCTCTATAGCGGGCGCTATGCCTATGCCGATGTAAAAGCAGCACAAGGTCAACAGCAAGCGATATTGGGGAGGTAGCAGAATGAAGACTGACAAGTCTGTTAAAATCTTCGCGACTTTGGAAGAGCTCTACACGGTTTCTGATGTGGCGCAGGCGCTAAAAGTCCAGCCAAAAACGGTGTATAAGATGATCTCAGATGGGGTGTTGAAGGCCGGTAAGGTCGGGCGGGTGTGGCGTATACGGGCTTCTGATGTTCAGGCCGCCATTGGGAGGGCGCGTTGAAGGGTGAGGCAAGAGAAGTCGGGGAGAAGGGTTTACAAAGGCAAAAACAGTCCCGGAAACAAGGAGAAGGGGAGAGTTTCCGCGTCTCTGTAACCCCACATGAAAAGTCCCCCTTCCTTAAATTATGAAGAGCGTGCTTGAAAAGTGCCCCGAATGTCAACGTAAAAGCTTCCACGCGGTATGTATATACGTGTGAAGGGTAAAGGTTTAGTGTTCTAAGGCGTTCCAAAATCGTCCTCTGGCGAGGACACAAAAGGCGAGGTGAAGCATGGTTAATACCACTTACGGCAGCAAGTCGTTCCCGAAAAATCCTTTCACGTGTTTTCTCAATCACGAGGGAATTAAGCCTGGCGAGTTCTCGATCATGGCTCGCGTCGAGGGCGCGAACGTCTACGATGCGATGGAAAGCCACATGAAAATCCTCCCTCAGTCATTCGTCCTGGCAATCGAAGAGCGCAACGGCAAGGGTGCCGGAGAAGCGGTAGCCGCTGCCTATCTGGAGTATAGGGAAGACTGCCGGACGATCTTGATGAAGAAACAGAAACCGGTACAGAAATAAGGGAATTAGGACAATGCGAAAGGCCCAACTTCTTCGATGCCTCTGGCGAGGACTGCCCTTTACGGGCAAAAACAGCGAGGTGAGTTGGGCCTTGTCTGTTTATTGTACTAGGTATCCGGCCCTAATGCAAGGGCAGGTGTGACGTGTCCAGGATACTGACGCCACAGGAGCAGATAACAGAGTACGTTGACCTGGGCCTGTCTGCAATAAAAGACTTGCCAGGAGTGCTGATGAAGCAACTAGACACGCAATTCATGAGCGTGCCCTATCTGTCTCTCGTATGGGGCACGTGGAAAATCATCGAGGGCAAGTGACTGCTCAGAAGACGATCATGCCGACAGGTGGAGTCGACTACGAGACCCTTCGTGCACGAATGCAGCCCGAGTTCACCAGGCTGGGGCTTGCCGGGGACCTGGCAAATCAGCTTGTTCGGGAGATGAATTTCCTGTCCTGCTTGTTCATTAAGGTGGCAAGCAAAAGGAGGCTCAATGGGTGAACTAGGTGAACAGAAACGAGCTGTGATTTACACACGAGTCTCCTCGAAGGAACAGGTCGATGGCTCCAGCCTGGACACTCAGGAGAGATACTGCCGGGAATATGCGGACCGGTACGGGTTTTTGGTTGACAAGGTTTTTGTCGAACGAGGCGAGAGCGCCAAGACAGCTAACCGAACCGAGCTCCAGAGCATGCTGCACTACGTGGGTGTCAATTTCCGACATCTTTCGGCGGTCATTGTGTACAAAGTGGATCGCTGGGCTCGCTCCACGAAAGACCATGGAGACCTGAGAGCTATCATCAACCATTTGGGGTTGCGGCTGCTCTCGGCAACGGAGAACCTTGAGGACACGCCCGTGGGACATTTTGTGGAGAACGAACTGGCCAATTTCGCGCAGTTTGACAACGAAATACGTGGTGAACGCTGCAAGAATGGAATGATCGATGCTGTCAATGCGGGGAAGTATGTCTGGCAAGCCCCTCTCGGATATGTTAACGGCCGGGCCAAGTGTGAGCCAAGCCTTCAGCCTGCGAGTCCATCCATCGTCGCGCTCGTCCGCAAGTCGTTCGAGTTGGTCGATAGTGGGTACAGCGTGACGGAAGCCCTTCAGCGGGTTACCAACGAGGGGCTCCGGGCGCGCACGGGCAGAGAACTCAGTCGCAATACCTTTCGGACCATGCTCATGAACAAGAGGTACATCGGTCTCATCGAGGGGTTCGGAAAGATGGTCCGTGGCGACTTCGAGCCGCTTGTTTCAGAGGATGTCTTTTACAGAATCCAGCCGAAGCTGCATAGGGCCCCCCTGCCCATGAGAGTGGTGTATCGGAAAGATAATCCCGAGTTTCCCCTGCGTGGCGTCTTGCTTTGCCCGCGGTGCGGTCACCGATTGACTGCTAGCGAATCAAAGGGCAACGGTGGCAAGTACGGATACTACTCGTGCCCCAGTTGCGGGAAGTTTAGAGCGCGCAAGGAGGGGTTGGAGCGCCACTTCGTTGAGGCACTAGCTGGTTTGAGTCTGCAGAGAGACTATGCGAGGCTGCTTGAAATAGCGATTGACACCAACCTTGAACGGCAACGGTCGTGGATGAAGCATGAGACCATCTCAGTGCAGCAGCAGATATCTGACCTTAAGGCGCGTGAGATGAAGATTGTTGAAAAGACGCTCTCGGACGTCATACCGGAGGACAGGGCGAAGGAGCTTCTCGCGATAGCAGCTACTCAGGAAGAAGAACTCAGGGAGAAGCTCGCGCTCGTCTCGCAATCTGCGCTTGCGACACCTGATGTGGTAAAGACGGGTCTGAATATTCTAACCGATATGAGATCGTTCTGGGCAGAGTCCGACCTGACGACCAAGCAGCAGTTCCAAGGGTTCGTTTTTCCCAAAGGAATCGCCATTGAGGATTCGCGATTTGGAACCAGCGAGACAGCCGCTTGTCTAAAGCTAAGAGAGCTTCCGGCGAATCCCGGAAATATCATGGTGGGCCCACCTGGATTCGAACCAAGAACCAAGTGGTTATGAGCCACCTGCTCTACCGTTGAGCTATGGGCCCATGCGTTGCGCGCACGTCAGGAAAGGGCCTGTGCGGGTTTTATTATAGGCGGGGACGGCCGTGCGTCAACTTTTCGACGCGCATAGATATGCCATAGCTTCCTCTCTGGAGCCGATCATGCCGTCCAGCTGGAGGCGTCGCACCTGGTCGAGAAGCAGTCCGACCTGTCGTCCTTCGGGGATACCGAGGCTCACGACGTCCTCACCTGAGACCAGCGGCGGCTCGTCCATCCGTGAGAGGACTGTCATGAGGAGGTCGCGAGGGCCGGTGGTCTCCAATCCGGCAAGGTGGGCCTCCAGGATCGAGAGAATAGGCAAGGGAATGCCCCCAAGTTCCTCTACTGCAGTGCTCACCTTACATGTTCCTTGCTCGAGAAGGCGACGCAGTGCCCGTTCCTTTCGCTGCCATGACCGGCACGCCGATGCCAGTCGGTCGCTTAATCCGAAGTCCTTGAGGACCTCCTGCAATTCTCCAGAAGGAATGTCGCCCAGCCACACAAGAAGCGGCGCAACCCATCGAGGAGCATCCAGGCCGTTCACGGCCGCGTGGAGACCCTCCTCGAGGGCGGACAGGAGTCGGACTTTCGCAGGCCGCGGCGGAACGAGCGGAAGACCAATGAGTCCACATCCGACCAAGCAAAGCGCTTTGATGGATGCGACGCTCCTGCTGCTCAAGAGCAGTTCCTTGAACTCGTCCTGCGCACGTTTGTTGCGCCGGACATTCAAGAGCCCGAGATCAAGAGCCTCCCTCGCCTTCTCACGGGTACCGTCCTCGAGAGCGAAGCCCAGACGTGTCTGGGCCGAAACGGCCCGCAGTATCCGGGCGGGGTCCTCGATGAAGCTGTCCGGATACGTCATCCGAATGGTCCGGGCTTCAAGGTCCCTCAGCCCTCCGGTAGCGTCCACCACGGTGCCGAAATCGCTCTCTGAGAGAGACATGGCAAGAGCATTCACGGTGAAGTCCCTCCTCAGCAGATCCTTCATCAATGGTGCAGGGGCGACCGTGGGCAGCGAACCTGGAAAGTCGTAGTACTCGAGGCGAGCAGCTGCAAAATCGTACTCCCGCTCTCGAATACGAACCTTGTGTGTCATGAAGCGTCCATACGAGATCACGTTGGTATCGAAGGACTTGGCGACTGCCGCGGCAACGCCCGAGACGTCTTTCTCCGTGACGATGTCGAAATCGTTGGGAGGCCTGCCAAGGAGGACGTCGCGTACCGACCCGCCGACAAGATAAGCCCGGTTTTCCTCCGTATCGCCAATCCGACCAATTCTGGCCAAGGTCGCCGCCGTGTCGCTTCCGCCCAACCGATCGAGGTCGGAACGCACGATGACTCGCACACCTGCTGTCCCCACGATGCTCTGTGGATGTGCTGTGCTGTTGAGGTAGCGCAGGACGTCGGATCTCGAGACCACACCCAGAAGGCAGTCCTGTTCCATGACCAGCAGGAGGCCTGTGTTGTACCCACCGAACCCCTGTATGAGCTCTTCGACGGTTGCGCTGAGGGGAACGGCCGGAATGCGCGTATTCAGAAAGTAATGCACAGGCTTCTGCTGGAGCCGCGTGAGAGAAGTCTTCTCGAGAGCTTTCTTGGACACGACGCCGACAATTCGGCCATCACGTTCGACCGGCAGNACCGAGAACCCAAGATTCACCATTATGTGCAGGGCTTCTTCGGCGGACCTGTCCTGAGAGACTGTCGCGGGATGGGGCGTCATNATATCGTGGACGACCTGGTGCCACTGAGTACGCCTCGCGGCTATGGCGGATATAATGTGCTCTTGTGCGGTTTCAGCGGATGTTCCATCTCGCAGGATGGATGCTGCCGCATGGATCCGACCTGCTCCCCCCAAAGGAGCGAGCAACTCTGCGACGTTGAGCAGGCGATCACTGCGCCCGAGAACGTAGAGTGTCTGGGGAGTCTGGTAAATGAGAAACAACGCTTCTGCCTTGATGATCTGAGCCAGCCGGTGCACGATGACCGAGAGGTTGCCGACGTTCCGCTCTGCATGCACGATGGTAAAAGCTATCTGTGCTCCAGCCACTGTCCTGACCTGTGCACTGTTCAGCGCGTTCTCGAGAGCCGTTTGCTGCTCCGGAGCCAGGTAGGTGGTGACATAGCGGGCGACCATGGAAAGACTCGCGCCAGCTTTGAGCAAATAGGCTGCCTGTTCGACGTCGAACGCTGTCGTCTCGGGAAACAAAAGCGAGCCCGTGTCCTCATAGATGCCAAGCGCAAGGAGTGTAGCTTCGTCCGGGTTCACGGGAACCAGCTGCTCGCGGAGCGCGGCGGTCACAAGCGACGCGGTCGCTCCACACTTCCGGATATGGCCCTCGTCAATATGTGCCAGGCTCGCGGAGTTTGGCTCATGATGGTCATACGCAATCAGCCTTATCCCTGGCAGTGAGAGGACCTCCTTGTACTCGCCGAGACGGGATGCGACAATCGTGTCGGCCAGGATGACCGTTCCGATGTCTTCTTTGAGCAAGGACGGCGCAGGCATGCGCACAAAACGAAAACGTCCCTCGTAGAGCCGGAGGAACTCCTCCACGTTCGGCTCGAGGGACCCGGGCAACACTGGGACGGCCCCGGCATACAGCCGAGACAGCCCAGCCATCGAGGCTACACAGTCAAAGTCCGCACCTGCATGGCCGAGAATAACCGTTTTCACGAATGCTCGTACGTCACCACACCGTCCGGGCGGCTGATCTTTGCCACGACGGTCTGCCACCGAGGGACGGACGCTTGCCCGACGACGATGGACCCCAGAATCTCCTGTTCGCACGTACGTGCGTCGTCGTCTGTGCGTGCGTAAACGGTCGCAATCTGGTGTCCGGCACTCACTGCGTCGCCGGTCTTGACGTCCAGCACGAGGCCGACGGCCANATCGATGACATCTTCCTTTGTTCGACGCCCTGCGCCGAGGTGCATGGCAGCCAGCCCAATGCCTTTCGCATCGATGCTCGTGACAAATCCACTGCGCGGAGAATAGACGGGCAGCCTGACCGCGGCTTGTGGCAGAACCTCGGGCCGGTCGATGAATGTGGGGTCACCTCCCTGCGCCCTGACGATATCGGCAAAGCGTTGTAGCGCGTTCCCGCTCGCGATGGCGTTCATGGCCATTGTTCTGGCGTCTTCGCGCTTCTGAACAATCCCGCTTTGTATGAGGATCTCGTCGCAGAGCGTCAGTATGACATCGACAAGTTTGGCCGGGCCATGCCCCTTGAGAACCTGGACGGCCTCGACGATCTCAANGGCATTGCCCACGGCGTTACCCAGCGGCTCATTCATGTCCGTCACATAGGCCACTGTCGTCTTGCCATTGTCCTCTCCTATGCCAACCATGGTCTTCGCCAGTTCGATGGCCTCCGATTTGCCTGCCATGAAAGCNCCCGATCCCCACTTCACATCAAGGACGATCACGTCTGCACCGGACGCCAACTTCTTGCCCATGATGCTGGATGCGATAAGAGGCACAGAATCCACCGTTGCCGTCACGTCGCGGAGAGCATAGAGCTTCTTGTCGGCTACAGCTACATCGCCGGTCTGAGCCATGATGGCTCCACCTAGACGGTTGACGATCTCCATGAACACCAGCGGCGTCAGGTTCACGTCGAAACCCGGAATCGACTCAAGCTTGTCGATTGTCCCGCCGGAGTGGCCGAGGCCCCTTCCCGACATTTTTGGCATCACGGCACCACAGCTTGCGGCAATGGCGATGAGGGGGATGGACACTGTGTCGGCGACACCCCCCGATGAGTGCTTGTCGCACTTCAC
>JGI24135J36437_1000498_pt1 | contig 11579 bp, 12 predicted proteins | sample BarGraNGADG00211_3_FD_36437 | JGI IMG/M metagenome (IMG submission 36437)
GCCCTGCGACGCGGAGAATTCGCCTCATGCCGCGCTCACGGTTCTATGTCCTGTCTTGCACGGTCTCCCGAGTGCCTCATGCCAGGACCACCTCTTTGCCAGTCAGCCATATACTGCAGACTACAGATATTGTATGGTGGCAGGGCTGATTTGCAATGCTGGAGCGGTGCAAGGGGTGCCACGATAGTACCGGGGTGCGGTNTCGAGCTTGGCTGGTTGTTGCGAACCGTTTTTTCTGGTAAACTACGCAAGTGAATACGTGGAGGTGAACGATATATGGTACAAGTTGTCATGGACACGACAACAGGCATGACCAGACAGGAGTTCGACCACTCAGGCATAACGATGGTTCCTCTCTACGTCCGGGACGGCGACAAGGTCTACCGAGAACAGGTGGATATATTTCCCGACGAGTTTTACCGGCGGGAAAGGGCGGGTCTCATCTATGAGACCGCTCAGACGAATCCTGCAGACCTGGTTTCCGTGTTCAAGCCCATCGTGGAAGCTGGCGACGAAGTCGTATGTGTGCTCATCTCAAGCGCTATCTCGGGTTCCGTAAACGCAGCGCATGTCGCTGCCCAGATGCTCGGGGCCGAAGACAGGATCACGATCGTCGATTCTCTGGAATCCGGCTATGGTGAGGGATACCTTGGTCACACGGCAAAGAAGATGGCCGATGCCGGCGAGAATCGCGTGAAAATTGTTCGGGCTCTTGCCGACATTCGCGGCCGGACGCGCACGTACTTCATCATGGAATCACTCAAGTGGCTGTTCCATGGGGGCCGCCTGACGGGAGCACAGTACTTCGTTGGATCCGTGATCAAGCTGAACCCGATTGTCTGGTTCGATGAGGCGGGGCGCATGACGTCCTATGACAAGACACGAACCATCAAGGTTGCCAAGGACCACATGCGCCAGCTTGTCGCAGACTGTGGCAAGAACGGGGTCGAGGCTGCGACCCTGCATTGGCCGGACAATCTGGTTGAGGCCCAGGGGTTCCACGCCGAGATGGAGGAAATCCTCCAGGTCCCTGTGTCCTATACCAAGTTGTCATGTGTACTGGGCGTGCACACGGGCCCTGACCTTCTCGGACCTTGCATCATCATGAAGGCGTCGTGACCAGATCATCCAGTCGGACCAACCGGCGACGCCGACCCTCAGGCTGTCGTGTAGCACGATGGGCGCGTCTGCAAGTGACGCCGGAAAAAGATGACAGGCGGTCCACAAAGGGACCCTGGAAAGGAGTCGAATGATCAAAGTCGTCATGGACTCGACGTGTGGCATGACTATCGAGGACTTCGAGAAGGCAGGCATTGTCATGGCGCCTCTCTACATTCGTGAAGGAGAGACTCTCTATCGCGACGGCGTCGACATGAAGCCAGCCGAGTTCTACAAGAAGGAGCGGGAGGGCATCATCTTCGAGAGCGCGCAGACCAATCCCGATGACCTGGTACGTATCTTCGGACCGATCGTGAAGGTTGGAGACGAAATCGTCTGTGTCATGATATCAGGAGCTATTTCGGGGTCCGTCAATGCTGCACACGTTGCCGCTCAGACCTTGGAGGCCGAGGATCGAATTTCCATCGTGGACTCCCGCCAAAGCGGCTATTGCCAGCTTACGATGGGCAGACTGGCCAAGAGCATGGCAGATGAGGGCAAGAGCCGCGCCCAGATCGTCGAAGCGCTCAATGAACTGCGGGACCGCACGTGGGTCTACTTCATCATGGAATCGCTCCACTGGCTGTACAAGGGCGGCCGCCTCACAGGGGCGCAGGCTCTCATCGGGACGATCATCCAGCTCAAGCCTATTGTCTGGTTTGACGACCTTGGCCGCATGGTGACGCACGACAAGATCCGCACCCTCAAAGCGGGCAAGGAACGGCTCAAGGAGCTGGTTCTGGAAATGGCCTCATATGGTGTGGTGTCTGCAGGGTTACACTGGGCCGACAACTGGGATGAAGCCAAGGAGTTCGGAGACTGGATGGAATCAGTGCTCCATGTACCGATCGAGTACAACAGGGTCTCCTGTGTCGTCGGCTGTCACGTGGGCCCGACGGTTCTGGGACCCGTCGTCGTCATGAAGGAGAAGCCGAAGGCGAAGAATCGCGTAGACTGAGCAGGACGCCCAGAAGGACGACGGCTCCGCCGGCCAGCTGCATCAGTGTTACTGTTTCGTGCAGCACGACCCAGGAGGTCAGTACACCGAAGACCGGGATAAGGTTGAGGATGCTGACTGCCTGGGTTGATGTCATTCTGGCGACCCCATAGTTGTACAGGGAGTAGCCTCCGACCGAACAGAAGACCGCCAGATAGATGACAGCCCAGACAGTTGCGGCGGGGACTGGGAAGGCCGGCCGCTCAAACACGCCTGCCAGAGGAAGCAGGGCGATACTGCCGAACAGTGCAATGCCCGCGACAGTGGCATGGGAGAGCCTCCTGTGGTACGCCAGACCCTCTACCAGGAGCGACAGTACGGGAAAGACGCCCATCATGAGCGAGATCTCGGAGGCCGTCGACAGAGCAAGTCCCACGTTCTCGAAGAGGTAGCTCAGCGTATAGCCCAAGACTCCTCCCAGAATCATAGTGCCGAATGCCCTGCGGTCCAGGCGGAGGTCTTAGGGGGATGTTTGGCTTTATGGGCCGGGCGCCTGTACTGCCGTGAACGAAAGAAGCCCCGGCGGTTCATGTCCGGGGCTTCGCAGAGTCAGGAAATCAGGTGCAGGACGTTGTCGCTACTGGTCCCGCTCCTGCAGCTTGTAGTCCCGGATCTTGTTGAACAGCGATTTGCGGGAGATGCCGAGAATCTGGGCGGCCTTGGTCTTGTTGCCGCCGGATTCGCGCAACGCCTTGCGAATCATGTCGATTTCCATTTGCTGGATGGCGTCTGACAGACGAAGCCCACCGTTCCCATCTGCGGCGACGGGATGTGGCTGCGCAGGTTGTGCCACCAGTGGCTGAACCTCAGGAGCTGAAGACTCCTCGCGCCGGTGCAGAATGGGCTGAGAACAAAGGTCCACTGTTTCGGGAAGCAGCACGTGTGCCTGGGAGATGATGACTGCCCGGGCGATGACGTTTTCCAGCTCCCTGACATTCCCCGGCCACTCGTATGCATCGAGGCGCTCCAGGGTTTGGTCCGCAATCTCGGTGATATCGCGTCCGTACTTGGCGGCGTACTTCCTGAGGAAGTGGCGAGCCAGCAACACCGTATCACCTCGCCGGTCGCGCAGCGGGGGAAGCCGCAGCGTGATGACGTTGAGACGGTAGAACAGGTCCTCACGGAACTTGCGCTCAGAGACCAGTCTGGTCAAGTTCTGGTTCGTGGCCGCGATGACGCGTGCCGATGACGTCAGGTGCTCTCGGCCGCCGACGCGTTCGAAGCCTCCATCCTGCAGGATTCGCAGCAGTTTGGCCTGGAGTGGCAGCGACATGTCGCCGATCTCGTCGAGGAAGATCGTGCCACTGGACGCTTGCTCGAACTTGCCGATGTGTGTCTCGAAGGCATCAGTGAAGGCTCCCTTTTCGTGACCGAACAACTCGCTTTCGAGAAGGTTCTCCGGGATGGCCGCGCAGTTGACGACGACGAACGTACGGTCCTTCCGATGGCTGTTATTGTGAACGGCCTTGGCGACCAGCTCCTTGCCTGTGCCTGATTCGCCGAGAACAAGAACGGTTGCGTCCGAGCTGGCAACCTTGCCGATCTGCTTGTAGACTTCCTGCATGAGTGGACTCTGGCCGACCAGCTCGTCGCTGTTGATGACGGGAAGGTCCTCAGGGCGGGTCCGTCCTGAGAGGGATGACAGCTCGCGAAGCTCGAGAGCCCTCTTCACCTTGATTCTGACCTCATCGATGTCAAACGGTTTGGTCAGATAGTCATAGGCGCCGGACTTCATGGCGGAAATGGCGAGATCCGACGAACCGAACGCTGTCAGGAAAATGACGGGGAGATCGGGGTGGGATTCCTTGATCTTGAGAAAAGCATCCATGCCACTCATGACGGGCATCTTGACGTCCATCAGGACGGTGTCCGGGCTCATCGCTCTCACCTTCTCGACTGCTTCCTGGCCATTCTTGGCGACGTTGACGCGATAACCCTCGTCCTCAAGCGATTCGCGGAGCAGTTCGCGTATGTTTTCCTCGTCGTCCACGACCAGAATGAGCTTGGTTTGGGTTTTCATAGACAATTGTATAGTTTACCGGTTTCGAAGTCCAAGTCAAACACCAGGATTGACGATTCGCTGCATGTTGACAGTGAACGTGGTGCCTGCCCCCTCTGTACTCTCATAAGTGATGACCCCATTGTGGAACGACGCGATCTTTTGGGAAATGGGAAGGCCAAGGCCTGTACCATGTTCCTTGGTTGTGAAGAACGGCGTGAACATCTTGGGCTTGTCCTCATTCCTGATACCGGTACCGACATCGCGTACCTCGACGATGGCCCGATCCGCCTCAGTCCTTGCAGTGACGGTAACAATTCCGCCTTCCTTGTCCTGCATCGACTGTATGGCGTTCTGCAGCAGGTTCATGAACATCTGCTCGGTCTGGCGCGCATCCCAGGTAACCATGACCTGTGGTACCTGGAGGTCGAGCGTCGCGTGGCCGTCTTTGAACTGCTGCGCCATGAGCTCTCCCATCGATTCAAAGAACCCGCGCAGGTCAAACTCGACCGGCTGAGGTGGCGCAGGGCGCCCGAAGGTAAGGAGATCCTTGACCAGCGCTTCGAGACGGTCGGCCTCGCTGCGGATGGGGATGATGTACTTGGCTTCGGGACGCCCCTGCAGCTTCTTCTCCAGAAGACTTGCGTATCCCTTGATGCTTGTGAGTGGGTTGCGTACCTCGTGGGCGATGCCGGCTGTAAAGATGCCGAGGGTCTTGAGGGCCTCGGTCTGCTTCGCTTCTTCGATGCTCCGCTTGAGTGAGTGTGCCAGGTCGGCGACAGCGCGCGAGATCTCTCCCAGCTCTCCTCCACCGCGTGGCACGCGCGTGTCCAGGTTGGTCTTGAGTCGGACGACGCTGCGGCGCAGGGATAGCAGCCGTATCAGGAAGAAGGCCAGCAGAACGATTGTCGCTGCGCCGCTCAGCCCAATAGAGACACTTGAAGTCTTGAAGGCCTCGAAACGGACACGCTGCAATGGAGCGAGGACCTGAGGCATGTCNCTGTCGACGATCAAGTAGCCGGCAGTTCGTGTGCCTGCCTTCAAAGGAAGAGCGACGGTCAACTTGGGTAGCGAGTCGCGCGACCNGTCGGTCAGGTAGACGAGACTTGGCGTGAAGAGGCTGACCTGATACCCGATGCTGACGCGGGGGAAGTTGCCCTTAAACACGTTGATGTAGTCATAATAAGACTTGGCGAGGAAGACGCTCACCAACTCGTTCTGCTTGTTCTGGGTCAGCTCGTCGAACTTGTAGCTGCTGTACAATTCGCGGTACATGCGGTTCCATCGCTCGACAGCCTGCGATCCTATGGCCTGGAGGGTCTCGCTTTCCTTCATGACGAGCTCGTCCTGAAACTCAACAATGAGGCGGTTGCTNAGAATCGCCATCGAGACACCCACGATGAGCAGGGCAGTCACAATAATCTGGAAGGTCAGCGACTTGAAGACTCGACCCAATTGGTCCTCCCGATATGAAGCAAGACTAGATGGATATTCGCTTCAGCAGTTCCACGAGCTCTGGTTTGAGAAGGTTGCGCTGAGTGACTGCTTCGAGCGTCTCCTGAAGGACGATATGTCCGCCGCGTGTTCCTGCGACGACACCCGCGTGTCCTTCACTGAGAGCGACAACGGCCGCTTCTCCCGATGTGCTGGCCAGGATGCGATCAAAGCGTGTGGGGCTCCCCCCTCGCTGGACGTAGCCAAGGACGGTCGCCCTGCACTCCACCGGCAGGTTGGCATTGATGTACTGCGACAACTCCTCTGCATGCCCTGCGCCTTCCGCCATAACGATGATGTGGTGTTTCTTCTGCGCCATGACGTCGTCGCGCAGGCGTGTGATGAGTTCGGGGATGCTGAAGGGCAATTCGGGGGTCAGAACGATGTCGGCGCCCGTCGCCAGAGCGGCTTCGAGTGCAATGGAGCCATTGTCCCTGCCCATGACCTCGACGATAAAAACGCGGTCGTGAGACTCCGCCACGTCGCGAATACGGTCGATGGCGTCGATGGCGATGTTGACGGCTGTATCGAACCCGATAGTGTAGTCGAAGCCATGCAGGTCGTTGTCGATGGTCGACGCGACCCCGACGACGGGAACACCGAACTGGCCAAGCAGGTAACCACCAGTCTGTGAGCCGTTGCCCCCGATGATGACCATGCCGTCCAGCCGGTTCTGCTGGACGACGAGCGCTGCCTGCTTACGGCCTTCCTCAGTGCGGAACAGATCACTGCGGGCACTCTTGAGCATTGTGCCTCCGAGTTCCAGGATGCCGGAGACGCTGCGTGCGTTGAGTTCTATCCACGTGTTGGATACCAGTCCATCGTAGCCGCGCTCAAACCCGACAGCCTCGACTCCCATAGACGCAGCCGTACGTGCAACTGCACGGATGGCAGCGTTCATGCCGCTGGCATCGCCGCCGCTCGTCAGAAGTCCGATGCGTTTCATGGCTACTTGGAGAAGACGTTCAGGAGGTCGACCCACTCCTGAGGGACCGTTTTGAGCTTGCCAACAGCTTCGGTGAGCGGAATTGCGATTACTTCGGTGCCGCGGAGAGCAGCCATCTTGCCGAATTCGCCGTCATGGATCATCTCGACGGCTTTCACGCCGACGCGGGATCCCAGGATGCGGTCGAACAGGGTGGGGCTGCCTCCCCGCTGGATGTGCCCTATCGTGGCCGAACGAGTCGAGATTCCTGTCTTCTCTTCGACGATTCTGGCCACTTCCGGCCCCACACCCCTGTCCTGCAGCAGCATGTGGCCGAAGTCGTCTAGTTTCTCGCTGGTGACCTGCGTGACTTCCACGCCCTCGCTCACGACGATGAAGGCGTAGTTCTTGCGCTTGTAGGCGGTCATGACCTGTCGCACCATGGCGTCCCAGTCGACGGGGACCTCGGGGATTAGAGTGTAATCGGCNCCTGAGCCGATGCCGGTGTAGAGTGCAACCCATCCGGCGTTCCTGCCCATGACTTCCAGGATGATGATGCGCCGATGGGACAGTGCAGTGTCCTTCAGCCTTCGCGAAGCGTCGAGGGCAACATTCACTGCCGTGTCGAATCCGAATGTGAAGTCCGTTCCCGAGAGATCATTGTCCATCGTCTTCGGAACGCCGACCACCTTGACGCCCAGCGCTGCAAGCTTCGTGGCTACACCCAGCGTATCGTCCCCGCCGATCGCGATGACAGCATCCAGACCCAGGGCCGCGATGTTGGCAATAGTCTGCTGGACAAGAGCGGGGTCCTTGAATGGGTTGGTCCGCGACGTCCCCAGGATGGTGCCACCACGGTCGATGATCTCGTCGACGCGGACCAGGTCAAGGGGCTCTGTCTCACACGACAGCAGTCCTTGCCAGCCTTCAACGATACCGACACACTCGTCTCCGTAGTCGACCGCTCTGAACACCGCACCGCGTATCGCCGAGTTGAGCCCGGAACAATCCCCACCGCCCGTCAGGATTCCGATTTTCATCTATAAGTCGACCTCCATTCGTACATACTAATAGTAGATGTGGCGCGCTTCCATTGTAGGGTTGCCTCAAGATGAGTCAAGGCGACGTTGTGGTGTCGGCAGGCAAGGCCATCACTCGCGCCGTCTGTATCGGCGGAACTCCTTTCCTCCGGGATTTGGCGAAGAGCCCCGGAGGTCTTCGTTTGCAGGAGTCATTGTGGCTTCCACGCCAAGGATGTGTATAGTAATATACATAGTGTCAAGTGGACGTGATAGGCACTCACAATGTCGGGGCGTGGGGCTCCGGCCAGGAGATGAATGCTGATGGAGATTGTTCTGACAAGCCTTGGGCTCGCAGTGCTGTTTCTGGTGCTGGGGATCCCTCTGATGGTGGGCAAGGTGAAACGCAACGGCGTGTACGGTGCCCGGTTCCCTGCCACGATGGCAGACGACCGCGTCTGGGACGTCGTGAATCGGAAGTCGGGATTCCTGTTTGTCATGGGAGGAGCAGTGGCAGGGATTGTCGACCTGCTTGGCATCACCGGGGTCGTCACGCGGGATGTGGGGCTATACGTTATGGGAGGCCTTGTGGTCTACGTCCTCATCGGGGGAGTCTGGCTGTGGCGTTACTCCGAGAGGATCGCGAGGGATACGGGCGTCACTGCTCGTGACATGGAGGTCGGCAGGACCACACCTCTCCTGGTCGCCGTCGGCTGTTTTGCCGTCGCCGTCGCCGGGGTTCTGTCAGCATTCTCTACACCCAACCCGTGGCTTGGTTTTCGTGTGCCTGCAACGCTCGCCGATCCTGCGGTCTGGTATCAGGTCAACCTCAAGGCGGGACTGACCCTTGCCGTCTTGTCCGGCGTCTTCGGGTTCATGTTCCTCGGCCTGCGCGGCATGACCGAAGGCGAGCGCAAGCGGCTGTTCTCGGGACTCTTCATCGGCTGGCTCGCCGGAATCCTCCTCGTGGCAGTCGCCGGCACCTTGTTTGCAAACAGCCTCGCACGCTGAGAAGGAGCCTACTATGCGCTTCGGGCTATCACTTACTGGTGGTGCTGCGGTTGTGGCGGCACTTTCCATAGGCTTGCCGCTCCTCGTCTGCCTCGCGACAGTATTCAGTTTGAGAAGTATCCCGCGGTCCCAGCGTATCGCCGTGTCTGCGATTGTCGTGGGTGTCACCCTGCTCGTCGGTGCTCTTGGCGTGTTCTTCCTGGTTGGTGAACTTCGTACGGGAGTCGTCGTCGGTGACCAGATGGTCGTCGAGACCCCTCCGTTTGCCTCGGTCAGCGTCGAGCGAGCCGACGTCCTTCGGGCCTACAGGGTCGCCGATCGGGCACAGGAACCGGACCTGGCCATTGCCGTCAGAACGAACGGCACTGGTATGGGTTCGTATCTCACGGGGTACTTCAGACTTGAGGACGGGCGCTCCGCGGTCCTGATGCTGTCCGGACCGGCATGTGTGGTCATCGAGTTGAATGACACGGTCCTGATGCTGGCTCCCGACGACCTCGACGGGTTCGTCCGGGCCTTGCGGGCATGGGGAGTCCCGGTTGCATGACCGTGGAGGAAACAGGCATGGTTGAACTGACAGAGGAGGGCCGCGTTTTTCGTCCACGCGTGAGTGGATTGACCCGTGCTTCCACTTGGCTGCTTGCCGTTGTGTTTACCATACCGTTCATGTCTGTCATCATCGCGGCTCATGACGCCTGGGGCGAGTTGTGGTGGACAGTCCTCCTGATAGGTGTCATGGTAGTCACCGGCATCGCTGTGTCTGCGAATACCCTCAGGGTCGTCAGCACGATGCGCTACGTCCTGACGGCAGATGCAGTCGAGATACGCGCGGGGCGCAATCTGCGCCGGATACCATATAAGGACATCGTCCGCGTCGAGGTCGTCAATCTCGCGTTCAACCTGATTTCCAGCTATCGTCTCCCTGGTCTGGCACTGTATGACGTTCTCTATAGTGACGAGGGCATCGTGACCATGTTCTCCACGCACGCCCTCAGGGACGTCGTCCTCATAGAAACCGCCGACCGTCACAAATACGGTATCTCGCCTGAAGACGAAGCCGAATTCGTGGGCGATCTGCGTTCCCGTCTTCAATTGTGAATACCATTGTACCAGGTACTTTCGGTATTCACAATTGCGCCATGACGCTGCTGACGTATCCTGAACGCAAGGTGGCCGTGAATGGTCTGCTTGTGGAGGAACACTGATGTGCAGGATGTTCGGAATGGTCGCCACGATACCACAATCCATCGCTCCATGGATGACCGACACTGAGCCCTCACTACGTACACTGGCGGCTGTCGATAAATCTGGTGAGGCCAATCCTGACGGTTGGGGGATCGCATGGTATGACGGCGAACAGGACTGTCCCTATGTTGTCAAGGAACCGGAACCTGCAAACGAATCACCGCTCTTTGGACAGACTGCCCGCGAAGTCAATTCCCGCATTGCTCTTGCACATATCCGCCGCAGCAGTGGTACGTCTCGTCGGCTGGCGAACACACACCCGTTCGTCGCGGGACGCTGGGCATTCTGCCATAACGGGCACTGCTCGCGCGAACGTCTGATAGAGCATCTCCAGCCCAGGTTCAGGAACGGCCTTGAGGGAGACAACGACAGTGAAGTCTACTTTGCTTTGCTGCTGCAGCACCTTGAGTCGGCGACTGACCCCCTCGACGCTCTGAGGGATGCTGTCCATGAGGTGGCGTCTGTCGGAGATTTCACTGGCCTCAACTTCCTCCTGTGCGACGGACGATGCATGTATGCCTTCCATTACAGTACTGATCCAGAGCGACATAGCATGTGCCTGCAGCATCAGAGTGGCCGGGAACTCGTTGCCAGCGAACCGCTGGGCGCCGGTTCCTGGGAGGAGCTGCCCAACGGCTCGCTAGCCGTCCTGACGCCCACAGGACATACGCTCGCCTCCCTGATCTGAAGCCAGGCCACANGGGTCGCCTCGCAGAAGGATTCGGCGGTTCGCTGGTAGCCGTTTCTTTGCTTTTTGGAGGCGTTTGTCTACCATATGGCATGTGGTTGAGGTCATACCTGGAGGTACCACTAATGGTCTTGTGGAAAAGCATTGTGCTCGGAATTGTGCAGGGGCTGACAGAGTTCTTACCTGTCAGCAGCTCGGGGCATCTGGTCGTGTTCTCGGGACTCCTCAAGGCCGATTCGACGCTAGCCTTTGACGTGGCCTTGCACTTCGGCAGCCTCATCGCGCTGGTGATTTTCTTCTGGGGTGACATTGTGGGCTTGTTCCAGGGATTCCTCTACACGTTCCGTGGCAGCCTGTCTCATGAGGAAGCGCGCAAGCGCAACATGTTCTGGCTCATCGTCGCGGCCATCATCCCGTCTGGAGTAATCGGTGTCCTGTTCAGTGCGACCATCGAGAAGGCTTTTGCCAGTCTGTACGTCGTAGCGGTCATGTTCCTGGTCACNGCTGNCCTGCTNTTTCTGCAGCATTTTNCGTCGACGACCAGAACTATCCGCGAGGTCGGCTGGAAGGATGCGCTGGCCATCGGTATCGGCCAGATGTTTGCGCTTCTGCCGGGTCTTTCGCGCAGCGGGACGACGATGTCTGTTGGCGTTTACAGGGGTCTCAAGCAGGAGGATGCTGCCCATTTCAGTTTCCTCATGGCGATCCCGACCATTGCGGGCGCCGCGATCTTCAAGCTCAAGGACTTTCTGCAAGCAGGGATGTCCTCAAGTGCTCTCACCGATATCGGCATCGGTGTCGTCGTCAGTGCACTGACCAGCCTCGTCGCGATCGGGTTGCTGCTCAAGGTTGCGCGGAAAGGCAAGATGCAATGGTTTGCACTGTATTGTGTTGCCGCGGCAGTTTTCACGTTTGCAGCCCACTATTCTGGACTTATCTGAACGTCGCCCGGTGCGTAGGAATCGAATTGAGGATACAATAATAAAACGTACCACGTAAAAGAGGAGTGTGACCTATGTTCGAAAAAGCAACTGACAAGAAAG
>JGI24135J36437_1000501_pt1 | contig 11560 bp, 14 predicted proteins | sample BarGraNGADG00211_3_FD_36437 | JGI IMG/M metagenome (IMG submission 36437)
GCCTGGCCGCTGCGGTGAGTCCCGACACCATAGAAACGGGCGTAGAGATCGCCATGGCGCACGGACAAGAGACGACAAGCAGTACGAGGCCTCTGTAAAACCACTCGCTAAAGGGCAGGCCGAAAAGGAGGACTGGAAGGATTACTACTAAAGCTGCGAGTGTTATAACGATGGGGGTGTAATAGCGCGAAAACCGGTCAATAAACGCTTCGGTCGGAGTCTTCTTCCGCTGAGCCTCATCAACCAGCTGCACGATGCGCGCCAATATCGTTTCATCAGACCTCTTCGTAACGCGTATTTCGAGATATCCGTCCTCGCTAATTGTACCGGCGAATGCCGTATCACCGACCGTCTTGACCACAGGAACGCTCTCTCCTGTGAGGGCGGCTTGATTTAGGGCTGAGATGCCGCTAATGATGACGCCGTCTAATGGTACTTTTTCTCCGGGTTTTACGACGACCACCTCCCCCATCCCGACCTCGTGGGCGTGAACGACGATCTCACGCCCTTCACGCACCACAACTGCCGTCTCTGGCGCAAGCCTAAGTAGTGACCCGACTTCTCGTCGCGCCCTATCGCCGGCGTAGTCTTCGAGGAACTCTGCGATAAAGAATAAGAGCATCACCGCTGCACCCTCCTCGCCGTGGCCGATCGCGAATGCTCCTGCGGCCGCGATCGTCATCAGCAGATTCATGTCAAGCCGATGCTTTCGAATAACCCCTAAGAGACCCTTTTTGATGATGGAGTACCCTGCGATGAGTGTCGCAGCGAGGAACGCGATTTGGGCCAGGAAATGTTGCGACAGCCCAGCATCGAGAAACACGCCGATTAGAAAGATAGCTCCCGCTAAACTAATAGTAACAACTTCTTTCTGTTTCCACAACGGCTCTTTTTCCTCAAAAACGTCCGTCGCGCAAGTAGAGCAACTCTCTTCACCGTGGCTGTGATTCTCTGGCATGGTCAACTCCAACGTCGATGAACTGCGTCACATGCGCGTCAGCAAGTGTGTAGTACACGATCTTTCCTGCTTTGCGGTATCTGACCAACCGTGCGCTTCTCAGCACGCGCAGTTGGTGAGAGATCGCGGACTGTGTCTTGCCAAGCACTGCAGAGAGGTCGCACACGCACAGCTCGCGTTGGGAAAGAGCGTAAAGAAGTCGCATTCTCGTCGGATCGCCGAGCACCTTGAAGATCTCAGCGGTATCTGCAACAAGATTATGTTCGAGCATCTTAGCCCGCACAACCTCAACAGCTTCTTTGTTTATGCAAAAGACGTCACAGATATCACTCATATATGAATATCTATTCATATAATCAGATTTAAAACTATGCTTTGCAGGGGGTTAAAGAAATAAGGGACTGGACATCGCCCAAGAAGAAGTTACGCTTGGACGAGCACTATCCATGAAGATATGACAAGTCACGGTTCGCCAACGATCACCGCTGGCACCCCAAAGAACCTTCCGTATCGTTCAACCTCTGCCTCAACTGCTTCTTGCTCCTCTTTGTCCAGTTCCCGGAAAGGGCTCAGCCTAATTTCCACAGATTCTTTCTTCATGGCTTTCTTCCATGTCCCTGCCACCTTCCCGTTTAGAACGATGACGGCAGTTAGGGCATTTCCCTTGGTTATCATCCGCTCAATATGTCGCGCTTCACTAATATCGCTCCTGTCGCGATAGGCGATTGTGTATTCATCATAAACCGACAGTAATAATGCTAAAGGCAGATCAGGAACCTCAGCCTCTGCGTGAGGGGGAGACCAATAGGTCTTCTTATCAAATGTCGCCTGATTCAGTCCTGATTTGACCATGTCAAAGGCAGATCGTGCATCTTTTTCGCCAAGCCCTGACCACCAAGAGAAGTCCTTCAGCTGGGCGGGACCGTGGCTCGTAAAATATCTGAATGCCAGTTTTGCGCGGGATTGTTCGCGATCTGGCCAGTCCGAACCTTCCACGCGTTCATCCAGCAGCGCATAGGTAAATTGTTTCCCGCGCCGTGGCCCGCTGCAGATCAATCCGTCAAGCTCTGCATGTATAATAATATGTGCCAGGCGCTGAACGTCAGTTTCTATATAAGCGTCTGCCAATTAGGCCTTGAGTTCCTGTCTCGTGAGATAATTATGCCCCTCCAGTGCATGAATGATCAAGGCATTGGTCCTGGCAAACAACGCGTCATCGAGGCCGAGTTTCCGATTGTAATTTTTGAGAAGTCTTTTCACTCGTGGTGCGGTCAACTCAAGCATCCAGTGGATATCCTCTGGCAGGACAAAATGCCAGGTGGGGCGCATAACATGAATACGCAGGATTTTGCCGTCATTGAACGCTCGTTCGATGTCTTTGCCAATTAAATTCTTAATACGAAGCCCCAGCCCCCATTGTGCGGCAGGAAAATCCTGTGCCTGAGCTGCCCCCAGATGTGAGACTGCATCGACGGCATTTTCGAACGGGGCACTCAAGCCAGAATTATAGGGACGGAGCCTGAGGATCTCTGATCTGTTCATCGCTCTCAAATCCTGGTTTTGCCCCAATATCGGGAGTTCATAAAAATTTCCTGGTGTCTACATTTTAGAGCTCAGTCATAAGGATGGAGGTACCGCGGCGGTTCTGCTCGCTATACTTGTCGTAAGCTGCTCCCTGAATCAAATACCAAAGTACTCTTGCAACGAAAGCTTGTTGTTGGCAGCAAAGGAACTGCGATTAACCCATAAGACGTCGCAAGATATTACTATAAGAATGGTCACCCCCTTTCTAGAGGACGTACATGAGAAAGCTCAATGACAAGGATAATGAGATCTTACAGAAGCTTGCTCCGGAGGCGAGTATACCTACCAATTATCGGTCCATCCTGCCACCGGTCTCGATGCATTTTGCAGCCGATGATGAGGATTTACAGGACCGGCTGAAGAGGCTCTCAAAAGAGGACCTCAAGTATCTAGCCGAGCGCATCCTGGACGGCTCGGAGTGCTTGCTGTGCATCTCCCCAGAAGCGGCCGAGATGTTTTTAGACCTGCTGGAGGAGAGGATGCCCGGCGATACTGCGAAGAGCGTAAGAGAGCAGTATAATTCGGCCACAGGATATAACATCTGAAGGGTCGCTTTTCTGCCAATATAAAACAAATAAAAGCGGACATTTACAGCTAAAGGTCTTATATGATTTAGTGCGCTTCCATCAGAAATATTTCGATCGTATCCCTAAGCTTCAGCAGTTTGACTCGATATCACAAACGTTTAAGTTCCCCCTTGCCATTAGCGCCGACCATAATAAATTTAACATTTAAAATATAAATTTCATTATAATGTTAGTCCCGAAACACGGGCAAAAATAAGGGGCAACGGCACCGTCTACGCGTACGACCGTCGTTTGGTAGGAGCTTATGGTCTGGTGCGGTTTTGGTGCGGTTTTGGTGCGGTTTGTGCTTTTTTCGCACAAGCGGCTACTGCAGATCATTTAAAACAAAGACCCTAACAATTCTGCTTGACCACTGAGCATAGCTTTTTACCGTTCGCAACTAAATTAACTCCCACCGACATGGCCGAGTATTGGAGAACTGCGGAATAAAAACAGCGTGATAAAGCGGAAAGATGACCGAGAACGTAGATAGCTACATTAAGAAGCAACCATCGCCGCAAAGGGAGATCTGCGAGAAGCTGCGAGAGATTATCATGCGGGCCCTGCCCCACGTACGAGAGGAGATGAAGTGGGGCGTTCCGACATACGACGGTGGGACCTACTACGTTGTTGCACTCAACGACCATGTGAATTTGGGCTTTACCATGGTCGGTCTTGCAGCAGACGAGTTGAGCCAATTTGTTGGCTCAGGAACGATGAAGCACATCGAGATTCGCACCGTGGGCCAGATCGAAGAGGTTCACATCACGCGTCTGCTGCAGTTGATATGGAAAGCGAGCCGATAGCAACGGTCACGAACGAATACACCCGGACGACTGGAGAAAGGATTAGGGTACTCCTTTTAACAAAACGTAATTGAAAATAAAGACGGATTTAGGAAGCAGAACGCAGCTCGTTTTATTGCCGTCCCTGGTTGCCGTTTCAAAAGGGAATTCGCTTAATGTCAGCCTCGCGCAGGTTGTCCTCCCACGTCCAAAACCACGCCTCGCCATTGTGAACGTGGAGTATAACGACATTTTCTGCAACGGAACGCAAGAACGGTCGTTCGTCAAAGAGGCGTTGTTTAATGGCAGCGTCGTCGAGGAATTTAACCGTGCCCGTCGCCCGCATCATTGTCCCGATGTCCACCGCCCCTCCCTCTTCGGGCGGACGTTCCGGTGGCGCATAAAAGCACAGTTCCACGTTCGGGTTTGCGGTACACTGTCGATAAATGCTCTTCGTCTTGCCCGATGAAAAGTAGAAGCCGTCTTTGTCAGCAAACCACAACCCAAACGTCCTTACTCGAGGTTGATCACCGTCGACAGTCGCAATAGAACAAGTTGGGTGGTCGTTTGCAAACTGCACGCATTTTTCAAAGTCTATGGTAATCACCATCTCCGCGATGCTCGTTTGAGCTATAAAAACGTAAGCCCAGCAAAGCTTCTTAATCGTATAAAGAGATTGTAAACGGTAGAAAAAACCTTGGCAAGCGGTAAGGCGTACCGACAAAGTCGAGGTACGTGCTACTACATGCTTTAGGTTCGAACGTATTGGACTGAGGACAATGAAAGCATTATTGCTCCGCGTCGGCATCGACAAGGGAAGCGGCGGAATCTACGGCCCTATTTTTGACGACGGATCGTTCGAATTCGTTCCCATTCCGGAGACGTATCGCTCGTGCACTGCTACAACGTACGGCGAACGGATCGGCAGGAAGGGAAAACCGCTTTCGACCTACGTGCCACCAGCGCTTCGGCACGTGCCAATGCACGACGATCCTGAGTTCGTGACGTGCACCTATGGTGACCCTTCGATTAAGCGTCGCTATCTTCTCGAGTTAAGCAAAGGGGATTCACTCGTTTTTTACGCGGGATTAAAGCCGTTTAATCACAACAATCCAGATTATCCCGAAGCGCTCTACTTCGTCGGCTATTTTACGATCGAACAAGTGATTGATTTTAACTGGTTATCAGCGTCTGAAAGGGCCGCGTATCGTCAGCGGTATCCTTACAACGCCCACATCAAGCGCGGCTACGCTTTTGAGAATCTCGTGATCGTCGTGGGCAGTGAAGACAGCAGGCTTTTGAACCGCGCGCTGCTGATTAGCGAAAAGAAGCCCGACAAGAGCGGGCGACCTACGTTCGCACTGTCATCTGAGATGGAAGAACTTCTCGAAATATCGGGATTCATCCAAAGAAGCATACCGCCGCGTTTCGTCACAAGAGAACACAGCGTCGCTCAGTTAGTGCGGTTGCTCGACTCGTCGTGAGAGGTATTCTGCGCGCTTGATACGGAACATGAAAATCCCCTGCAAAGCCGAAAGCTAAGTTGTTATAGAATCGAACGCTCTGACCGCAGCTATGCGCTAACCAACCCTTTTTAACGAGCGGCGAAGGATCTCAACCCCTATATCAATGTCGCCTTTTTCTATCGTCAGCGGGGGGCAAAATCGAATCGCGGATTCCCCCGCTGGCAGCAAGGCCAAGCCGTTTTCGAATGCGTCATTGAGGATAACCCGTCGTTCTTCTGTCGCAGGCTCCTTCGTTTCCTTACTGAGAACGAGTTCGATTGCCGCCATGAGCCCCATCCCACGCACATCTCCGATGAGTCGTAGTCCTGTTGTAGCTCATTGAGCCGTTGCAACAAGTGCAGTCCAGCATCTACCACATGGGCGCCAAATCCCTCTCCACTCAGAATATCGAGCACGGCCAGACCCGCTGCACACGCGACGTTGTTTCCTGCAAACGTGCCAGCGTGTGACCCGGGCAACCATGTCGTCACCTCCTCAGAGGCGACCATTGCCCCAAGCGGCAGACCGCCGCCGATGGCCTTCGAGAGGCAGACAATATCTGGCTTCACCCCAAACTGCTCGGAAGCGAGAAACGTGCCCGTCCGATAGCAGCCTGTCTGCACTTCGTCTACGACGAGCAAAATCCCAAGCTCATCACAGAGCGCGCGGATCTCCCGCAAAAAGGGCTTAAGCGGGATGATATATCCCCCTTCCCCCTGAATCGGTTCAACGAAGATTGCAGCGACCTCTTCGGCCGGGACTTCCCTTTTAAAAATATCTTCTAGTGCAGCGAGCGACGCGTCAGTTGATTCACATCCCTGCGGGCGATACGGGTTAGGAAACGGCGCGTGCAGAACCGGCAAGAACGGTCCAAATCCTGCCCTCTGGATTGCCTTTGTAGAAGTGAGGCTGAGCGCTCCGTAGGTGCGTCCGTGGAACCCGTTGGAGAACGCATAAAGTATTTTCCCCCTGTATGATAGCGTGCGAGCTTCATCGCCGCCTCAACGCTTTCCGCCCCCGAGTTCGTAAGACAGACGCGGTTGAGGCTGGGTGGGCAGGAATTCCGTGAGCCGTTGTGCAAACGTGACCGGCGTTTCTGAGCAAAAAGCTAAGAACGCCCCGTGCGTGAGGAGCGTGGCCTGCTGCTGAATGGCGTTCACGACCTTAGGGTGATTCCACCCCACGTTCATCACGGCAAAGCCGGCCGTGAAGTCGAGGTACCGGTTTCCGTCAACGTCCCACAAATTAACGTCCTGCGCGCGCTCGAGCACGAGCGGGTAATGCCGCGCCATGGATTGAGAGATCACCTCAGCGTCCCTTTTCAGGACCGCGACAGCGCTAGGACCGGGCGGTTTCGTCGTTATGAGCGGTTCCATTCTGAAACAGGGTGCGACTTGTTAATACAAAAACGTGTGCTCGCCTCGTTAGCTTTAGCCGATTCGACAGCGTCAAGTATGTTAGATTGCACGTGGTAGGATAAACGTGAAAATTACTACAGTGCGGAGGTGAAGAGATGAACAACGAAGGTATAGCAGCCTTAGAAAGACGCGTAAGAGAGCGGGAGACTTGTTGCGAGAAGCTCAGGTTCTATGTTGAGGACCTAGACAAAAGAAAGGCGGATCGAGTATCTGATCGTCCGCCCGTGTACTTTCATCATGAAGAACTCCCGCGTTTTGAAGGCAGCGAGTTAACAGGGGGGCAAAGGCGATAGGGGCTCAGTCTACGATTTCTATCTTGATACGGGTGGGCCAAAACACTACTCTACCCACAATGGGCTTGGCGTGTCGTTCGCTCATTTTATCCGCTCTATCGGAATAAACTCGGCAACCCATTCTAAAGCCGAATGATGAAAACATCGCTTCTTCGCTACTAAGATGTCATTTGGTATCAGTTCGTACAAGTCGCATTTTAGCGCGTCGATGCGCTTAGTGCAATTATCACACGATTCGGACAAGATGCCGGATCCATCGCCTATGAAACAGTGTTGCCAATCACAGCGTCGGTTTTCGTTTTCTCGCATTAAACATTACTCCGTATTACAAGCTATGAGCTGTATTTACGCATGCTGAACGTGCGCATAATCAGTAGCTTCCATTTACCATAAAGGCAAACGATGATTCGTTAGCCTAACGGCTGATTCAACGCTTCTTATGCGACGCGATAATCATCACCTAAGTGCCTTTTAAGTTTCGCGAGGAGTTGTAATCGCAATTAGACCGTGCTACTTAATCTTAAAAGAATCGATCATCTGCTGTGCAGTGCTTGCGTAGGTATCGAAGTCTTGAGGATCTGCTTTGTACGTGATGAGGTACTCCTTCCCGTGCGTAATCGTCCATATTTGGGTGAACTTTAGGTGATCTCCATCATAGGTTGCCGTATAAGAGACTTTATAGGCCGGATTGCCCCCTAAGGTCGCGTTTCCCGCTGAAATCTCCGTATAGTTTGAAAAATCTTGCACGGCCGCAAGTATGCTATCTGTTCTGCTGCTAAGCGTCTCGTTTGCAGAGCGGTTCCACACTTGCACATTAAGATTCTCTAACGGGTTGTTCGTTGGCATCCGAAAAAGCACAGAAATCGGACCGCTTTTTGGCACGTCCTTTGTCCAGTCCGACGGGTACATAATCGTGAAGCCCTTCGCGCTATCATACGTGTTTGTCGGAGCTGATGGCGTTGGTTTGCCTACGTTAGATGTGCAGCCCGCGGCCAGCACTAAAAAGCTTATTACGATGCAGATAAGGGAAACTACCTTTGTTTTGTTCATCGACCACCATTTAGCAAAGACTCAAGCTACGCTTAGCGAAGGTTGTGATGTTAACCAGATGTACTAATTAATCTGGAACGAATCGATCATCTTTTGCGCAGCGCTTAGATGCTTGTCGTAGTTGGAGGGGGCACCTTGATATGTGATGATGTATGCTTTGCCGTCTTTTACTGTCCACGTTTGAAGTGCTTTTAGCTGGTCACCGTCATCTGTTGTTGCAGTAAAAACGATCTTGTAGGCGGGTAGCCCGGCAAGCGTCGTATCGTGCGCCATAATTTCATTAAAGTCATCGTAGCCCTGTGCATTTGATATTACATCTTCCTTAACGGTTTCGAGCGTGTCACTCGCTGAGAGGTTCACCACCTGAACGTTGAGGTTTTCAGACTCATTCTTAATCGGCGTCGCAAAGCCTACGAACCCGTCTTCAAGCTCCTGCGGCTTACCCCAGTCCGACGGGTACGTGATAGAAAAGCCCTGCGTACTTGTGTACGTTGTCGATGTAGCAGATGTGGTCGTGTTTCCTACTTTAAAGGTGCAGCCCGACGTCAGCACCGAAACAATCAGCACGGCGCATATCAGTAACATAGCAACTTTTTTTATCATAGAACCAACCACAACATAACTCTAAGAGCGCTAATTAGCCTTTACGGTTTGAAACGACAACGGTGTTGCCTCAGCAATGTGAAGGATAATTTTCATCAAGAATTGACCGCACTTTTTTGCAACTTTTTTGCATTCTGTTCCAACCAAGCTTTATCAAAGGCTTTAGAATACTCCTAATATTACAATATGATACTCATATTAAACCTAAGATTACTATAGTGAGGAGTTGAAATCATGGCAGTCCATTCACCTATGCCTATTACCAGCAGGTAAAAAAGGTAAGGCCTCTAAGAATGCCCCAACCTATAGAGAGGAGACTGCAGAAAAGGCTGTTGAAAAAAGCAAAACAGGAAAGTGCAATGAAAAAGTAAGAATGTAGCATCTGTGGTTATACCTATGATCCGAAAACAGGCGAATCCGGAGAACAATATCCCCCCTGGAACGCCCTTTGATTCTCTTCCCGACGATTGGACCTGCCCTGTTTATGGAACTGGCAACGGAGAATTTAACGAAGTATAACGATTTTACAAGGCAGTCTGCAGGTGGAAAAGCCCCCCGTTCCGTGCTGCCTAGGTGATGGTACCTCCGTCCCTGGTCAGACGGATTTCGAAATCCACGAACGCCTTGAAGCAGGCTTCGAATATAGTGGCCTTTCTAACAAAAGTATCCCGATAATAAGCTCAGCGACGGTCCACCAAACGCTTTGGTCGGCCTTTTATCCGGTAAAACTCGAGGCCGCCTGGTTTAGCAAAGTCGAAGAGGATGTTGAAGGTGCCGTCCTGGTGAGCTTCAGAAAGGAGTGGCCGGTACTGCAAGAAACTCCCGAGGAAATTCTCCTTGACTATCTCCTTTTCACAGTTACTCATATCCAGACATTCCATAGAGACCCGGAGCGTGGTTTCCTCAGCATCGCCGTAAAGGAAAGCCTCATATTCCCCCGTTAGATAGTCCATGTTTTCCCGCTGGAATACGCCCCTCTCCAAATCCACCCGGTTAAAGGGTGAACCAGCCACCCACACTGTCTCGGCTTCCCTTTGAGGAAGCATGATCCGCATGTGGGTACGGCCACAGGGACACTGATCCCGAGAAAGCACCACAGAGGTATCTTCAGTGTCGTAATTCAATAGTAGTGTTCCCGTCTTGCCTCCTGGAGGTAATAGAGTGGTTAAAACTACCCTGCCACATTCTCCGTCTTCCACAAAGCTGTTTAGTGCGGGGTTGTAAACGTCTACGTGCACAAGGTCTTCGGGCACGTGTAAACCCACCTTCTCGTAGCACTCCCCGCACATAGTGCCCTCAGTGCTGCCGTAGTTGTTATAAACCGGCACATCCCAGACTTCTTCCAGGAACGCACGAGATTCGTCAGCAAAGCTCTCCCCGCCTGCTACCAAACGTTTTATGCTAGATGCTCGTGGGTCTAACCCCTCTGCCCTCATCCTTCGTGCCAAACGAAGCAGTTTAAAGACACTACCCACGATCCCGGTAGGATGGTACTTGGTTATTACATTTACTGGGAAGGTGCAGCGCCCCATCGGGATAATGGTCATGTCTATCTTCTGGGCGGCCAAGGTCATTGTGTTAGCACCCACGTTCATGCCGTAAGAGGCGCAGACCACTACCCGATCCCCGGAAGTGAAGTTTTGAGAGACAAATGCCCGGGCGTACTTCTCCGCATAACGGTTCCAGTCCTCCCAAGTCAAAAAGAACGATTTAGGGTTGCCGCTGGTGCCACTGGTCTCGTGGACGGTGTACACCTCCGGCCAGCCTATGCACTTGAACTCAAATTCCTCCGTCTCAGGGGGCTGCCCTTCTCTGACGTTCTTGCCAGATATGATAGGCAAATCGCGCAGGTCTTCGTGTTCCCTAATAGTTGAGGGGTCAATTTTGTTTGTACGGAACCACTTACGATAAAAGGGAGAATTTTCCGCAGCAAAATGGACTGTATAGCGTATACGCTCATCAACCAGGGCGTCCAACTCCCCCCGATCCATGGTTTCTATTTCTTCGGAAAAGAAACTCAAAGTTACCACCTACAACTAACGGATTACCTATTACATTAGACACGGACCTTATGTAAATGGTTCAGGTGCACTCAGATTAAAGAATAGTACGCAACGTCTGTCAAAAATTGCGTAACCAACGAGATGCTTCGGNCTTAACTTTTTATCCGCGACGCCAGTTGCACTCCTACTTCATAATACTCGGCAAGTTCTTCTTCTGTCGGCACGAAATAAACTTCGATCTCCTGNATCACCTCAAAGCCACACGCAGAAATGTCTTCGTCAAGCTTTTTAGGTGAGCCTCCCAGCCCCCCCATAGAGCCGAACGTAACGGCGAGCTTCTTGTCCCCGGTCTTGTCAAATCGCAGTCCCCGTAGATAATAAACTAGATCACCGAGGCTCGGAAAAGGTTCACTATATAAGGTTGGAGCTCCGAACAGAACGATCTTGCTATCAAGGATGTCTTTAACAACTTCGCTTCGTTCATCGACGTGCAGGAAGTACATCACGACGTCAGCCCCACCGGCGATGAGGCCTTCAGCAAGCGCGTGGGCCATCTTCTGCGTGGAATGATGCATGGTGTCGTAAACAATCGTGGCTTTGTCCTTCGCCTTGCCGGTGGCCCAGTCGGTATAAGCACTGATGATCTTGGCTGGATCGGTCCAGATCTGTCCGTGAGAGGGCGCGATGACCGTTATCTGGTCGAGCAGCCCAAGCGTTTTGATCTCGTCAAATTTCTTGAGCAAAATGCGGGCTGACGGCGTGATAAGGTTAGCAAAGAACTTCTGCGCAGCCTGC
>JGI24135J36437_1000504_pt1 | contig 11530 bp, 13 predicted proteins | sample BarGraNGADG00211_3_FD_36437 | JGI IMG/M metagenome (IMG submission 36437)
CCCAGCAGCTCGACCGTTCCCGCGGTCGGGTGCGTGGTGGCTGCCGCGAGCGTCAGCAGGGTGCTCTTTCCGGCGCCGTTCGGGCCGAGCAGCGCCCACTGCTCGCCCGGCTCGACGCGCCAGTCGATTCCCTCGAGCAGCCACGACCGGCCGCGGCGAATCCTCACGCCCTGCATCAGGATGGCGGGCTTGCGCGCGCTCACTGCCCGAGCCGCGCGATCTCTTGCAGGCAATCTCGCAGGCCCTCGCGCCAGTGCGGCAGCCGAGGCGTCTCGCGCTTCTCGCTGCGCAGCACCGAGTAGGCCGGGCGGGGAGCGGGCCGGTTCAGCTCGGCAGTCGTGATCGCCCGCACCCGGCAAGAGAGNCCCGCCTGTTCGAAGATCGCNTCCGTGAACTCCTTCCAGCTGCATTCCCCGTCGGCCGCTACGTGGTAGGTGCCGAAGGGAAGCTCGACGATTCGGCGTGTGGCCTCGGCCAGGTGCCCGACGTAGGTGGGGCAGCCGCGCTGATCGTCCACCACGGCGACCTCGTCGCGCTCGGCGCCGAGCCGGAGCATGGTGCGCAGGAAGTTGTGCCCGGTTGCGCCGAAGAGCCAGGAAGAGCGCACGATCCAGGCCTGATCGCCCGCGGCCTGCTCACCCTCGAGCTTGGTGCGCCCGTAAACCGAGCGCGGACCGGTCGCGTCCGACTCGAGGTAGGGCTCGCCTTTCGCACCGCTGAATACGTAGTCGGTGGAGTAGTAGACAAGGGGCGCGCCCAAGGCGGCGACGTTACGAGTTCCGCCTACGTTCGCTCGCTCGGCGCCCACAGGGTCGGCCTCGGCGCCGTCGACGTCCGTCCAGGCCGCCGCGTGCAAGACGAGATCGGGCGCCTCGAGCCAGGACGGCGCCGGACCTGCAACGTTCCACTCGGCCAAGTCGACCCCGGTCAGCTCGTCGGTTGCGAACGCCTCGGCCAGCGCGTGACCGAGCTGCCCGGCCGAGCCGGTGATCAGGACGCGCCGAGGTCCCGTGCCGAGAGAATCGGTGATTGTGTGCTCCAGAGGTGCTTGACGCGCGGGTCGGCCCACGAGATCTCTTGCTCATCGGGGTTTTCGGGGTCGTATTCCTCGGTCACGTGGTAACAGAAGAGAACGTCGGTCAGGGCTTCGAAACCGTGTGCGTAGTATCCGGGCACCCAGACGGCGACCGGATTCTCGTCGCCGATATCGAGCGAGAACGTCTCGCTCGACTCCCGATCGAGTAGAACGATGCGCGCCGTGCCCTGCATGCAAACGAAGAGGTCGTCCTGCCCCCGCTCGTGGTAGTGGAGCCCACGGATAACGCCCTGGCGCGAGAAGGAGAGGTTCGTCTGCGTGGTCGGCCGCGGCGCGAGGCTGTCACGCCGGATCTCGCAGAACCAGCCGCGCTCGTCGGCGAAGCGCCGTAGCGGAATCAGCTGCATGCCGTTGAGCAGGCGGGGCTCGGCAGCGCTCACGGCTTGTTCACTCCGTTCTTGCGCACGAAATCGTTGACCGCGTAGTAGGCGTCGATCGACTCGCCGGCATCGCCCCAGAAGCCCTCGAGCAGGTCGTATTCCATCTCGCCCTGCTCTACGTACCAGTTGTTTACGTCGGTGATCTCGAGCTCGCCACGCTTCGAGGGCTCCAGCTTGGAGATCACCTCGAAGACGTCGGAGTCGTAGAAGTAGACGCCGGTTACGACAAAGTCGCTGGGCGGATCCTGCGGCTTCTCGATGATTTTCACGATGCGCTTGTCGCCGTCTAGCTCGGGGACGCCGAGGTGGCGCAGATGCTCGGGATCGCTCTCACGCGCCAGCAGTACGCGGGCGCCCTTCTCCTGGGCGCAGAAGCGCTCGACCGAATCTCCGAACTGATGCTCGAGCACGTTGTCGGCCAGCATCACGACCATGCGGTCACCGCCCACGAAGTGCTCGGCCAGCCCGAGCGCCTCGGCGATGCCGCCCGGATTCTCTTGGTAGCCGTACTCGAGCCGCGAGATTCCGAACTCGCGCCCGTTACCGAGTAGGCGTAGGAACTCGCCCGCGTGCGTGCCGCCGCTGACGAGCATCAGATCGGTCACGCCAGCCTGCACGAGCGCCTCGATGGCGTACGAGACCATCGGCCGGTCGTAGATCGGAAGCAGGTGCTTGTTGGTGATGCGGGTGAGCGGGTGCAGCCGCGTACCGGAGCCGCCGGCCAGGATTACGCCTTTTAGAGCTCGTCTCAATTGACGACCTGCCGACTGAGTGTGATCGGTGGATGCGAGGCTAGGACGCAGTGTCGCGTTCGTAGCCGGAGGCTACGGATGCGACCGAGGACAACGCATCGCGCCGCTGAGCGCGGCCGGGCGGCTGAGTGCTTCATTTGAGACGTGCTCTTTAGACCGTCTGCCATTGGGCTGGATGCTACGCGCTCGGGCTTCTTTTCGCTGTCTTTAAAGAAGCCTTACGCGCCCAGATCGGCGATGAAGGCGTCCGGATCCTGAAGCGAGACGACGATACGCCGGCAGCTCATGGGGAGGAATGCGACCCGCACCCGCTGCGGCTCGCGCAGGAGGATCTCGACCGTGTTCTTCCGCGAGCCGATCAGACCAACCGTGCCGCCGAGCCCGACCCGCCAACCGATGCCGCTGAAGCGCGGCCACGAGCAGGGACGGACGGNCGCNATCCGGTCTCGTGCTACCGATTCCCTGAAGAACGGAGAGAAAACGAGATTGAGCGNGGTCTCGCTCACTTCAAGATAGGACCGGCTCCGCCGCGTGCCAAACGGAAGCATGAAGGGAAGCCAGTAGGAGTCNATCAGGATCGAGTGGCGCACGAGTCTGGCGGCCAGACTAGCACCTTTTCCGAGCCGAGCTCCAAGCCCGCTAGGCTTGCATAGTCGCTGATTGGGGGTAGAAGGAAGACGTGAGCGAGCGCAAGCGAAGCGATCTGCCGAAGGAAGCCGGCGACGAGTTCGGCCGGCTCATCGCCGAGCTCTGGCACGGCCAGTTCGGCGCGCGCCAGCACGGCTTCTGGCCACCTGTCGACAGTTACCGCACCGAGGATCCGCCCCAGCTCGTGCTGGTCGTCGAGCTCCCCGGAATCGACCCCGAGCAGGTGCAGATCGTGCTCCAAAACGGCGCGCTGGTCATCGCCGGCGAGCGCAAGCGGCCGAACAAGTGCGACCGTCGCTACCACCAGATGGAGATCGATCGCGGCCCCTTCCAGAGGCGCATTCAGATTCAGGAGCAGGTAGACGCCGAGGCGGCCAGCGCAACCTACGAGCGAGGCCTGCTGCAAATCGTCTTGCCCATTGCCAAGCGCCCCAGCGGCGCGGTGCGCGTGCCGATCGAGCTGAGGTCGAAGCCATGAGCGCCTCGGGCGGCGAGCAGACAGGCATCAGCGAGACGCCGGTGCCGGGCGCCCGCTTCGAGCTGCCGCTGCTACCGCTGAAGGAGACCGTCGTCTTCCCCGACTCGATGATGCCGCTGGCTGTCGGGCAGGAGCGCTCGGTCAAGCTCGTAGACGACATCGTCAGCGGCGAGGGGCACGTGGCGCTCGTCGCCGTGCGAGCGAAGGACGCCGAGGAGCCCGCCTGGCAGGACATCTACTCGGTCGGCGTCGAGGCGGCCGTCTCGCGGATGCTCAAGATGCCCGACGGGACGCTGCGCCTGCTCGTTCAGGGCATGCGCCGCATCCGCCTGCTCGGGCCCGTCCGCGACAAGCCCTATCTCGTCGGGCGGTTCGAGGAGGCGCCGGACGTCATCGACGTCTCCGACGAGATCGAGGCACTCACCCGCAACGTCCAGACGCAGTTCGCCCGCGTCATCCAGATGGAGCCCTACCTCCCCGACGAGCTGGCGATCGCGCTCGCCAACATCGACGACCCGGGCATGCTCTCCTACCTCGTCGCCTCCAATCTGCACCGGCTGACCGTGGCCGAGCGCCAAGAGCTGCTCGAGCAGACCAGTGTCGCCGAGCGCCTGCGCTCGCTCTCACGCATCCTCGCCCGCGAGGTCGACGTGGGCGAGCTGGAGTCGAAGATCCAGACGCAGGTTCAGTCGGAGCTCGACCAGGGCCAGCGCGAGTTCATCCTGCGCCAGCAACTGAAGGCGATTCAGGAGGAGCTGGGCGAGACGAACCCCGACCAGGCCGAGATGAAAGAGCTGCGCGAGCGCGTCGAGGCCGCCGACCTGCCCGAGGAGGCACGCAAGGCCGCCGATCGCGAGCTGGGAAGGCTCGAGCGCCTGCCGAGCGCCGCCGCCGAGTACGGCGTCATCCGCACCTACCTCGAGTGGATCGTCTCCCTGCCCTGGAAGACCGAGAGCGAGGATCACCTCGACCTCGAGCGCGCCAAGCAGATTCTCGACGAGGACCACTACGACCTCGAGAAGGTCAAGGAGCGAATCATCGAGTACCTGGCCGTCTCGAAGCTGAAGGGCGACGTCTCGGGCCCGATCCTCTGCTTCGTCGGCCCGCCCGGGGTCGGCAAGACGTCGCTCGGCCAGTCGATCGCGCGGGCGCTGGGGCGCAAGCTGGTGCGCATCTCGGTTGGCGGCGTGCGCGACGAGGCCGAGATTCGCGGACACCGCCGCACCTACATCGGCGCCATGCCCGGAACGGTCATCCGCGCGCTCAGAGACGCCGAGACCCGCAATCCGGTCTTCCTCATCGACGAGATCGACAAGATGGGGATGGACTACCGCGGCGACCCGGCCAGCGCCATGCTCGAGGTGCTCGACCCCGAGCAGCACTCGAGCTTCCGCGACCACTACCTCGATTTGCCGTTCGATCTCTCGCGCGTGCTCTTCATCTGCACCGCGAACCAGGCCGAGACGATTCCGCCGCCGCTGCTCGATCGCATGGACACGATTCGGCTCTCCGGTTACACCGAAGAGGAGAAGCTGGGCATCGCCAGACGCTACCTGGCGCCTAAGCAGATCGCGGCCCACGGTCTCGATGCCAAGCGGATCGCCTTCTCGGACGAGGCGATCAGGCTGGTGATCCGCGAGTACACGCGCGAGGCCGGAGTGCGCAATCTCGAGCGCCAGCTCGCGGCGCTGTGCCGCAAGAGCGCCCGCCAGATAGCCGAGGGCACGAAGAAGAAGATTCAGGTCGAAGGTAAGGAAGTGCGCGAGTGGCTGGGGCCCCGGCGCTTCGCCGGCGAGGTGCGCAGGCGCACGGTCGAGCCGGGCGTTGCAACCGGGCTGGCCTGGACGCCGGTTGGAGGCGAGATCCTCTTCATCGAGGCGACGGCGTACGAAGGCAACGGGCGCCTGACCCTCACGGGCCAGCTGGGTGACGTCATGCAGGAGTCGGCCCAGGCCGCGCTCTCTTACGCACGCGCCCATGCCGGCGAGCTCGGTATCGGCGACGGCTGGTTCGCCGGCCACGACCTCCATCTGCACGTCCCCTCGGGCGCGGTGCCCAAGGACGGGCCCTCGGCCGGTATCACGATGGCGACCTCGATCGTCTCGCTGGCGACGCAGCGACCGGTTGCCGGCGACCTGGCCATGACCGGCGAGATCACGCTCACCGGGCAGGTGCTTCCGATCGGNGGACTGCGCGACAAGCTGCTGGCGGCGCAGCGGGCCGAGATCAAGCGCGTGATAGTGCCGCGCGAGAACGAGCCCGATCTGGAAGACCTGCCCACTGAGACCAGGCAGGCGCTCGAGCTGATTTTCGTTGACAGCGTGGGCGAGGTGCTCGCAGCCGCGCTCGAGCCGAGCAGCGAAGCGGCCCCCGGCGCGATCACGCGAATCGAGCGTGAGGCCGCCTCGGTCAAGGCTCTCAGCGCGAGCCGCAAGAGAGGTAAAAAATGAGGGAGACTTTGCGGGACGACCTCGAAGCTTCAATCCTGTACGGTGGAACGAGACGAAGGACTTGGAAATGACCATGTGCGAGCGATGCAAGGGGAAAGCGATGAACAAGAAAACGGAGAGGCTTTCGGACGCTGCCACGAATGTGCGCCCCTACGTCGAGCGCGCGCTCAAGGACGAGGAGCTGCGCGACAACGTACGTCAGGCGTTCCAGGCCGCTAAAGAGGTGTACGGAGAGCTCGTCTCAAAGGGGCAGATCTCGAAGGCCGCGACGCACGCCGTGACCGACCGTGAGGTTCAGGAGAACCTGCGCACGGCCGTTGACGAGCTGCGCCACGCGGCCGCGCGCATACAGGGCGAAGAGGAGGAAGCACACCGCGGCCGGAACACGGCGCTGCTGATGAGCGGAATCGCGCTCGGAATCCTGTTCAACCCGGTCACCGGGCCGCAGGCCAGGGCCTGGTTGCGCGAGACGGTGCTGGGACCGATGGATGAGATCGAGTACACACCGGGCGACGACTCCGCCTCGGGCGACGGCGCGGCCGCCTAGCGCCGGCTCGAGTTTTCGCCTCGGTCCGAAAACTGCGCGGGCCGGTACTAGTCGCGCTGCTTTGCCGGCTTCGGCGAGTTGAGCAGGGTCGCCAGCGAGCGGTTGTTGATACGCGGCAGCGCCGAGATGTCGGTCGAGTGCAGGAGCACGGCACCGGGCTGCTGCTTGCTCACGCCGGCTGCGATCTGCTTTGCCCAGGAGGTCGTACCTTCGGGGAAGGCGACGTCGTGGAGGACCTGAAGACCGCGAAGCCACTCGTAGGGGTCGACGGCACTCCCGTCGTATCCGAGCGAGAGCAGCGCCACCGGGTGAGCCTCGAAGTGGAGATGCGGCGGGGTGGTGATCGCGTCGCCGGAGTTCCCGACGAAGCCGAGCACCGCGCCCGCCTTGACGTGGAGGCCGTTCAGCGCCAGGGGAGAAAAGGCCGAGAGGTGCGCGTAGTAGAACTGGTTGCCGGCCTTGTCGCGCAGCCAGAAACGATTTCCGCCCAGGTTGTTCCAGCCAGCCGAGAACACCGTCCCATCCGCGACCGCGAGTAGCGGCGTACCCATCGGAGCGAAGATGTCGATCCCGTGATGCCAGCCGGTATCAGCCCTGGGCGCGTTGAAAGAGTCCGAGTAAAAGGCCTGCCCGTAGACGGGGAATACGTGCCCCTTGCGGCTGATCTTGGGCTCCAGGCCGGAGGGGATCGGCTGAACCTTGCCGCTACCCGAGCCGGCGTGCTTGCCGGGGTTGGTCGACGTCTTTCCGGTGCTCGTTTTGGGCTTGTCGGGCTGAGGGCCGGGCTTCGGCATCGTGACAGTCGTCGTCTGCTTCTCGGATTGAGCGAAGGCGTTAGCCCAACCGATGACGATCTCGCTTCCCGCCGGAAGCCCGCCGTGGGCAACAACAACATGCAGATCGAGAGCCAGCATCGACTGGTGGCGCCCCTTGGTGTCCGGGTCGCCGCCGCTGGAGGTATCCACCAGAGTCTGCATGTAGCCCCAATCGCCCAGCTGAACTTTGCCGCTCGGGGTGATTGTGATCGGCTGGCCGAGATAGGTGACTCCGCTGACGACCGTCTCGTCGACGCTGCCGTTTGCCTCTTCGGGCGTGGCGGCGGCGATCGCGGAGGCGACGACGCGCCCGATCGAGATCTCTCCGTTGAAGAGCCGAATACCGGACAGCTCGCTCGTTGCCATGCCGGTGGCCGCGCCTCCCGTGGCGGTCGCGTTCGCGCTCGCCGTCGTCGAGTCGGCGCTGAGGACCAGGCCGTCGGCCGGATACCTGAAGGTCGTGCTTGGGAGCGTCTGATCTGGAGGCGAAGATGCCACTGGCGTGGCGAAGACGCCCTGTCCCGGCACCGATATCTTGATTGCGTAGGCGCTCGCCTCGGCGCCCGCCTCGGACGTGGTCGACACGGCGTAGGCCGTGGCAGCGGCGAGTAGAAGCCCGATCGGCAGAATCAAGATGAGCCGGCGTCGCCGCATGTAACCCATTATTGGCAAAACCTCGGCCAGCCGCTTGAAGAACGACACCTTGTCGGGCACGGCCCGAGCAACTACCGTTGTCAGCCATGCAGCTCGCGCTCAATCTCAATCTCGCCTCGATCGCCTGGATTGCGATTCCGCTGGGAGCGCTCACGACCGTCTCGACGCTGCTCGGCGGCGCCGTGGCGCTTCGTTACCGAAAGCAGATGGGCACGATCATCGCGCTCACCGGCGGCGTGGTCGTCGCGGTCGCTCTCTTCGACGTGCTGCCCGAGGCGATCGACACGGTGAAGGACTCCGACCTCGTGACGACGCTCGTCGGCGTCGGCTTTCTCGCTTTCTTCCTGGCCGAGCGCTTCGTCGTGCTTCATCACCGCGACGAGGCCGAGCAGGTCAAGGCGCACGCGCAGGTGGGCGCTCTCGGCGCGGCCGGGCTCTCAGTTCACAGCTTCATCGACGGTCTCGGTATCGGGCTCGCCTTCAGCCTCAACACCAAGATCGGCCTGCTCGTCTTCCTGGCCGTTATCACCCACGACTTCGCCGACGGCTTCAACACGGTCTCCTTCGTGCTCAGGCAGTCGGAGAACCGGCGCCAGGCGATTCGCTGGCTCGCCGCCGATGCGCTCGCGCCTCTCATCGGCGCCAGCGTCGGTTCCTCGCTCAGCATCTCCGAGCACAAGCTCGGCTACCTGCTCTCGCTCTACGTCGGCTTCTTCCTCTTCATCGGCGCCACCGACCTGCTGCCGCACGCGCATGAGCACCCGTCGATCAAGAAGGTGGCTCTCACCGTGGCCGGCTTCGTCTTCGTCTTCGTGATCAGTCTGGCCGGGGCTCGGTAGAGGCGTTTGTGGAGATCTACGTCAAACTACTCGACGAAGGAGTCGATGCTTGGCGCCCAGCCCGAGCCGAGCACCTTCAAGGCAACGTCTACAGGATCATCGATCAGCCGTACGATCGCGGGACCGAGAACTGGCAATTCGAGCCCGGCGACGAGGTCATCTGCGAGCTGGTCGATTCGAGCGACGGCCAGATTCTCGCGGCAACCGGTCTAGCGCCTAGGTCGTAAGTCGCCCAGTCACGCTCGGGCAAGGCACTTTTTTACGCGCGTTCGCCGCGTAGAGCTCGTTCCAATTGACGACCCGCCGACTGGGTGCGATCGGTGAGTGCGAGGCTAGGACGCAGCGCCCGAGTTCGTAGCCGGCGGCTACGGATACGACCGAGGACGACGCATCGCGCCGCCGAGCGCGGCCAGGCGGTGGAGTGCTTCAGTTGGAACTAGCTCTGATAGCCCGCCAGCCCAGCTCGAGCGCGATAAGGATCATCAGTACGCCGAACAGTCGCTGGAGCGAGCCGGGTGCCAGCCTCTCGGCCAGAAGGCCGCCGGCGACGACCCCGGCGAGCGAGCCGAGCCCGAGCTTCCAGACCGGGCGCCAGCGGATGTTTCCGTAGCGGCTCTGGCGCCAGCTNCCGACGAGCACCACCGGGACGATCGCAAGCAGCGAGGTCGCCTCGGCCTGATGCTGGTCGAGTCCGAGCATCAAGAGCGCCGGAACGAAGAGGATGCCGCCGCCGACCCCGAACAGTCCGGCCAGAACGCCGGCGGCCGCGCCGATCGCGATTGCCAGAGCGATCGTCATCCGATCACCAGCTTCAGCCCGATCGCGGCTAAAAGGACGGCGAACAACGCGGTAAGAACGCGGTTCTGCAGCCGCTGCTGGAAAGCGGTGCCGAGTATCGCTCCCGCCGCGGCGGGAATGCCCACCAGCAGGGCGTATAGCACGTGCACCTCGCCGTACCAGGCGTAGAAGATCGCGCCGGCCGCGGCCGTGATCCCGATCGCCGCGAGCGACGTGGCGGCAGCTACCTTCGACTTGTACCCGAGCCAGATCAGGCCCGGAACGATGACCGTGCCGCCGCCGACTCCGAACAACCCGCCGTAGAAGCCGGCGAAAAGACCAATGAGAACGATCGCCACCGTCGTATCCTAGAGACGCTATGGAATCGAACCGCCTTATCGCAGAGCTCGCCGCAGAGCCCAGGCGCGCCGCGCTCTTCCTGGACGTCGATGGAACCCTCGCGCCGATCGTGAACCGCCCGGAGGATGCGCGAGTGCCGGACGAGACCCGCTCGTTGCTGCGCGAGCTGGCCCCTCGCTACGGACTGGTCGCCTGCGTCAGCGGGCGCTCCAGCGGCGATGCCCGGCGCATCGTCGGCGTCGAGCAGCTTCTATACGTCGGGACGCACGGGCTCGAGCTGGCGCCCGGCGCGGCCGTCTGGCGCGAGCAGATCGAGCGCTTCGCGGTCACCGTCGACTGGCCGCCCGAGTGGATCGAGGACAAGGGCCTTTCGCTCTCGCTGCACTATCGCCAGTCGCCCGAGCCCGAGCAGTCGCACCTGGCGCTGAAGAGAGTCGCCGAGGCGGCGGAGGAGGTGGGCCTGCGCGCCCGTTTCGGGCGCATGATGCTCGAGATCCTGCCGCCGGTCGAGGCCGACAAGGGGACCGCCGTTCGCTCGCTGCTGGAACAGCGCGGGCTCGAGCGGGCTCTCTACGCGGGCGACGACACGACCGACCTCGACGCCTTCCGCGCTCTCGAAGGCCTGGAGCTGGGAGTCTGCGTCGCTCTCACTTCGAGCGAGGCGCCTGCGGCCTTGATCGAGGCGGCCGACATCGTCCTGGCCGGGCCGGACGAGCTCGCCCAGCTGCTACGAGCCCTCTAAGAAGACGGCGCTTGCAGAGCCTGCTCGATCGCCTGCCAGGTCAGGCGGATGTCCCGCTCGCTGGTGCGGGCGTTGCCGATCGCCCAGCGGATCACGAACTGGTCGCGCAGGCGCGTGTGCGAGAGGAAGGCGACGCCGCTGGAGTTGAGGCGCTCGAGTAGCGCCTCGTTCGTCTCGTCCGAAGCCTTGAGACGGAAGCAAACGGTCGAGAAGGGCCGCGGCGCGCAGAGCTCGAAGCGATCGTCGCCGCGAACCAGCTCTTCGACCAGCTCGGCCAGCTCAACGGAGTTTCGGATCGCCTTCTGCAGGCCCTCGCGACCGTACCAGCGCAGCACGGCCCAGAGCTTGAGCGCCCGCATGCGCCGGCCCAGCGCCGGCCCGTACTCCATCAGGTTGATCGCGTCCTCGGGCGTGCGCAGGTACTCGGGCACGAGGCTGAAGGCGGCGCGCAGGTCGTCGGGACGCGCGGTGAACAGGCAGGAGCAATCCATCGGCGTGAGCAACCACTTGTGCGCGTTGACGACAAAGGAGTCGGCCAGCTCGATTCCGTCGAGCGCCCAGCGAAACTCGGGGCAGACCGCGGCCGAAGCGCCGTAGGCGCCGTCCACGTGCAGCCAGGCGCCGTGCTCCTTGCACAGGCGCCCGATCTCGCGCAGCGGATCGACCGAAGTCGTCGAGGTCGTTCCGACCGTGGCCGTGACGGCACAGACATCGCCCTTGGCCAGCTCCATCTCCAGCGCACCCGTGCGCATGCGGAAGGCGTCGTCTACCGGAATCGTGCGTAGCTCGAGCTCGAGCAGGCGGCAGGCCTTGGCGACCGAGGAGTGCGCCTCCTCCGAGCAGAGAACCGCTCGGCGTCCGCCGCCGGCCTCGCGCGCCGCGGCCAGAGCCGAGAGAGTGGAGGTCGAGGCCGTGTCTTCGATGTGCCCGAACCACTCGCTCGGCAGGCCGAGCAGCTGCCCGAGCCAGTCGAGCGCCAACTCTTCGAGCTC
>JGI24135J36437_1000510_pt1 | contig 11461 bp, 10 predicted proteins | sample BarGraNGADG00211_3_FD_36437 | JGI IMG/M metagenome (IMG submission 36437)
GTCGAGACGATCGTCGCCGAGCTCCGCCGCATCGTCGCCGAGCCGGTGCCCGAGACGGAGCTGGAGAAGGCGAAGGAGTATATGAAGGGCCGGCTCGTTCTCCAGCTCGAGAGCCCGCAGGGCTTGATCTCCTTCGGTCTCCGGCGCGAGGTCATCGAGGGAGGCGCGGTCGATCCCGCCGAGGTGCTGGCCGGGCTCGACGCTGTCAGCCTGGAGGACATAGAGCGGGTGACCCGCGAGATCATCGGCGAGCGCGCCCTTCATCTCGCGTTGATCGGTCCTTTCGAGGACGGCGAGCGCTTCGAGCGCCTGCTCGCTTGAGCGGTGCCCCTCACGCCGTTTCGGAATCGACTCCGGCGCGAATAGACTCCTCTATATGAACGACGCGTTCGTCTGCGCCGAGATGCTGATCGGCTCCTGGGAGGCGAAGCTCCGTGCAGAGCTTCCGCAGACGCCGATTTTCGACGCGCATGTTCATCTTGGCAACGACGTGGACGGCATGGCCGGGACATATGAGGAGTTGACGACGCTGTGCGAGCGATACGGAATAGAGCGCTGCTTTGTCTTCCCGCTCGACGAGCCCGACAGCCACCCCGCGTTTCGCAAGCCGAACGACCGCACGCTTGCCTACGCCGAGCAATCTCAGGGCAGGCTGATTCCATTCGTGCGCCTCAATCTCGACGAGTCGCCACTCGAGGAGACGAGGCGTTGCCTCGACCTGGGCGCGCGCGGGATCAAGCTCCATCCGCGCTCGCAGGGGTTTCGCGTCAACGACGCGCGACTCGAGCCGATCGTGGCGCTGGCGGCGGAACGAGGAGTACCGGTCCTGATTCACGGCGGCCGAGGCCTGCCGCCCATCGCCGACCATCTGGCGCACCTGATCGAGCGCTACCCGNTTGCCCAGCTCATCGTCGCTCACGCCGGGATCGCCGACCTGGGGGCGCTGGCGCGGGCACTCGGCGGTAGAGCCGGGGCTTACTTCGACACGTCCGCCTGGAGCCCGATCGACCTGCTGGACTTCTACCGCCACGTTGCGCCCGAGCAGATTCTCTACGCCTCGGACTTCCCCTACGGNCAACAGCCGAGCTCGCTGCTGATCGCCNTTCGCACGGCGCGTTTCGCGGGCCTCAACGAAGGCGACCTGCGCATGATCCTCTGGGGCAACGCCGATCGCATCTCGCGCCACGAGCCGCCGCTGGTGCCCAGCGCCCCGCACGGCAGCCCGACCTTTACGCAATCGATGACCATGGCCCGCATTCACCAGTATCTGTCGATGGCCATCCCGCTTTTGTGGACGCGTCAGCAGGACACCGTCGGCGTACTCGGGCTGGCGCTGAACGCCTGCAACGAAGTAGATACGCACCCGAGCGACCAGCAGCAGATCAGCGAGCTTCTGACCTGCGCTCGGGAGCTCTGGCGAACGCTCCCGGAGCTGGCGCGCGAGCCCGACCACGTTCGCGTGAGCAGGCTCACCTTCCGCCTCGTTCACCTGGCCGACATCCTCGCGGTAACCTCCGGCGTCTGATCGGAGAACGGTCTGGGTTTCGGCTTCCGGGCCGGCGCCTCCCGAAAGGGGACGATGGTACCCGCCAGGGGCGTTAGGATCATGCGCGTGAGCCGCCGACTCTCCCTGCTCTTTCTCTTTGCCGCGACACTGGCAATGACCACGGCCGCCCTGGCGAACGCAACCAACGACGGTCAGAAGAGTGTTACTCGTGCCAGCGCGCGAGTGGCCGCGATCGCCTCTACGAAATCGAGCGTAACGGGGAAGACGACGTCTAACCGACGCTGTCCGCTGCCGCTGCGCTTCAGAACGGCTTTCGAGTACGCGTCGAGCAAGTCGGGAGTTCCCCTGTCACTTCTCGCCGCCGTCGCTCAGGAGGAGTCGGGCTTCGAGCCGAATGCCGTCTCGCATGCCGGTGCACTCGGCCTTCTCCAGGTGCTTCCGTCGACCGCGCGGGAGCTAGAGATCAATCTCGACAGTCCGGGCGCGAACGTTCTCGCTGGTGCTCGCTATTTACGGCGCATGCTCGATCGCTTCGACTCGCTGGAGCTTGCGCTTGCCGCCTACAACGCCGGCCCGACCGCGGTGGAGAGGGCGGGCGGCCCTCCGACAGAAGAGACGCGGGTCTACGTCGAGGGGACCATGCAGCGCTGGCAGAAGCTCGCGGGCTGCTCGTAGGACGCGGGGCGGCGGCGGCGAAATCCTCAAGGCTCGGACTCTGCCGGGCTGGCTTGCCTTGCCAAGGGAATCTCGGTTATCGAGGGAGACTCCGGATCTGCCGATGACATCCTCTAGCGTGCGACCGCTCGACCCGAATGACCAGCCGCAGCTCGCGCTCGCCTTCGTCTCTTCGCTGGAGAGCGGAGCCGCCGCGACCGTGTTCGCGACCGCTCGACTGCGGCGCCAGCTGAGCCGCGAGCAGGTTGCGCAGCGCTCGGGAATCACGGCCGAGCAGGTGACCTGGCTCGAGGAAGGACGCGTCTACGCCTTTCGCAACCCGGAGGACGCTCTCGCGGCTGCGCTCCTACTGGCGAGCGGGCTCGAGATCGACAACCACGAGGCGCGCGAGCTGGCCGGTTTGNCCGTCTTACCGCGGCGAATCGAGCGCAATCCGCGCGGGCGCCTGGCCGCCGCCGCCGCGCTGATAGTCGTCGGTATCGCGGCCGCCGTCATGCTCGGTTACGCCCTGCGAGGGTCGGCGACGCACGTCTTGACCTCGGGCAGTAGCAAAGCCACGTTGCCGGCCACTTGGAAAGTCGAGGTCGTAGTCGAGAACGGGGCCGGCGACATCACCTACACGCGCCGCGTTGCATCTCGTATCGCCTCGTTTGGTTACCAGATTGCATCTGTCAAGCGTGCGAGCCGCTTCAACTACAAGCACACGACGATCTTCTATTCCAATGTCGGAAAAGGGAAAGAGCTGGGCAAGCGTCTGGCGAGCNAGCTTACGGCCGACCTCTTGCCGCTTCCCAGCGGTAGGGACCCGCTTCGCTTGCTCGTCATCGTCGGGCCGGCGACTCTGACGCTGAAATGATGCCGCTACGAGCGGTCGGCCGGATGGGCGCCGCTTCTTAGTGCGGCGAGCTTGAGCTTGAGCTCCGGGCTCATCGGCTCTTCCGTGAGCGTCTTGCGTACGTGCTCGCGGAATGCTCGCTCGAAGCGATAGTGCCGGCGGCAGTAGCCGCAGTCGTCGAGATGAACCTCGGCCTCGCGCGCCTCGATCTCGTTCAGCTCTCCGTCGAGATAGCTCTGAAGCAGCCGTTCGCACTTGGTGCAGGGAGACTCGCTCATCTCTCTGCTTCCAGCGAGCTTGCCAGGGACTGCTTGAGCAACCGCCGCGCGCGGTGCAACCTCGACATGACGGTGCCGATCGGAACCGACAGGATCTGCGCCGTCTCCTGGTAGCTGAACTCGCCGAGATCGACCAGTACGAGCACGTCGCGGAAGTCGTGTGGCAGAGCCGTCAGGGCATCGACGATGCCGGATTGAGAGAGTCGATTCAGCAGTCGCTCTTCGTCGTCGCTCGAGTCGTCACCGCCCGCCGCCGCGTCGAGGCGGTCGTAGAGGGAGTAGTCGCCTTCCTCCAGCGAGCGCTCGGCCGGTCGTCGCTGCTTCCGCCGGCCTCGATCGATGTTGATGTTGGTGAGGATGCGAAGAAGCCAGGCGCGCATGTTCGTGCCCGGTGCGTAGGAGCGCCAACTACGAAAAGCCCGCGCGTAGGTCTCCTGCATCAACTCCTCCGCCTCTTCTTTCGAGCCGGCGAGATGACGAGCGACTTTGTAGACCTGATNGGCATGGCTGAGTGCCTCCTCCTCGAATCGCACCCTGCTGCGAGCTTTCTCCGCGAGCCCGCGCCCCGCCGTATCCGGCGCTTGCTCGCTCATCGCGACCGCTTTGCGTGCGTTCGACTTCTTTGCCAACGCTGAGCCATGCCTACCTATTCCCGGCCGGGGGCTTGCGCAGTCACCGTGCCGCCCGGGCGTCGTAGTTCAACCATCAGCTTTCTCGGATGCCGTGCACCGGGCGGCCCGACGCTTCCCAGGCGTAGTAGGANGCGCTGGGCCCGAACGAACGCTGAAACTCGGTGATGCGCGGATTGCGCTTGACTTCTTTCGCGCGCTGGGCGTGGCGGAGGAGATTGGGATCGTCCTTTCTCTGCCAGACGAGGATCAGATGCGCTGCGGTCATGAACTCGGCGACGAAGGGGCAACCCGCGGCGGGGCAGGGGAAGGGGTTGGTGGCGACGCAGAACCAGCCGGTGTGATCGTCGTGCCCCTCGTCGGTCCAGAGATCTTCCTCCTCACTTGGCGGGTCGGCGAGGATGGTGGTGCGTACTGGGCGAAGGGGTTGGGGCTCCATGGCCGACACAACCTAAGGCGTGGTTAGTACGGCGCGGGCGGGGGCGCCGTCGGCGCCGACGATGCGAAGGGGGAGGCAGACCAGTCGGTAGCGACCCGCCGCGACCCCACGCAGGTCGAGCCCTTCCAGACAGACGACGTCGTGGGAGAGCAGCTCGCGGTGTGTCGCGGGAGCGCCGACCGAGAGGTAGTCGATGCCGACGAGCCGGACGCCGCGCGCGACCAGGAGCGCTGCGGCCTGGGCCGAGATGCCGACGAAGTCGCTGCGGAAACCGGGCTCGTTCCAGAGCTCGGAGTTTCGCGTGCTGAAGAGAACGCGCTCGCAGCCGGGCGGAAGCTCGCGCTCGACCAGCTCGACGTCGATCTCCTCCGCGACGTCGCACGCATCGACGACGAGCGCGGGGCCGATCAGGGCGTCCAGAGGCAGCCGGTCGACCGAGCCACCCTCGCCGATGAAGTGCAAGGGAGCATCCACGTGAGTGCCGGTATGGGTGCCGAGGACGAGCCGGCTCAGGTTGTAGCCGTCGCCGGCTTCGATCGAGCTCACCCGTTCGATCACGGGAGTCGACTCGTTCTCCCAGCTGACTGTGCTTGGGCTCAGCGGAACGCTGATGTCGATGATCTCGGCCATGAACCTATGATCGCGCCTCGGCGCCGGTCGTGTCGAGTAGAGCGGCGACGCGACGGTTACCGACTGCCGAGCGTGACTGTGACGGTCATCTTCGTGTTGCCGCGATAGATCTCGAGCGAGAGCTTGTCGCCGGGCTTGTGTGCGGCGACGACGTTCAGGAGCTTCCCCACCGAGCTGCCGACGCTCACTCCGTCCGCCTTCACGATGATGTCGCCGCCGATGAAGTAGGGCTGTCCGGCGACGATCACCTTGTGCTTCCCCGCCTTGAGCCCGGCCTTGGCCGCGCCCGTCCCGGACTTCACGGTCTCGATGAGCACGCCCTGTTTGACCGGAAGCCGATAGAGGCTCGCGAGCTCGGAGGTGATTCCTTGCACTCCGACGCCGATTTGAGCATGTGTCGCCTTACCGGTCTTGAGAATCTGAGCGACGACNTGTTTCACGGTGTCCGATTGGATGGCGAAGCCGATGCCGACGTTTCCCTGGCTGGTGCCACCGGTCTCGATCTGCGAGTTCACGCCGATCACCTGGCCCAGGCTGTTGATCAGCGGTCCGCCCGAGTTGCCGTGGTTGATGGCCGCGTCGGTCTGGATCGCGGGGATCTCGACTCTATTCAGGGAGCGCACCGGATAGTTGGCCTGGGTGGCGAGCGTGCCCTCGCCGGGGTTGTAGATGGCGCTGACGATGCCGGAAGTGACCGTACGGTCGAGGCCGAACGGGTTGCCGATGGCGACAACAGGATCGCCTACCTCCATCGCTGCGGAGGCTCCAAACGCAAGCGGTGTCAGAGCGCCGGGAGAAACTTTCACTCTCAACACGGCGAGATCGGTTGTCACGTCGGTGCCGACCACCGTCGCCTTGGTCGTGATGTTGTTCGCGAACAAGACCTCGATCGAAGTGGCACCCTGGATGACGTGGTAATTGGTGACGATGTCGCCCTGCTTGTCAATCACGAAGCCGGAGCCAAGTGCCTGGACTTGCTGCGGCTTCGTCTGGAAGAAGGGGTTGATTTGCTGCCCTTTTACGATCTGCGTGCTGGTGACCTGCACGACTCCGGGCGCGAAGCGCTCGTAGATCTCGGGGATAGTGAGCCCCTCGCCCCCCGTAGACGCAATTTGCTGCAGCGAAGGCGGCACTTCGGTGCCCCGAGTCACAACGGTCGTCGAGTTCAGGTCGCCTAGCGCGGATGCGATTCCCAGTGCAATCCCGGCCCCCGCGGTACCCGCAAAGAGAACGGCCAGAGCAGTTGCGATCCCTCGCGACCTCGACTTCATGCGATAACCCCTTTTCTTCCGATCTCGATCCGGGTGAACAGTTCTGGTTTATACCCCGCCTGCTCGATCGGCTGGTTAGTGTCGGCTTTTCCCGCATTAGGCCTTTGTTAAGCGGGGGCGAAAGCGCACAATCGCTACATCGACTGGCGCGAATCGAGAATGCCAAGGCCGACTTCCGATCGAACTTCGGGCCGTTTCTGTCGATAGAGAGGGAGACGCATCTTTGCGGCGGCGATGAAAATGGTTTCGATCAGCGAGTGGACTAGCCACAGAGTTTCCAGACTGCGAGACGCGGTCGCTACTCCAACTCCGGAAGCGCGGCTCGAGTGCGCCTCGCGCGTCGCCGCCTCGCTCGCCGCTGCGTCGGGCTTTGTCGCGCTTGCCTGGGTCGCGCTCGCCCCGGCCGACAAGCGTTTGATCATACTCGGGGTCGCGCTCGGATTTTTCGTGCTGGCGCTTGCGTACCTCGCGCTCTCGAAGCGCTGGAGCGTACTACCAACCACATTCGGAGTCTCCGCCTCGCTGCTGGTCTCGGTCGGGATCTGGGCCGACTCCCGCAGCTGGGCACTCGGCCTGATCGTGTACGGCCTGGCCTCGATGTATGCCGCCTACTTCGTTTCACCGCGGGGCCTGGCGCTGCAGTTGACGATCGCCTCGAGCTCCTTTCTCGTAGCTCTGATCGTCGGCGGAGCCAGGGCGCGCGTCATCGAATGGATTGCGGTGACAGCGGCGCTGACCTTCTTCGCGCTGGCGGTCTTTCTCGCGAGGAACGCGGCCGACCAGCTTCTCGAAGATCTGCGGGCCAGGGCGCACGGCCAGCAGATCGTCGCCCGGCTTGGTCAGCGCGCCCTGGTCGAGACTGACATCGACGCTCTCATGCAGGAAGCTGCCGAGGCCACGGTAGGGGCGCTGGCGCTCGACCGCGTTGTCGTCTTTGAGAACGTTCACGGAGACGGAATGCTGTCGATGCGTAGCTCGGCCGGCCGGCTGGCGAGCGCTTCCGAGCCGGACTCGTCTATGGCGCCGGACGCCTTCGCGCGTTACGCGCTGTCGGCGGACGAGCCAGTCGTCGTGACCAACCTGGCGCGGGAGACACGCTTCGACCCGCCGCCGGCCCTGCTCGAGCTGGAGGTGGTCAGCGCCGTCAACGTGGTGATTCCAGGTCACGAGCACCCCTGGGGAGTGTTCGGCGCGCGTTCTATCGAGAGCCGAGTATTCAGCGACGCCGATATCGATTTCCTGCGCTCGCTTGCCAACGTGCTCGGCTCGGCTATCGAGCAGCGCGAGTATGAGGGAACAGCGCGGGCGATTCGCGCCAAGACCGCGGAGCTGAACGAGCGTTTGGGCGCCGTGATCAACGCTTCACCGGTCGCAATCATCGAGGTCGACCTCGAGCATCGGGTCACGGTCTGGAACGAAGTCGCCGAAAAGANCTTCGGCTGGTCGAGCGAAGAGGCGGTCGGAACCACCCTGCCCATCGTTCCCGAGCATCGACTCGAGGAGTTCGAAGAGTTGGTCGCGAGGGCCGTTCAGGGCGAGCAGATCACCAACTACGAGACCGAGCGCCGGCGCCGCGACGGCAAGATCATTCCTTACCTGGTCTCGATGGCGCCAGCACCGCGACGCCGATGGCAACACGGTCGGCGTGATTGGTATCGGCTCAGATCTGAGCTCGAGCAAGCTCGCCGAAGAAGAGCTTCTGAGAAGCCGCGAACTCTACCGTGTCGTGGTCGAGAACTCGCACGACATGATCGCGGTGCTCGATCCGATGGGGCGCTTCGTCTTCGCGTCTCCCTCTTACGAGCAGGCGCTCGGCTACAGGCCTGAAGAGCTGGTCGACGTTTCGCCGATCAGCCTCGTTCATCCCTCGGATGTTCAACGTGCCAGCGATGCGCTCCGTCAGGCGGTGACCAGTCAGAGCGCCGCCGTCGTAGAGCTCCGCATGCGTCACAAGCGCGGAAACTGGGTCTTCGTCGAGGGAACCACGACTTCGGTACTCGATGAGAACGGCCAGCTTCGCTCGATCCTGATGAGCTTCCGCGACATCAGCGANCGCCGCACCGCCGAGGAGGAGCTGCGCGAAGCCGAGGCACGCTACCGCCTACTGGTCGAGCAGCTTCCGCTGATCACCTACATCAACGCCCCGGGCGAGTCCGGGCGCTGGGTCTATCTCAGCCCCCAGCTCGAGGAGATCCTCGGCTACAAGCCGGCCGACTGGGTATCGGAATACGGCAATTTCGTCAACGCGATTCACCCCGACGATCGCGAGCACGTTGCCGCCGAGCGAGCCGCCAGCGGAGGGAAGGGGAGGATCGGGCTCGAGTACCGCCTGATTTCGAAAGACGAGCGCACTGTCTGGGTTCGAGACGAGGCCGTGGTCGTACGCGACCTATCGGGCAAGCCGCTTTACGTTCAGGGCTATCTNCTCGACATCAGCGTCGAGCGCGAGGCCGAGATCGAGAGACGGAGACTCGAAGCGGAGCTTCTGCACTCGCAGAAGATGGAGGCGATCGGTCGCCTGGCGGGAGGCATCGCGCATGACTTCAACAACCTCCTGACTGCGATCATCGGCTACAGCGAGCTGATCGTGTCGGAGCTCGACCCCGCCAGCTCGTTGGCTCGCGACGCAGAGGAGATCAAGCGCGCGGCCGAACAGGCGGCGGCGATGACTCAGCAGCTGCTGGCGTTCAGCCGGCGCCAGGTGCTGCAGCCGGCATTACTCAATCCGAACGAGGTGATCGGGCGCATGGAGAAGATGCTCCAGCGCCTGATCGGCGAGACCATCGAGCTGGTGACGGCGCTCGCGCCCGAGATCGCCATGATCCGCGCAGATCGCGGCCAAATCGAGCAGGTGATGATGAACCTCGTCGTCAACGCCCGCGACTCGATGCCGAACGGTGGCAAGATCACGGTCGAGACGGCAGACGTCAGCCTCGACGAAGCCGGCGCGAGCCTACTGGGGTTGTCAGCGGGCGACTTTGTCATGGCGACGATCTCGGACGGGGGGTTCGGGATGGATGACGAGACGATGTCGCACATCTTCGAGCCGTTCTTCACCACCAAAGAGCAAGGCGAAGGCACCGGCCTCGGGCTGGCAACAGTGCACGGCATCGTGGAGCAGTCGAACGGCGCGATTCAGGTTGCCAGCGAGATCGATAAGGGGAGCGTGTTCCACGTGTACCTCCCGGTCGCGCAGGAGAGCGTCGAAGAGGAGAGAGCGGTTGTTTCGCTTGGAGATGGGCGGGGGACGGAGACGCTGCTTCTCGTCGAGGATGAAGAGATGGTGCGGCAGCTCGTCGCCCGCGTCTTGCGCGATCTCGGCTACGAGGTGTTCGAGACCTCGAGTGGCGACGAGGCCCTCTCGCTCTCCGACTCTCTCGATCGGTCGATCGACCTACTCGTCACCGATGTCGTGATGCCCGGGATGAGCGGACGCGAGCTGGCGGAGATTCTCATTGTGAAGCGCCCGGCCACGCGAGTGCTGTTCATGTCCGGCTACACCGACGAGGCGATCGTCCACCACGGCGTGCTCGACGGCGAGGCCGAGTTCATCGGCAAGCCCTTCACGCCGCAGGAGCTGGCCCACAAGATCCGAGGAGTGCTCGAGACGAGCGCGAGCGGTGACGCACGCAGGCAGCAGGCAAGCGGATAGGAGCCTGCTCGAAAAGGCACGTTCCGGCAATCTCGATCAACGGCTCCGCACGGGCTTTCTGGTTGAATCGTGGCTATGGCCGACTCTTTCGGAGCACGCACTGAACTGGAGATCGACGGCGGGAAGCACACGATCTACCGTCTGGGGGCGCTGGCCGCCGAGTACGAGGTCGACACTCTTCCCTACTCTCTGCGCGTTTTGCTCGAGAACGTCCTCCGCCATGAGGGCTCGGTTACCAGCGCCGAGCAGGTCGAGGCGGTTGCTGGTTGGAAGGAAAGCTCCGAGCCCGGCAGCGAGATCTCTTTTACTCCCGCGCGAGTGCTACTCCAGGATTTCACCGGAGTTCCAGCGATAGTGGATCTCGCCGCGATGCGTGATGCCATGCGGGAGCTGGGCGGCGATGCGAGCGCGATCAATCCGCGCCTGCCGGTCGAGCTCGTCATCGACCACTCCATTCAGGTCGACGAGGCGGCGAGCCCGCTGGCGTTCGAGCGAAATAGCGAGTTGGAGTACATCCGTAATCGTGAGCGCTATGTCTTCTTGCGCTGGGGCCAGAGTGCCTTCGCGGGCTCGAAGGTGGTTCCACCGAGCACGGGCATCGTCCATCAGGTCAACCTCGAGCATCTGGCCCGCGTCGTGGAATCACGCGACGGAACGGCCTTCCCCGACACGCTCGTCGGGACCGACTCGCACACGACGATGGTGAACGGGTTGGGTGTGCTCGGTTGGGGCGTCGGCGGCATCGAAGCGGAGGCCGCGATGCTCGGTGAGTCGATCTCGATGCTCGTTCCCCAGGTCGTCGGGGTGCGTCTGCGCGGCGAGCTGGCGGAGGGCGTGACCGCGACCGACCTCGTCCTCACCGCGACCGAGCTGCTGCGCCGCACCGGCGTCGTGGGGAAGTTCGTCGAGTACTTCGGCTCCGGGATCTCGGGCCTGGCGCTCGCCGATCGCGCGACTCTCGCCAACATGGCTCCGGAGTACGGCGCGACCTGTGGCTTCTTCCCGGTCGATGCCGAGACGCTCAGCTTCATGCACCTGACCGGTCGCAGCGACGAGCACGTTCGTCTGGTCGAGGCCTACTGCAAGGAGAACATGCTCTGGCACGAGCCGGGCGTAGAGCCGCGCTACTCACGAGTCGTCGAGCTAGATCTGGGGACGGTCGAGCCAAGCCTCTCCGGGCCGCGGCGGCCTCAGGATCGCACTCCGCTGTCCTTGGCCAAGCAGTCCTTCTGCCGGGGGNTGGAGAGCTTNGGCGTCGAGTTCGCGAACGGCTCGCTCGACGAAGCGATCGCCGAGACCTTTCCGGCCAGCGATCCAACCGCCGAGCAGACGCCCGGCCACGAGGCGCTACCCGATCCCACGCCCGAGCCCCACGCTCCCGTTGCTCGCCCCGACGGCGCCCTCGTCGAGCTCGACGGAGAGAGCTTCGGGATCTCGCACGGCGCCGTCGTGATCGCCGCCATCACGAGCTGTACGAACACCTCAAACCCGCAGGTGATGATCGCCGCCGGGCTGCTGGCGAAGAAAGCGGTCGAGCTCGGCTTG
>JGI24135J36437_1000520_pt1 | contig 11223 bp, 11 predicted proteins | sample BarGraNGADG00211_3_FD_36437 | JGI IMG/M metagenome (IMG submission 36437)
GCGACATGGCAGTTCCAGTCCGGCGCTCTCGGAGCCTTCGAGGCGACGACCTGTGCTAACCCAAAGGACTTGGAAGGTTCCATCACGGTCCTGGGCGAGAAGGGAGAGGTCGAGATCGCAGGGTTCGCTGTCAACCAGGTGCGCACATGGGCATTCGTCGAAGAGCGTCCTGAGGACGTGCGAATTCAGGACGCCAATTATGTTCCGGACAACGTGTACGGATTTGGCCATGAAGCGTTGTTTCGGTCTATCCTCGACTCTCTGGCCACCGGACAGCCGAATATGTTTGAGGGTGGTGAGGGTCGCAAAGCTCTGGAACTTGTCACGGCCATGTATGAGGCGATGGAGACCAGGATGCCAGTGAAGCTTGGTACATCATATCCCCACAGTCGTCTGGGAGGATCGCATGTCGATTAGTCCAGCCGCACGCATCGCACCAGACGTGGTCGTGGGCGAGAACGTTGTCATCGAGGCAGACGTCACGGTGGGCGATGGATGCATGCTGGGGCACAATGTGGTCATCCACGTCGGCAGTCGGCTCGGTTGCCGTGTCATGGTGGGGGACAACACCGTTATCGGGCGGCGTCCCATGCGCAGTGTCCGGTCTGCACTGCCTCCCGTGATGGACTACGGTCCGTGCAGTATCGCGGACGATGTCCAGATTGGCTGTGGCTGTGTCCTGTATGCAGGTGTCTCCATCGGGCAACAAGTAATGATAGCTGATCTGGCGACAGTGCGCGAAGCGGTCACTATCGGTGAACAGACTATCGTTGGTCGTGGCGTCGCCATCGAGAACCGCTGCACCATTGGCAAACGCTGCAAGCTGGAGACCAATGCTTATATCACTGCCTATTCCGAGCTGGAGGACGATGTCTTTGTTGCTCCGATGGTCGCGACGTCCAACGACAATTATATGGCACGTGGCAGCGAGCGCTTTAAACATTTCAAAGGTGTGACGGTCAAGCGCGGCGGCCGCATCGGTGTGAACGCGACCATTCTTCCCGGCAGGACGGTCGAAGAGCAGGGCGTCGTGGCTGCCGGGTCTGTTGTGACGCACGATGTCCCCGCGCAAGTCATTGTGGTCGGCAATCCAGCACACGTGTTTCGGGATGTCCCGGAGGATCAACTGCTGGAGAATCAGGAGGAGAACAAATGAACGAAATGAAACAGCAGATCCCGATGCTCGATTTGCAAGCCGATTACCACGAAATCAAGGATGAAATTGACGAGGCAGTCCACCGCGTTCTTGAGAGCGGTCACTTCATCTTGGGTGAGGAAGTCGAGGCCTTCGAGCATGAGGTTGCCAGCTACCTGGGCGTCCGGCATGCCATAGGCGTTGCATCCGGATCCGATGCCCTGTTGCTTGCGCTCATGGCGCTGGGTGTTGGACCGGGGGACAAGGTCATCACGACCCCGTTCAGCTTCTTTGCCACAGCCAGCTGTATCGTGCGTCTCGGAGCGACGCCGGTGTTCTGTGACATCGACCCTCGCACCTTCGACCTTGATCCTGGCAGCGTGCGCCGGTACCTTGAAAGCGTCCTATACGCCGGCTGTCAAGGCCATCATCCCCGTCCACCTCTACGGTCAATGTTGTGACATGGATCCNNTGCTTGAGCTGGCGCGCACGTACAGTCTCAAGGTCGTGGAGGACTGTGCTCAGTCCTTTGGGTCCACCTACAAGGGACGGCAATCGGGTGGGATGGGAGACATCGGGTGTCTCAGCTTCTTCCCCACCAAGAACCTTGGTGCCTATGGTGATGGCGGCATGGTGACTACCAACGATGACGAACTGGCGGAGCATGTTCGCATGCTCCGTGTTCACGGCGCGCGCCACAAGTACCACCATGAGGAACTTGGCATCAATAGCCGACTGGACGCTATACAGGCGGCGATCCTTCGTGTCAAACTCAAACACGTTGACCAGTGGACCGAGCGTAAACGCGCGCTGGCAGCTGTTTACGACAAGCAATTATCGGGCATTGAGTGGCTGCAGGTGCCATACGTGATGCCGCAGTGCAGGCACACGTATCACCAGTACACCATCAAGATCCCTGCGGAACGACGTGCGGCTATCCAGGAGGCTCTGGCACAGGCCGGTATTCAGACCCAGGTCTACTACCCCGAACCGTTGCATCGGCAACCCTGCTTCGTGGGCAAGCAGGAACTGCCGGAGGAACCTTTGAACGTGGACGCGGTCGTGCTGAGCGTGTTGAGCCTTCCGATTGGACAGACTCGCCAAGGCTCAGTGGTTGGAGCTGCGACAGCACTCCATGCTGCACTGACGCAGACTGACAAGTCCAGGTAGGGGTTGGTGATGCACGTCCTGTTCATACCTTCTTGGTATCCGACGGTAGCAGCACCCGGTTCTGGCTCATTCTTTGTGGATCAAGCACGTGCTCTGTCGATGCTCGGTGCCGAGGTTGGTGTGTGCTATCCGGAGCTCCGATCCTTGCGTGCTCTGAGCCTTCCGTCTCTTGTTGAGAACCATTTGCAGTGGACTTGCGCCGAGGAGCGGGAAGTACACGTCGTCCGATGGCACGGACGGAACATACCATCAGCTCGTGTCAGTGCTAAGCTGTTTGTTGCAGCGAGTTGTCGCGCGTATCAGATCTATCAGAAAAGGTTCGGGCGCCCCGACATCATTCATGCACAGAGTGCTCTTTGGGGTGGGGTTGCTGCCATGCAATTGTCCGCTGAAGAGGGTATCCCATTTCTTGTCACCGAGCACTCCTCGGCCTATCCGCGACATGAGATACGTCCATGGGAGTGGCCTTGGGTCGAGCGCTGCTTGCGCGCATCGACGCAAGCTGCGTGCGTCAGTCCATTTCTGGCGGATGAACTTCGCACGGCACTACCTGAAGTGTCATTCACAGTGATACCCAACATGGTTGATGCCACGTTCTTTACCCTTTCCCCCGCCCCCAAAGGCAACTCGACGCCGAGCTTTCTTACAGTTGCCGGTTTGAACCAGAAGAAGGGGATAGATGTGCTCTTGGAGGCCTTTGCTCTCTACAGACAGTCGGGGGGGCGTTGGAATCTGGAGATAGGTGGGGATGGCCCACTTAGGCAGCAGCTTATGCAACAGGCAACAAGACTGCATCTTGAGGAATCCGTGAGGTTTCTAGGCCAGCTCACCCGGGGGCAGGTCCGTGAGGCAATGTGGCGGGCCTCAGCTTTTGTTCTCCCAAGCAGGGTTGAGACATTTGGGCTCGTCGTTGCAGAGGCTCTGGCGACCGGCCTGCCAGTCATCGCAACGAGATGCGGGGGGCCTGAGAGCATTCTCACCCCAGATGACGGATTGCTGGTTGAGCCTGATGATCAGCTGGGGTTAGCCAATGCTCTCGCGACCATGGCGCGGACGGCCTCGTCTTACACTGCAGAGGACCTTCGTGAGCGGTGTACCAAACGGTTCGGTTCTGTCGGGGTTGGGGGACAGCTTCTCGACGTCTACGCTCATATAACTCGACGGCAGGAGGGGCGTACTTGATGGTGCACTCAAGTAGAAGGTTGTGCCATTTGTCTCGAGGGCACATCGTCGATGCTAGGATCGTGCCTCGTATTCTGTGGCGACACCAGGTTTGGGAACGCGTGCGCACATGACTGACCTCTTGCTTTCCGGTCGCAGATCGACGCGGTCAGATAGTGGATCGATGTCCCTGCCACGCTCTAGGGCTTCTGCCACAGCGTTCATCGGATTTGCCCTAGAGGTGGCCTTCGTGATCGTTGGGGGAGGCGATCTCAGGCTGCCGAAGTCAGTCACGCTGGTAGTCGGCGGCCTCCTCCTGCTGGGCGCATTCCTGACATTGCGGCAACGCAGCAACGCTCGGACATCTCTAATGACGTTGCTCATTCTCTCTATCCCGTTGTCATACCGCACAGTTACGGGATCAGCGTACGGAGAGTCTATAGCGTCTTGGTTCAACCTAGTTCTGCTCCTGTTGGCGATGGTAGTCATGACCGGAATGCTAAGGATGCAGTTCAGCCGACGGCAGCTGCCAGTTCTCGGACTGGCAGCGTGGCCAATATGGCTGGCGCCAGCGTTGATGGTCTCGTCTTCATTTGCAGACGCGGCGAAGCAGTACGTCAACATTGTCGGATTCGCCTGCATCGTATTGGCGTCTCTCGTTGGTGGATGGAGCCAGAGGGGACGGGATGTACTCCGACGAGCATTCCTTGCTTCAGCTTCTGCGACCGCGTTTCTACTAGTCATTGCATGGGTCTTGTGGCAACACGCCGGAATCGCCGTTGGGCGCGTGCTAGTTGTGGGAGGACAGCGAATTGCGTTTTCGCTCTACTATCCCGATCCCAGCTTCATGTCACTGTACATGGCCAGCGCAGCCGCCCTGGCGGCAGGTGATATATGGTCACGCGGCCGAGTCGTGCCGCGTATCATGCTGACCGCCTTTCTTTCGTGCGCGAGTATCGCAACATCTGCGCGGACTGGGATGGTCGCGCTGGTTCTTGCCCTGTTCATAATGTATGTAATCGAGCCGCATTCCTCTACTAGGCCAGAACGTAGGTTGGTCAATGTTCTCATGGTAGTGCTAGTGGCAGCGGCCGTGTGGACTGCGTTCTCGGTCGTACGGCCGCTGGATGCAACCGAAGACTCTGGGAGGATCGCCGGTTATGCCCTGGCGATGAGCCAGTTCGCCAGCCATCCACTACTTGGTATTGGACTAGGGGTCCAAGACTATCGTCTGGTCACTGGCAGCGCGATTCCGCACAACCTCCTGTTTCAGCTTCTGGCGCAGACCGGTCTGTATGGCACGATAGGAATGCTCGGTTCACTGCTTGCGGTGCTGCTAACCTTATGGCGCTACGACTCGCGGCACGCTCTAGTTCTGCTCACCTGCTTTATCGGCGGACTTTTTATCCCGGACCTGCTCAACTCGCGGTTTGTACCTGTGCTCCTGAGTCTAAGCGCGGCCTCACTGATGGACCCGGTGTTACCAAGAGCCAAAGTCAGGTGGGCAAGATGAAACCGCGCGTCCTGCAAGTGCTCATGACCGATTCGTTCTCTGGCGCCGAAAGCATTGCCCTTTCCATTGCCGAATGGCTCGGCAGCGATTTCGAGTTCGCTTATGCTTCCCCAGAGGGGGCTATTCGAGACATCGTCTCTTCACATGGAGTGCCCTTCCTTGGATTGGCTGACCACTCACTGAAGAGCGTCTCGCTTGCCATCGAGCGGTGGGCCCCCGACCTCATTCACGCTCATGACGCCAGAGCGTCGGTTCTCTGTAGCACTGTCGGACGGACGATCCCCGTGATCGCGCACTGGCACAGTGACTGGCCTTGGATGCGCAGGCCGATGGATCCTCGAGCAGCCTGTCTCGCCGCGATCTCAGGACGTCTGACTGCCATTCTGGCCGTGTCTGAGGCTGTGGTTGATGAGTTCTACTGGTCGCGGCTCCCGACCATCAGACGTCGGATTCAGGTTCTGCCAAATGCAATAGACGTGGGCTTGGTTCGATCGCGTGCGCTGCAGCCTCAGCAGGGTAGTAGTCTTGAGTCCGACCTCCTGTTCGTGGGCCGTTTGGCCGAACCGAAGGATCCGACAATGTTCATACACATAGTCAAGCGAGTCCGATCGCGGTTTCCCAGCGTGAGAGCCGTGGTTCTTGGCAGTGGTCCTCTTCTTTCAAGTATTTGTACGGCAAGAGACAACGCGGGTCTTTCGCAGAATGTAAGCATACTGGGGCAGGTCGACAACCCATTCCCGTACATGGCACATACGCGAGTGCTTGTGTGCCCGTCTAGGTATGAGGGATTTGGACTTGCGGCAGCAGAGGCAGCGGTCCTTGGAACACCGGTCGTCGCAGCGCGCGTTGGAGGATTAGGCAGTGCCGTCTTGGACGGGGTCAATGGGTACCTGTGTGCTTCAGAGGAGGAAATGACAGCCAGGGTTCTCTCGATTCTGGAGGATGACGAGGAATACTTGAGATTGAAAACAGGCAGTTGCACGGCTGTTCAACGGTTTCTCGGGCCCCAGGAGTATGCCAGCCGTCTCAGCACCATCTACAGACAGGTGCTCAAGGATAGTTCGAGGGAATGAACATCCACATCGTTTTGTATTCCCAGCTAGACGGAGTAGGAGGTGGTAGAGAGACTTGGCTCCGCTATTTCCTGCCTGCGCTACGACAGTCCAAGGTAGCAGAGTCCATACATGTCTACTGCCTGCCAGAGACACAGCTCGTTGACCCATCTCTACGTGTTGTAGCCTCTGTGAATGCTGCATTGCACGAATGCGGCGCGAGGCAAGGACGCTTCAGCAGAGGCATGGCTGGATCCGTTGCGTTCGCGTGGTCTGTTCGCAAGTCTCTTAGGATGTTTGCAGAACCTGGAGACGTAGTCGTCTTGGTTGGAACGATAGTCGAAGGTATTGTCGGCCTCGCCACCAGGAGACTCGCCGTATCGAGGCATCTACGCATTGCCGTGTGGGTCAGGAGCCTAGGTGTAGGTGAGATCTCGACTCGGCACTCTCGCCCATATGTGATGGCTGCCTCCTGCATAGAGCAGCGGCTCCTGACAGACGTTGCAGACATCGTTATTGCAAACGGAAGTGACACCCAGGAGTATTACTGCCACAGGTATCCCCGTGTCCTGCCGAAGATGCTATGTATCCCGAACGCAGTTGACACCAAGAGATTCTCGAGCGTTCCCGATATCGAATGGTCGCAGCGTCATCGAATCAGGGTTGCCTATGTCGGACGCTTCAACAAGAGTCGTGGGTTTGACCAGTTCCTTTCGTGTGCCCGGGCAATTGCGACGAGATCGGATGGAAGTGTCGAGTTCGACTTTGGCGCATGGGGTTATGGGGAGCTGCCCGAGACACTGCCCAGGCATGTGACCTATCATGGACCTGTTCTGCCCGATGAACTGCCCACGGTATTGGGGTCAAATGATGTCGTCTTATTCCTTAACCGCAGTGCCGGGGGCCTGGCCGGGGGCCTTTCACACGGCCTACTGGAGGCCATGGCTGCCGGCCGCCTCATCGTTGCCTGGGACAACCCTGCTCACAACCAAGTCGTGAATTGTGCGAACTCGATCACCGTGCCGGAAGGGGATATCTCTGGACTCGCTAATGTGCTGCTCACGATAGTACAGCGAGATCCGGCCTTCCTGCATCGGCTTTGTCAAGCTGCGAGGCGCACTGCTGACGATCACTCGGTGTCGGGGCACCTGCACCGTTTCATAGAGAGTCTGGACCGCTTGGGCGTAATTGATAGCGCAATGCGGTAGTCGCGGCAAGAGACGAGCGGACAGGCTTGAATGCAGTAGTGCTACATGGGAGAGTAGACCATGACAGACTCATCAGGAAAGAATGCCTATGGGGTCGTGAGAGACTCGATTGCGAGAGACACGATCCGCGACAGCGGCCGCGCTGTCGCGCCGGCGTCGGTTCTGTTCGTGGCTACCGTCGACTCTCACATCTGGTACTTCCACATGCCCCATATGCAGTTGCTGCATGACATGGGGTTCCAGGTCGAGGTAGCGGCAGCACCTGTTGGCTTCGCGGAGAAGATTCGCGCTGAGGGGTATGAGGTCCACGCGATCCCGTTCAGCAAGAATCCGCTGAGCCTCCGGAACATCGCAGCCTATTGCGCGCTCCGAAGGCTTATGCAAAGCCGACACTATGTCATGGTGCACGTGCATACGCCGGTAGCCGGATTCCTAGGGCGGTTTGCTGCTCGGCGGGTGGGCGTACCACACGTCATCTATACGGCTCATGGGTTTCACTTCCACAGCCATGGCAAGTGGTGGTCCAATCGCCTGTACTACGTCCTTGAGCGAGCAGCAGCTCGTTGGACGAGCACACTGATCACGATCAACAGGGAGGACTTCACTATTGCCTCGCGCGCGTTCGCTTGGGGCAGGACCAAGGTTGTGTATGTTCCTGGAGTTGGTGTCGATTGCCGAGAGTGCCAGGTCCTTCCTGCAACCGGGCGCATCGCTGCACGAGCCTCTCTTGGACTCCCTGAAGATGCTTACGCGGTAGCCTGGGTGGGTGAGCTGAACCGGAACAAGCGACCGGAAGATGTATTGGCAGCCATCGGGCATCTGTCCATGGGGGATCCTTTGAGGATGGTCATGCTGGGAAACGGGAGAAGAAGCCGAGAGATAAGTGATCTTGCGGTCCGGTATGGTCTGGACGAAATCGTGTCTCTTACTGGGCGGGTGGCCAACGTGGCAAAGTATTTGTCTGCAAGCGATGTGCTGCTGTCGACAGCAAGGCGTGAGGGCCTTCCGAGGAATGTCATGGAAGCGATGGCGACCGGGTTGCCCGTCGTCGCATATGACATCCGAGGTTGCAACGATCTTGTGATCGACGGAGAGACCGGTTTTCTGGTTCCATTTGGAGATGTGCGTGGCCTGACTGACAAGCTGGCATGGTTAGCACAGCATCCAGATGAACGACATCAGATGGGTGAAGCTGGCAGAAGGCGCATTGAGGAGACGTTCAGCCTTGAGGCCGTGCTGCCACAAATGAAGACAGTCTACCAGAATGAGCTTGGAAGGAAGGGGGTGTAACCATGAACACGGTAGTAACGGGTGGCGCAGGCTTCATTGGCTCGCACGTTGTGGATGCGCTTCAGGCAGATGCCTTAGACGTGATTGTATTGGACAACCTGAGCTCCGGGCATGCTGGGAATCTGAGCGAGAGGACACCGTTGAAGGTGGGTGATGTTCGTGACGAGCAGACCGCAAGCGCAGCAGTGTCGAGCGGTGTAGACTGCGTGTTCCATTTGGCTGCACAGATTGACGTTCGTCAGGCGGTCGAGGACCCGGTGCTCGATGCACAGGTCAATGTCGGTGGCACCATCAACGTGCTCAACGCATGTGTGGAGGCGCACGTAAGGCGGTTCACCATGTCGTCGACGGGCGGGGCACTGTATGGCGAACCCTCCACGTTGCCAGCAACTGAGCAGGCCACCATCCGGCCTCTGTCTCCCTACGGCGTGTCCAAGTACTGTGCGGAGCAGTACATCGGGTATTTCCAACGCGCCTCTGGGCTGGAAACCGTGATCCTGCGGTATGCCAACGTCTACGGACCAAGGCAGGATCCCAAAGGAGAGGCGGGCGTTGTCGGCATCTTTGCTCGGCGCATTCTGCTGGACCAAGAGTGCATCGTATATGGCGACGGGGAGCAGACACGAGACTTCGTCTTTGTCGATGACGTCGCGCAGGCCAACATGCTTGCGATGCGAGGGCCTCTGGGCACGTTCAACATCGGCACGGGGGTCGAGACCTCCCTGAACCAACTTCTGGTCGCATTCGAGCACGTTGTTGGCCATCCTGTCGCTCGGCAGTATGAGCCGGCACGTTCGGGCGAGGTGCAGAGGATTGCGCTGGACGCAGAAAAGGCGCGACACGAACTTGGATGGAAGCCCTCGGTGTCGCTGGAGGATGGCCTCACCCAGACGCTGGAGTGGGTGCGTCAGACCGTGTAGTGCCACAGCCATGTCAAAGAAGATGCTCGACTCTCTCGTTGGGTTCGCTCAGGCAGCTACCAACCTGCTAGTGCTGGGCGGGACGTATTGGGCAGTGTCTGCCGTGCGGGCCGCATTGGGCCACCCATACGTTACTGCGAACAGACTAGCGGTTGAGGCGGTGTTCCCCTACTTGGTCGTCCTCTACGTCGTACTTTGGCTTGTCTATCGGCTGCCTGCCTACTATGAGACGGCCCCCTATGAGGGAGTGCTCAGTCAGGTCTTCGTTCAGCTCATCCTGGCACTGGCAAGCCTGGCAACGTCCTTCGTCGTTCGTGCGTTTGCGTTTCCACGCGGGTTGGTCGCCACGGCGTTTGCCCTGCAGGTGGCCGTGCTGGTGCCCCTGAACTACGCCTGGTACCGTTTCTACTCCCGCGTGAGGCCCAAGGCGCTCACCGTCTGCGTCGGCGCTGACGCCGCTACCGGTTCTGCTCTGGCACAGCAGCTTTCCACGACCACGGCGTACGTCGTGTCATCCAAGTCGACTCGTGACGTGACCGGGAAGTGGATGCACGGCGTTCCAGAGGGGGCCAGTCTGACGCTTGACGCCAGCGTCCCCTCGCCTGAACGTGACAGGATCCTGAGACTGGCGGTGGGGAACGGGATTACCGTGCAGCTGGTTGCGACCGTCAAGGAGACTCTGGCGCAGAATGCGCACATGAAGGTCCGGGCGGACCATCTTGTCTTGACCATTGAGCCGGACAATCACAGCCCTGTAGACCTGGCGCTGAAGCGCATGCTGGACATTGTTGTCTCTGTTGTCGCCCTTGCCCTTTTCTCCCCCGTGTTTCTGCTAACTTCCATGGCGATCAAGCTGGAAGACGGGCGTCCTATGTTCTATCTGCAGCAGAGGCTTGGCTTCCACGGACGTGTCTTCAGAATGATAAAGTTCCGAACCATGTGCCATGACGCAGAGCGGCTGACGGGCGCTTGTCTGAGCAAAGGAGAGCTGGATCCGCGCATCACGCGTGTAGGTCGACTGCTACGCAGAACCGGGCTTGACGAGGTTCCGCAGTTTCTCAACGTGTTGCGGGGCGACATGAGTGTGGTCGGGCCACGGCCGGAACGTCCTGAGCTAGCTCAGAAGATCCTGGATGAGACACCGGACTGGAATCTGCGGCTTCTGGTGCGCCCCGGGATTACGGGCGTGGCTCAGGTGCTCGGGCGGTACGCTACGGCCCCGGAAGACAAGCTCGCGATGGACTTGTCTTACATCCGCTCGCGATCGCTGTTCAACTACGACCTCACGATCATCCTTAATACCCTCAAGATGTTCTTTCTACCAGATCGCAGGGGTTGATATGTGATACGCTGCTCATTAGGTAGCGAGTGGTAACTTCGCTGGGCCAACTTTTTTGGCTCCGTCTGGTGGCGGAAGAGAGCCTCTTCAATCAGTGCTTCACCCAGTATCTTGTGGAGGAAGTAGCCCAAGGGTAACCATGTAGTCCGTGGCGACCTGCCAGCATTGCTCGAACGGTGGCACGTCGCGCATGAGTTTCTTGAGGGATGCCAGCCATGCGGCGGAGAAATCGGGCTTGCGGCCAAGAAGGCGATCCCATGAGGGCGTGACGTTTTTAAAAGCCATCTTCTGGTCTGCTAGCCTGCGGACGGTCGTGCGGTCGACGCGTGAAGCCAGGACAGCCAAATCGTAGAGGTCTCGCGGCCGCACCCGCTGGAAGAGCGAACGAGTCTTCTCCGCGACGATCTCTTCAAGCGAATATGCTGGGAGCAGAAC
>JGI24135J36437_1000522_pt1 | contig 11198 bp, 15 predicted proteins | sample BarGraNGADG00211_3_FD_36437 | JGI IMG/M metagenome (IMG submission 36437)
GACTTATGCTTGGCTTTTTTATTGGAATAAGCAACTTAAAACTTAATTTTTTATTTCATGGAATTGTGATTGGTTTACTTGTCTCATTAATAACCTCAATTAAAATGCTGCACCTTGACAGTTTTCTGGCTTCGATCAACTTTGTACCGCGACACTGCGCCAGTGCCATTTATAAACTTTCTGCAACCGAAACAACTTCTCAGCTATTTATCAAAATTGTACCGCGACACGCGTAATGCTCAATCAAATCTGTACCTGGACGGCAAAAAGTGCGTCATACCCTCCTTGCACCGTGACAATTTTCTGGCTAAAGTACCGGGACCCTGCCCGGGGCTGTCGTCGGGTAACACAACCTCCCTTTATTGCCGGGCCGTTATGTTTAAGCCTATAGCCACGAAAAAGATAATTATCTCTGGACTTTTATGGCCTAAACATAACGGATCATCTAATATTTGCTTGATAAAATTGCATGACAATAATAATATTTAACTAAAAAGTTCCCAAATTGGGAAATTAAGTTTATCTTTGTATTCAGATTTACGTTTTGATGGAGAGAATATTTGCAAAAAGTACTCTGAGACAATTTTGGGAAAGACGGCCCGATTCTGAACAGTATTTGAAAACATGGTATGACACTGCAATGAACTCAGATTGGAAAACACCTAATGAAGTCAAAAAGAGTTATGCAAATGCAAGTATTCTTAAAGACAGTAGAGTTGTTTTTAATATCAAAGGCAATTCATACAGATTGGTAGTGAAATTCAATTTTGAGAAACAATGGGCTTTCATTCGATTCATTGGCACACACTCAGAATATGATCAGATTGACGCAAATACGATTTAAAGATTAAAGCGATGAATATAAAACTCATTAAAACCGAAGCAGATTACCAGAAAGCTCTTAAAAGGCTTGAGGAAATCTTTGATGCAAAAATAGGGACTCCGGAAAGTGACGAAGCTGATATTCTTGGATTAATGATCGACGAATATGAAAGGAAACATTCCCCGATAGAAGCGCCAGATCCTGTTGAAGCCATCAAGATCAGGATGGAAGAATTGCAACTCAAGCAATCTGACCTCGCTGATGCGCTTGGTGGAGAAAATAGAGTTTCAGAGATTCTTAATCGCAAACGTAAACTTACTCTTGAAATGATTCGAAACCTTACGAAAAGATTAAGCCTTTCGCCTGGACTTTTAATCCATGACTATCAACTGATTGGACAAAAAAGAGCATAGCTTTTACTCTTAAAATATAACTTCCGCCTTGATTCTAAATTCCGGCCTAAACATAACACGGACAATAAAGTGCATTTGTTTGTCACACTTTTTGCAATCAGCTCCTGCTCCTTAAAACATGACCAACAACCTTATACCGCGACAGCTCCTTTGCTCTCTCAAAACTCAGTATACCTTGACTTGTGACCTGGTCGCCACAAACCTTGTACCGCGAAACTCGTAAAACTCAAAAAACTTTCAACTTGACGGCAAAAACCGCGCCACCCCGCCGATGGCGGGGACGCTTACACCCTTTATTGCCGGGCCGTTATTGGCAAGTTGGTACGCGCTTCAAAGCTAGGATTCTGATAAAATTCCGTACCTTTGAGAAAATTTCGGTTCAATGAGTAACGATGCAATTATAGAAAGTATTTCATCTGCAATTCATGCCCAGGACCCTTCTGCTCAAGCTTTCCTATTTGGCTCTAGAGCTAGAGGAGACCACAAACGTAATTCTGATTGGGATATTCTCATTCTTGTTGACAATAAAAAAGTTACAAACGATATTGAAGACAAGTTTAGAGATGTGTTATATAATATTGAACTTGAATCAGGTCAAATTATTTCAACTTTCATTTACACAAAAGAATACTGGCAGAAAAAACTGAAGCTTTCACCTCTATTTGAATCAATTAAAAAAGAGGGTATTAAACTATGACCGCTAAACGAGATGAATATATCAAATACAGATTCAAAAGAGCTGAAGAATCATTCGAAGATGCTTTAATTCTTATTGAAAAGAAAAGGTGGAATACTGCAATTAACAGATTATACTATTCCTGCTTTTACGCTGTAATTTCTTTGCTACTTAAAAATGGCTTTGTAACAAGGACTCATGACGGTGCCAGAACAAAATTCGGTAATGAATTCGTCAAGACTGGAATCCTTGATAAAAGATATGGAAAACTCTACTCAAAACTTTTTGACTTCAGACAAAAAGGAGACTACGGGGACCTATTCGACTTTGATGATAAAACTGTTCTCCCACTTGTGGATCAGGTAAAAGAATTCATTGCCACAATCAAAGAGATGATAGAAAAATAAACAAAACCAGCCAATAACACGGACAATAAAGGTAAGTTGTTTGTCACGGTTTTTGCTTTTGCTCCTGCTACCAAGACAAATTCGTAATGCTTATACCGCGACCGCGCCTGTGCTCATTTAAAACATCCTGCACCGGGACAAGTTCCCGGCCACTTATCAACATTGTACTGCGACACGCGTAATACTCAATAAAATTTGTACCNGGACGGCAAAAAATGCGCCACCCCGCCGATGGCGGGGACGCTTACACCCTTTATTGCCGGGCCGTTAGTGCTCATTGCAGCTGCGGGCTTTAAGTTTTTATGCTAACCCTGACTTTTAACTTTTCCAACTTCTAATAATGATACTCTAACTGGACAACTTCTCTCTGCTTGACAATTGATTTAACCGGCCTGCAAAACAATATAATTGTGACATCTCCTGGATAAATATTTGACTTGTGTTTAATAGTTACATAACTTTCCTTAATTAATGGATTACAGNCACTTAAATTATTTATTAATTAATCCTTAAAACTATGAGAAATATATTGAACAGGTTGATTCTTCTTTTATTTTCATGTGCTATTTGTCNTGGAGTTAAAATCTTGATATATTTAATATCCTCTAAACCCTTTACTTCAAGTGACGTTTTTGAAGGAATAACAATAGCTTTAGTATGGTGGATTGCTATCTTGCTTTTTTCGAAAGGGAAATTTCTAAAGGATTGGCCATTTAAGTACCAACAATAATTTTAATTACAGAATTCCACTTGCATTTTTTTGGCAAATGGTGACAGCTCCAAGGCAACAAAATTTTCCTTGGCCCATTTGCAGATAAGAATCTACAATGACAATGCCGAGGGTAAGATTAACCCGTGATCTATGTTGCAACGGGCACTAACACGGTCAATAAAGTTAATAAGTTCGTCACAATTTTTGCAGGCCACCTTGACAGCTAAATCGTGATAAATTACCAGCCAAAACATCTAATTTCCGCCGTGACTTCCGGCTCTGTACAATTAACTGCACAAATGACACTTTTGCCGTTCGCCGGGACTTGCAAAAATTGCGCCGTACCCTTCTCGCACCGGGACAATTTACTGGCTAAAGAACCGGGACATCGGGCCGGTTGCTTCGTCGGGTAACACTTACCAACTTTATTGCCGGGCCGTTAGCCTTAATGTGGGGCTTCGCTGCCGTAACGAACTTTCATAGCTTCCTGCTTTTTATTATCTTTGCAATAATTATTATGATACCATGTTAACCAAAGACAAAGTAAAGAAGACAATCGACAGATTACCAGACAACTTCACGGTTGATCAACTTGTTGAAGAACTTGTCGTTTTAAATAAGATCGAGGAAGGACTTAAAGATATTGAGGATGGAAGAGTCTTTACAACTGACCAAGTAAAGCAAGAACTCAAGGTATGGTTAAAATAGTCTGGACTGAGAGATCCTTAATCGACTTAAAATCAATTGCTGAGTACATCTCAAAAGACTCTGTCAAATATGCTTCCTTGACTCTTGAGAGAATTATTGATGTAACAAAACATCTCGAAACTAATCCCAGGATTGGAAGAATGGTTCCCGAAATAGGGAAAAATGACAAAATTAGAGAGATTATTTTCGGCAATTATAGGATCATTTACAAGATTTCCAGTAGTCTGACAATTCACATTTTAACTGTACATCATTCTGCCAGAAGATTCAGACAAACCTCTTTAAGGGGACTAAAATAAATCACTAAGGCTAACACGGACAATAAAGGTTATAAGCTTCCCGCTTTTTATCCTAAAAAGCGGGACAGGTGTCACGGTTTTTGCAAGGCGTTCCTGCTCTCAAGAGAACACAGTATAAGGGGACATCACCGTGATCCCGTTGCTCGCTTCGCTCGAACGGGACAGGCCCGCCGCTGCTCTCAACCAAACCTTGTGTATGGGGACAGGTGACCTGCTCCCAATAAACCCTGTACCGCGACACTCGTATAACCCACAAAACTTTGTACTTGGACGGCAAAAAATGCGCCATGGTTTGTTCATTACGGCTGTGTACCGGGACTCTACCCCGATTCGACATTTCTGCTCACAGCCTCCATGCCCAAACCAACACAAACACCCTTTATTGCCGGGCCGTCAGCAATAATTTGATCGCCGTGACAATATAAGATGTTAAGATACAGATTCATACTACTCAGTATTTTAATTTCAGTCAATCTGAATGCTCAAACATTTCTTGAGATCATTCCGGATTTTGGATTTTGGAATTCTGAAATCGTCAATTCAAAAATTCATAATGATAAAGCTACTATTGGGAATGGACTTTGGAAACCATCATATGGATTTTCATATGTTGTTAATTTTGGACTTCCTGAGGATGATCTGATATATGGTATTGGATTTAATTTTAATGCAAGTACAAAAGGATCGATAAGTGAAATATATTCAGACTGTAAAATAGAAATGCCTGCACATTCACTTGGTCTTTTTTGGCAGGTTAATTACAAATTCTGGATTAATACTTTCTTTGATTTCAAAATGGGTTTTGCTGTCGACGCATTAGAGCCCGCTTCCAATTATGGAAACAGATCACAATTGGAATCATTTCCACGACTAAATAATGAGTCAAGTTTTAAAAATTCTGAGACGTTACTTATTTACTCTATGGGAATTAAGAAGCAGCTTTTTAATGAGAAAGTATCTGTATCTCTCGATATTACGGGTGATGCTGGAATTAATAAGATTAATTTACATCAAGGATCCTTCAAGACTCAATCATTAGGAATTAAACTTGGATTTGGAATAATAATTTTAGATCACGAGACAATTTATTGAGAATAAACAACTATTGCTAACACGGACAATAAAGGTCATTTGTTTGTCACGGTTTTTGAACAAACTACTTTCTAATAACGTGACCCTTAAATCGCACCACCTGGACTCCGCACCAGTGCTCGCAATTTAGATTCTGTACCATGATAAATTCCAGACTCCGTTATCAATTTGTGCCGCGATACTGCGCCAGTGCTGTTAAATAAACAACAATAAGGGGATAATTAACATGCTTTCTATCAGCATTGTACCGCGACACTCATATAAGCCAGCATCTTTGTACCATGACTCCAAAAACCGCGCCACCCCGCCGACGGCGGGGACGCTTACACCCTTTATTGCCGGGCCGTTAGCGGGCATTCCACACATCGAAATTTCCGATTAAATTCGCAAGCGAACGGCAAAAATTGATATAATCTGGACAAAATGTAAGACAATTATCGATTTTGTAACACCTTGATTATTAATGCCAATTTTTGCCGTTAGTCAAGATTTATCACTCATCCCAGGACTCAGGATGCTAAAAATTCAACACCGGACCATTACCGTTTTCTAGATGGATTTATACCGAATTGATTTATTTACTGGTGACTTTAAAAACGCCCGCTAACTCCAAAAGACAAATCATTATCAGCAGGCCTTCATCATGTGGGTAGGAGGATTATCGAATCGAGGGATAAAGTGGTAGCTGACAATTTTCATCTTCGTAAAAATACAAAAAGAAAAAACAAACATCGAAAATAGCTCATAGCTCTAGTGGCCTGTTGAAAGAAAGCGCGAATTGCACGACTGCATCCCATTATTAAAAAATATCGTACATTAGACACTATTAACTGCATAAACTTTGATATATGTATAAGGGAAACATAATTATGCTTGTGCTTTGTCTGCTCGCAATTGTTGCCGGCACAGCAATATATTTTGAAGCTTCAGCATATCAGAAGAAAGCTAAAGTTACAGAGGGCATAGTTGATTATAGACTTGGAAGTAACTATCGTGTTAAATACACATCAGATGATGGAGTGGAGCATACCTTCCGTGGATCACAAAAGAATAACAAACACAGAGAAGGTGATAAGCTAATGGTTTTCTACCGGATAGATAATCCCGACAAGGCACGGATAACCGATGGGAAAAAAGGAGGGAAGAAGTTAATAATTATTGCAATTGTCATGCTTTTTCTTGATCTGATTCTTATCTACCAAGGCAAAGCGAGAAACAAATCAGCGATGAAGTTTAAGACCACCGGCAGGAAGGTCGCAGCGGAAATTATTGGTATCGAGACCGATATAAATATATCCTTCAGGAAGATGCATCCATATCTTGTCAATTGCAAGTGGGTTGATCCCATGACGGCAAAAGAGTACACTCACACCATTAAAAATATCTGGAAAGATCCGACTCCACTGCTAGCAGGACGCAATACTATTGATGTTTATATAGACAGGGAAAACCCGGAAAAATACTTCATGGATACGGAGTTTCTAGGCGATATCGCAAGATAATAAAATGTGAATACAATAATCATAGATATATGATCCCATGCAAGTCCAGGTTTATATAACAGGACAGACTTAAAAGATATTAATAAAAAAAACGCTCCGCTAACACGGACAATAAAGGTAAGTTGTTTGTCACACTTTTTGCTTTTGCTCCTGCACCCAAGACAAATTCCTAATGACCGTTGCACCCGGACACGCGCATCTGCCCACAATTTAAATCCTGCACCTTGACAAATTTCTGGCTTCGAGACAGCTTGTACCGCGACACTGCGCCAGTGCCCGCCACCAACTTTGTAACCTGGGATAAATTCGCGGCTCCGATCAAACGTGTACCGTGACACTCGTAATGCTCAAAAAAATTGTACCATGACGGCAAAAAGTGCGCCATACCCTCCTTGCACCGTGACAGCTTTCTGGCTAAAGTACCGGGACGCTGCCCGGTGCTGTCGTCGGATAACACAAACGCCCTTTATTGCCGGGCCGTCAGACTGTCTAAAAACCCACCATGTTTGTTCATAACTTCAAGGCTGGTGATTCTTCAAAAAACTATGGGTCTTGTTTCTTAACTATATGAAATTCATACAAGGACAAAGCAGAGATCAGATCAATCTATTCCCGGTTTCACTGGACCGTTCCATTGACCCGGATAATGAAGTGAGGATAATAGACCTTTTTGTTGAAAGTCTTTCTATTAAAGATTATGGATTCAGAACAGATTTTACAGAAAATGGCCGTCCGGCTTATCACCCCACAGATTTGCTTAAACTCTTCATTTACGGGTATTTGAATAAGGTGCGTTCATCGAGGGATTTGGAAAAAGAATGCAGACGAAACATCGAAGTAATGTGGCTTTTAAGATGTCTCAAACCTGATCATAACACAATTCCCAATTTCAGGAGAGACAATCCAAAGGCCATCAAAAAGGTCTTCAGGAGAACAGTTCAAATTGCCAGCCATTTTGATCTTATTGTAAAACATGTAAGGCACATTCCAAATGTACAAGATCTAAAAATGGCAGGTTGATTCAACGGACTACGTTTACAGAATATTACGAGAGGAACAGGAAAAACTTTGAAGAGAAGGAAAGAATCTATAAACGTCGCCAGGCAATTGTTGAGCATCCCTATGGTACTTTAAAACGACAATGGGGATTTAATTATATACTTACCAAAAAAGGGATAAACAGGGCAAGCTCCGATGTTGGGTTAATGCTAGTCGCATACAATCTCAGGCGAATAGTGAATATTTTGACCAAAGATCGGCTGAAAGAGTATCTCAGGATACTTGTTTCGATGTTTTTTGACCTTTTTGGAATTAGTTTTAGACTATTTAGCGAGAAGAGATCCCTAAATCTGGCTTAAATGGAAAATCTATAATAGGTTATTAGACAAACTCCCGTTAGCTGCAAACTTTTAGCCTCCCGGGCTTGTTTAATACGTACATAAATCATATCTTTGTACGGACAAACAACGAAACAATGGATACGAAATTGACTATTAAGCTTGACAATGATGTTATCTCTCGAGCAAAAAAATATGCTCTGCATCGCAGGACTAGTCTGTCAAAAATGATTGAATCTTATCTTGATTCTGTTACTAAACCCGATTCAGATGACATTGAGATTACTCCTTTAGTTAAAAGTCTTAGTGGAGTAATTTCATTACCTGTAGATTATGATTATAAAAAAGATCGTACAGAATACTTGATAAAAAAATATTCATGAAGAATTTATTTCTGGACACTAATATCGTCCTTGACCTTCTGGCATATAGAATGCCTTTCTATACTGAAGCTGCAAAACTATTCTCCCTTGCTGACAAGAAAAAGTTAAAACTTTCTATTTCTTCTTTATGTTTGGCTGATGCTAATTATATCTTATCTAAGCAAAATCCAGAAATGGAGGCAAGAAAAATATTGCGAAAATTCAAAGTACTAGTAAATGTCCTCCCTCTTGATGATAAAATAACTGATTTAGCCCTTAATTCAGATTTTAAAGACTTTGAAGATGCAATTCAATATTTTACCGCAATAGAAAATGACCAGGACTTGATCATAACCAGAAATCAACCTGATTTTAAAGAGAGTAAAATACCTATCATGACTGCTGGAGAATTCATTAAATCATTAAAAAAATGAAGTCAGCAGCTAACACGGACAATAAAGGTAAGTTGTTTGTCACACTTTTTGCTTTTGCTCCTGCACCCAAGGCAGATTTGTAATGCTTGTACCGCGATCGCGCCAGTGCCCGCTTCCAACTTTGTAACCGGGGATAAATTCGCGACTCCGATCAAACTTGTACCGCGACACTCGTAATGCTCAATAAAAATTGTACCTGGACGGCAAAAAGTGCGCCATACCCTCCTTGCACCGTGACAGTTTTGCGGCTAAAGTACCAGGACNCTGCCCGGATGCTNGCNNCGGGTAACGCAACCTCCCTTTATTGTCGGGCCGTTATGTTTAAGCNGATAAAAACAACAAGACGAGAAAACGCAGGATCACAACGGGCTAAACATAACAGCATAAAAATAGATATCAATGTTTCGTTATAATGAAACTTTTCTTATTTTTGCAACATGATTAAAGACAAATTTGAAATTGAATTGTTAGACGAAGCTCGCGAATTCCTAATGACGATTGAAGAAAAAGCCCGTTACAAGATCATTTTCAATTTTGATAAATCAAAGAAAATTAATGACTCGCAACTATTTAAGAAACTTGACCCTGATATTTGGGAATTCAGGACTAAATATAAAAATCTACATCATAGACTTTTAGCTTTCTGGGATAAGAGAAACAAGATAAAAACTCTGTTGATTTGCACTCACGGATTTATTAAGAAAACGGATAAGGTTCCCTAACAGGAGATTGAGAAAGCAAGAAAATTGATGAAACAGTATTTTGAAACTTATTAATTCGGTAATTATGGAAAAGAAAATTAAAAAATATTCGCTTGACGAGATAAAAGATGAATTCATAGGTAAAAAAGGTACAATTGAAAGAGAACAATATGAATATGACCTGCAGATGGATGTCTTGGGAGATCTTATTAAACAGACCAGGATTGAGCGAAAATTAACTCAGGAGCAATTAGGAGATCTTATTGGTGTTCAGAAAGCTCAGATTTCAAGACTTGAGAATCATACTGGCAATGTGACTCTTTCGACAATTCTGAAAGTTTTTTCTGCCCTAAAAGCTAAGATTAAAATGCAGATAGAACTTGAGGGCACAAGCATCCAAATAGCCTAGACATTTTCAGTGCTCAAAGATTTAACATTAGGCCTAAACATAACACGGACAATAAAGGTAATTTGTTCGTCATGGTTTTTGCAGATTACTGCTTTTAACCGGGGACCGGTATATGGCTCGGCACCTGGACCGCTCCACTGCTGTTAATAAAATAACAATACCAGGACATATAATCAACACGTAATCAAAATTGTACCGCGAGACTCGTAAAACTCAAAATGTTTGCAACTGGCCCTCCTTCGCCAAGGCTTCGGAGGGCAAAGACGTCAAAAACCACGCCCCCGTCTTCGCTTCGCTTCGTCGGGGCACGGCATGCCTCGCTCCGCCCTGCAGACCGGCTCCTTCGCTAAAATTGCCCACAGGGCAATTTTTAAACGCTCGTCCCTGGCTGGCGCCGGGACGTTACCCCGATTCGGCTTTTCTGTGCCCAGCCTTCACTCGCTCAGCAACACAAACTCCCTTTATTGCCGGGCCGTTAGCTTTAACTGAAAAATTCCTGCCGCCTAGATAATTACTTGAGGAAACTCGCAATACATTAAGTTGCCTTACCTGCATAAAAGGCACTCCATGACAAATACCTTCTTATAATTTGACTAATCCTTTCCTAATAAATATTAACTTTGTAGAAAATAATGCGAGATGGACATTCAGACTAGAAAGATTAATTTTGTTCAAGAATTCTTGCGGCTACGAAATACCAAACTGATCGAAAAACTCGAGAGGATTCTCCTTGAAGATAAGGCTAAGGATTATGAAACTAATCTAAAGCCAATAAGCATTGACAACTTCAATATAATGATCGATAAATCTATTGAAGATGCAAAGCAAGGAAACGTGATTAATGCTCGAGAATTAAAAGAATCAGTCAAAAAATGGAAATAGCCTTCAAGATTCTTTGGACTGATTTTGCTATTAATCAACTTAAAGACATTTTTGATTATCATTTGATTAAAGCAAGTCCGAACATTGCCCAAAGACTTGTTCAGAAAATCATAGATGCAACAATAATTCTTGAAAAGAATCCAAAAGCTGGCAGGAAAGAAGATCTTCTTGCAAGCAGACCTCAGGATTTTCGATTTTTAATAATTAAAAACTACAAAATAATTTACTGGATTGATTATAAATTCAATATTGTCAATGTATCACTGGTTTTTGATACAAGACAGAATCCAGAAAAGATTCATAAGGTTGACTAATTGGTAGAGAATAATTCAATGAATTCTCTCCCGATTCATTATTTCTCAATAATAACTGTCCAGCATTAAGATTTAACAAATGGCCCGAAATGCTAACACGGACGGTATAATTAATAAGCTCGTCATG
>JGI24135J36437_1000524_pt1 | contig 11190 bp, 9 predicted proteins | sample BarGraNGADG00211_3_FD_36437 | JGI IMG/M metagenome (IMG submission 36437)
CCGTCAAGATTCCTAGGCTTATCGCCTTTTTGTCAAAATTAGGCGCGGCGACTAACCTACTTACCTCCTTACGGGAGATTCAGAAGCTCGTGACTTCCGGGGACTATGAAAGGATACGCGCAACGACCTCAGTAAATCGAAAGCATCTTGAGAAGGTGCAACAAAAAACGCACATTGCCGATTTAGACGCCTTGCAGGACGAGCACGCCATCTTAGTCAAAGAGCTTAAGGAGTTGGAGAACCCGCGAGCTGTCGAACCTACACTCGCATAATTACTAAATGTGATTCACGGGTCGTCAATCAATGTAAAAAAGCGTTGTTGCAACTTCCTTTGCACTGGAAAGTTTAAGACGTGTGAGTGCCTCGTAGCGGGGTTGTCGTTGAACTCATATTCATTTGCAGTTCATTTTCTGGGCGGCAAAAAGACCAAGGGACGGGAGAGGCAAGCGGACAAACGAACTCGAGTTTCATCCCGGACAAATTTCTTATAGTTGCGACCGCTATGTGCGTACCGATTAGTGATGGATACAATCTGTGATAACGAAACACAATTTCGTGAGTTTCTAAAAACGGCTGGAGAACTCGGCGCGACCGCTGCTCGAGTATTCGACGCGAAGGACGTCGTAGTGGATGAACGGGTCCGACTCAAATGCTGCGTGCCGGTATGCAGGAATTACGGCGTGTCCCTAATGTGTCCCCCTAACGTTATGCCTCTCGATGAGTTTAGGAATGTCCTTGCGCGATTTGAGAAGGCGCTGCTCATCCAGATTGGATACGACGTGCCTGACTGGATGCTCGCGCGAATCCACGCGGCAGATGATCTTGCAACTCTCTACAAGGATGAGACATACCTCAAAGGGTGGGACGAGACGTATTTGGTGGCTAAGAACACGCTCGAGACGATCGCCGAGCGTCTTGAGGCCGCCGCGTTTAAAAAGGGCTTCAAGTACGCCACAGCGTTTTCGGCCGGGAAATGTACTTTATGTGAAGCATGTGCTGGTGTCGGGAATCGCTGCCGCAACCCGTATAAAGCAAGACCATCGATGGAGGCGATGGGAATCGACGTGGGCGAGACTGCGCGCAAAGCCGGCTTACCCTTTGAAGAGGCTGCCTCTGATCGAGTCGTATTGAATGCTCTCCTCCTCGTGTGCTAGTAGTGCGAACAAAAAAAGTGGATGAAATGCGATTGCTAGAACCGCTCGAGACGTTCACGATTGGTGAAGCGAACTGGAACGACTTTAACGACATCCTCGCCCTGCTCAACGCCGTCAATGACGAGTTTGTGCCGCCGCTTACAGAAGGTGAGAGTTTACGCGTCAAAATTACTCGGATCTTAAACGATAGGCGGCGGGGTTGGTTCAAGGCAGTGGACGGTGGAAGGGTCGTTGGCGTTGTAGCTGTCATCTATCACTACAGACGTCCACAACTCGGTCTTATAGAAACGCTCGCGGTGCTCCCTGAGTTTCGACGATTCGGTATTGGGATGAAATTGGTACAGTTCGCGATGTCAAAGCTCTTTCAAGATGGGATGGACGCATCACTAATCACAACGTGGGAGACCAATGAAGCAGCTCTAGCTATGTATAAAAAGCTCGGGTTCAAGATGATCATGACAAAAAAAATAGACGGCTCGTACTTTAAGCTTTTTTTTATGCACAGTTTTGAAGAACCACCTCGATCGCAGAGCAGCTTTTCGCGATTTTGGAATCGACGTTAGCACATAGAACTCGCTGTTACAAATCGAAAAGTATAACGGAAGGAAAGAAGAAAAATATCTAAAATATGCGGCGACCAACGTGGAGCACGGGCCCGCCAAACGAAAAGAGCGCTTTTTGAGGTAGGGCCTTTAAGGCGCGGCCCGGCTCCCGCTGCATCGACATATTAAACCTCACTTTGATAATATTTAACGATTTCGTTTCTATTTTATCCTTCTTTTTGAAATCTGGACTCGAAATAGGGGTATTCGATTGCGCTTAGATTTTTATTTTGGCAATTGAGGCACATTCTGGCCGTATTTACGACTCAATCTCGTTTATTGGGCCTAACAGAAAGAATTTGATTTCTCGGATGATATTAAAACCGTTATAAATAGTTTCCAGCTCCATTTCGACTGCCGATTTAACTTGAAGCAGCGAGCGGTAGCAACGACACTGTTTAAACGTCCCGTTTGTTGAAAAGGGTAATCAAAAGATTTGGATTCAGTTAATAGCTCTTTTTTTTCGTTATTTTGGCGTTCAGGCCACTAAAAGGGCTTTTTTTAACAAACAATTTTGAGAATTTGCATCGGAAATGGTACGAATCATTTAGTGGAAAGCCCCGTTAACCCACGATAAACTCAAGTATGAAGCGGTCATACTGTGGTGTGACTAAATTAGTTAACGACGCGTAAGCCCTTTTATCGTGATTGGGAGGGTTAGATGCCATTAAACAAGGTTACCATTGCAATTTCAAACGAGCTCTTGGCCGCAGCTGATAAGCAGGCGAGGTCCGAAAATAGCAGTCGGAGTAAAATCGTCGCTGCGGCACTAGACGCATATCTAGGCACAACAAGAGCTAATGAGCATAGCGCAGATGAACGCCTCGAAACACTAATGGTGCCCCGTGACACGGTGATTCGCTTAGAAACAGAACTGGAAAAGCGGGAAAGGGAGCTGCGCCATAAAGAGGAGCTCCTTTTCATGAAAACGGATATGATAGAAAGGCTGACGGCGCAGTACGAGAGCTTTAAACTGGCACGCGAGGATGAGATNAAACGGTATGAAACCATTGCAGGATTCTATGGGAGTGAATCTAGCAAGGTCATTGACCGACTCGCGGATGTCAGCGAAGCCCTTACTCGGTTACTCCCGCAGTCTGTGCCTNTATCCTCGCAACCAACCGGAGACGAGATAGAAGCTGAGGAAGTACAAGCACCCCTGCCAGAGCTCGATGAGGAACCGCCGAAACGATCATTGAGGGATCGCCTGTTTCGACGTAAGCCTAAAACAGAAGAGGTAAAGAGACTCTGAGCAAACGTTGGAAGCTCAAACGGTCACAGCAGTTGACGCATTTTAAGCAGAAGCCGCGGATCCAACCCTAACAACCGNCTTGTAGCCCCTTTCAGGTTCAACTCCCCAGCTGCGATTCCTGTGAATGCGTGAAAAAACTTGTTGATTTCGTCATCAGAAAGAGATACGACGAACTCTTTGACTTTATACATACGTTTACGCTNTTTGCCAAACGAGGACTGCCATTCATCTTCGTACTCACGCAGTACTTTGGATGAGGCGTCTTTTTGGCGCACAGCTTTGCTCGCGACCACCCCTGCGATCGTCCCGCTTTGGAGTGCCGCCATAATTCCTCCACCGGTGACGGGCTCAGTATGACGTGCAGCATCGCCTATGAGCATGAGTCCGTCTCCTACTATGGTCGGAAGCGAATCGCTAACCGGGCAGCCCCCGACTACGAGTTCGACTGGTTTTCCGCCGGGAAAGCGCTGCGCAACAAAGTCGTTGAGGTAATCAAGCGGCCGCTTGCCATTCAACTTGCTTCCGAGCACCCCAAGTCCAATATTGCCTGCGCCGTTTCCTTTGGGAAAAACCCAAGCGTAACCGCCTGGCACATTCGAGCCAAAGTAGAAGTCTAGCGTGTTCTCCTTTACTTCGACGTTTTGCATATGATATTGGGCGCAGCTCTCAATGTCCTTGAGCTTAAGCGTGGTGTTTATGCCACCCCACCTACCCACCTGCGATTCAATTCCATCGGCACCTATCACCACCTGTGCGTGAGCCTCAAAGTCCTCCCCCAAGTGGTTGAGTTTAACGCCTCTTACTGCGCCATCCTCCAGAATAAGCCCCGTTGCGCGGGTGCGCACCATAACCTGCGCCCCAGCACGAGCGGCGTCTTTTGCGAGCTGTCTATCGAAGAGCTTACGTTCCAAGATAAAGCCAAGCGGCCCGTCTAAGCCAAGCATCTCCCCCGATACTTCAACTGTTGTTCCATCCGGGGCGTTGGCGCAGACTCCCTTCACTTCGCTTGCGACCCACTTCTTGTCAGGTTTTACATATTTTTCGAATGACGTGTGAAAAACGAATGGCGTTTCTATCAGGGGCACACCTTCTGCACACCTTACAGGCGAGCCGATCTCCTGGCGTTTCTCAACTAGGAGGACGTCGCAGTCGGCAGCTGCGTTTTGTGCAGCCACAGATCCTGCTGGACCCGCCCCCACTACTATCACGTCATATTCATCGGATCTTGTTTTCATTGCTAGGTTAACGTCACAGCTCCAAACAAAAACTCAGTAAAAACAATTTAGTAACAAAAAGACGTGCGTGGGCACGTAGAGCGGTTAGATGTATCCTTTCCTTCTTAACCAGTCAGCTTGTGGTGGGAGATACCGCCACACGACGTCCGCCTTTTCATCTTGGATACTCCACGGTCTGATAATGATTACATCGCCCACACGAAGCCACACCCTTCTTTTCATTTTCCCCGGAATTCGCCCCATGCGAGTTTTTCCATCTTGAGAGCGAACGGTAATTCGGCTTCCACCGAGCATCTTTTCGACCGTCCCAAAGATTTCGTTGCTATTTTTTCTAGGCAATCTCACCTTACTTGGTTGTTCTTGGATCAGGTAAACACCTCGTTTGACGTTTGACCAGCTTCAGTTTCCTCGTAGTCAGGTAGACGTTAGTCTTTATAAACTACGCGTCCGCATTGAATAGATTAACGGATCTAAGCAGCACGTGCTGAGGATCGAGGCTAAGTTAGATGACATTCGCAGGCTTAACGTCTCGTGGAAAAACCATTTATCCAAGCCCAATGTTAGTCGTACGGAGATGCAATCGCTGATGCAAGAACTAAGCGAAAAACAGGCAGACGTTGAAGAGGCCCTCAGCAACGCGTGTGCGCGTGGGGCCCAATTCTCTGATATCAGACTCGAAAGCTCCGAAGGCACATCCATCTCAACGAAAGACGGAATAACGAAGATAAACAGCTCAAATGAGCTCGGAGCTGGGATAAGAGCTTTTTTAGACGGCGCGTGGGGGTTTGCGTATACCACACAAGTGGATCGAAAAGGGCTGTTAAACTGCGCTGAACGCGCGGTTAGTCTAGCTAAAGCAGTATTTGCGCGCGCTGAAAAGTTCTCGATCGATGTGCCGGTGTTTGAAGACGCCGTGACACCAACCGTACAACAGCTACCGACCCATGTCTCGATCGCAGATAAGCTCAACTATGTGCTCCACCAAGAGCAAGAAGCTAAAGAAACNGATGACCGCGTCAACAGTACAGAGATTGGCTACAGTGACCTTGTGCTGCGGAAGATAATCGCAAATTCTGAGGGGACTTACATTGACGAGACTGCGGTGCGATCGATCGCGCGTGCCATGATCTTCGCCAAAGAAGGTGCACTTCGGCAATCTGGCTATAAGGCGAGAGGCGACTCAAAGGGATTTGAGTTGTTTTCAGACGACGCGGACATCGGTCGAATTGCAGCATCGCAAGCAGTTTCGCTTCTCGATGCAAAACCGGCACCATCTGGACAGTTCGAAGCCATGCTCGATCCGTCGCTGTCAGGCGTTTTTGCGCACGAGGCATTCGGACATGCTGCCGAAGCTGACGCGATTATTTCGGGTACGTCCATACTCGCCGGGAAGCTTAACCATAAGATTGGCTCTGAAGCGGTTTCGATTGTTGACGATCCGAGTTTGCAGAGCTATGGCTACTTGGCTTACGATGATGAGGGTATACAGACACGGCGAAAGGTGCTTATGGAGCGCGGGATTCTGCAGAGCTACCTCACAGATGTCGAGACTGGGTCGCGCCTTGGCTTAGGATCGAACGGTAGCGCACGTGCCCAGCGATATGACGATCCGCCCATCGTTCGGATGAGCAACACCTTCTTTGAGCCTGGGGACTATACATTCGATGAGCTGCTCGATGGATTTAGTGGGATATATTTTGTCGGTTGGCAATATGGCTACACAACTCCTACAACAGGGATGCTAACGTTTAAAAGCAGAGAGGCGTACGTCGTCGAACACGGCGAACTACGCGATCATTTGAGAGATGCAGCACTGAGCGCGATGACTCTCGAAGTTCTTCATAACATCAGCGCCATAGGACAGACTTTGACGTTCGAGCCCGGAACGTGCGGAAAAGGCGGACAAATGACTCCAAATACGACAGGTGGGGCCTACATGCGAGTCAGCAATGTTGTCGTCGGAGGGATATAGGTGACGAACAAAGCCGCTGAGCGAGAAAAAGCGCTCCTCGACGCTTGTTTCCAGGCATTGGCGCTCATAGACACGTCAATCTATCAAGGAGAGGCGTTCGCCACCCATTCGGACTCTGTTAGCGCAGAGCTAGAAAAAGGTCACATCAAATCGAGTCAAAGCGGCTTCGAGTGTGGCATTGGCGTTCGCGTCTTTAAGAATGGCAGCATGGGCTACGCGTACGCGTCTCTCGAACGGGTTGAATTCGCTGTAGAAAAGGCGATCTCGGCAGCACGCGCGGGGAGCCCTGATAAGGATTTTAAGTCTCTTTCGCTCCCCGAAAGCTACCCAACTGTGACCGGCACTTGGGATCGCACAATCGCATCTCTCGATGTCGCAACCGTAGTGCAGCTTGCCATTGACGTGGCCGACGCTTCCCGCATTGATAAGCGCGTCGATATCATTAATTCTGGTGCATCAGTCGGACTGTGGAGTGATGCCATCGCAAATACGCTCGGGGTGGTAGGGACAGACAGTGGGACGCAAGCAGCAATCGACGTGGACGCTGTCGCACATGAGAGAGACGCCAGTGGGAATGGCTTTGAGTATGCTGCGTCTCGGCGCTTCGATTTAGACATCGAGCTAGTCGGGCGTACCGCAGGCGAGATGGCACTGAGTAGCATGAATCCACAACCGATTCAATCAGGTAAGATGCCCGTCGTTTTTGACCCACTTGCTGTTGGGCCGGTCATCGCCGCTGCTACAGCTGTGAGCGCCGACGATGTGCAACGAGATCGGTCGTTCCTTACGGGAAAAATCGGCGAACAGATCGCTGTAACCGGTTTCACGCTCGTTGATGATGGGCTCCTAAGGGGCGGTTTGGAGACGAGCCCGTTTGATGCGGAAGGCGTGCCGTCACAGCGGACCCCCCTTATCGAAAATGGCGTCTTGCGTTCATATCTATACGACAGTTATACTGCAAACAAAGAAGGCAAGATGAGTACAGGCAACGCCTCTCGGGGAGACTATCGACAACCGCCTTTAATTTCTCCGACAAACCTAATAATCACAAATGGTGGTGAGGCGGATGTTATTAAGGACGTGCGACGTGGCATCTATGTCCGCGCAACAGGCGATCACCCGAACATGAGTACGGGGGAGTTCTCCGGCATGGTGTACGCGGGATACGCCATCGAAGACGGTGAATGCAAACACGCTCTGCAACAAACGAACATAGGAATCAACGTCCTCGATTTGCTAAAGCAGATCGATGGGCTGAGTCGAGATGTCAAGACGTACTTTGGATTAACGACGCCAACGATTCGCGTAACCGACGTTAGTGTCGCGAGCAGTGGTTAATAGGCAACACAAGCGGCAAAGAGAGAGGGATGGATATATTCCCTAAGCTCAGGATAGAACAATAATGGTGGCTTTTTTACGAGACTTAGAAAAAACGGCACGTCAGAACAACAGCTGGCTATGCGTAGGGCTAGACCCTGACGGCACGGTAGATGACGCGTTTGATTTTAATCAACGTATCATAAGCGCCACGCTCGATTTAGTGTGCTGTTATAAGGTGAATACGGCGTTCTATGAAGCGCGCGGACCCTCCGGCATAGAAGCCCTGATTAAGACGGTGCAGTACATTAAAGAGTTCGTGCACGTGCCGGTCATAGTCGATGCAAAACGGGCTGACGTGGCACACTCATCAAAGGCTTACGCCAAATACGTATACGAGATCATAGGAGGTGACGCCGTCACTGTCAGCCCTTACATGGGACTCGACGCAATAGAGCCCTTCCTCGAGCGGCGCAACAAGGGCGTCTTTATTCTTTGTAGGACATCTAACGCCGGAGCGACAGAGATACAAGACCTAGCATGTTCAGAACCGCTCTATCAGATCGTAGCTAAGAAAGCGCTGGGATGGGACATATACGGCAATCTCGGCTTCGTCGTAGGTGCCACCCAAGGAAGCGAGCTTAAAACAATGCGCGGTCTTGTAGGTGAGGGTGTCCCACTCCTCATCCCGGGCGTTGGACCACAAGGCGGTGACCTCCAGACTGCAGTTTCAAGCGGAATAAACTCTGACGGGCGTATGGGCATTATCGCCATTTCGCGGGACATAATTTTCGCGCAATCACCTCACAAGATGGCGGCACATTTCCGAAATGAAATCAACTCCTATCGAAAACGATAGTNGCGGAGCGCACACCCTCTAAATGGCCCGGCGGACCTTCACTTGCGCAAGAATCGCGTCTACGCTTTCTTGGGTTATTGAAACGTCATTGATGAGCGTTGCCGCTGTTCCAGTCGCTGCAGCCCGCTTTACTGCCTCCTTGCAGCTCTCGCCCAAGACCAAGCCGTGAACAAACCCGGCAACGGCTGAGTCCCCGGCGCCGATGGTATTGACGACAGTTACTCGTGGTGGGTGNGCCATCCAGCGTTCATCTTTGGTCACGAGCAGCACGCCTTTCGCGCCCATTGAAACGAGGACGACATCGATGCCTCGTTCGTGCANNTCCACGGCGGCGTCGACGATCGCACCGATGTCTTTGAGCGGCCGAGCCATCAGTCGTTCAAGCTCACGNACATTCGGCTTGATAATATGGGGTTTCGCCCTCAAACCTGCCTTGAATGCCTCATCGTCACTATCGAGAACGACCTTCGCTCCTTTNGCTTTTGCGATCTCTACGATTTTTNCATAAATNATCGGATTGACCCCTGCNGGGATACTCCCGCTGAGGATAACGTAATTAGCATCCTCGAGACCNTTGATGACGTCGATCATNTCCATAAGCTCGAAGGACTGGATCAAAGGCCCGCGCAGGTTGAACGAGATCTGCCGGTTTCTTGCTGTCTCGTGAATATACACGTTGGTGCGGGTTTCGGCAGAGATTCTGACAAACTCGCAGTTTACCCCGAGATTGAAAAGGNATCCTTCGAGCTCCNNCCCAGTGAACCCGCCAGNAAAACCTANTGCTTTATTGTCCACGCCAAGNCTGGTGAGCGCTTTGGAAACGTCGATGCCTTTGCCNCCTGCATATCGATCATCGCCGTCTACCCGATTTGGGTTATGATACTCAATAGACTCAACAGTGAGNATACGGTCAAGCGCAGGATTNAGCGTGATCGTGTATATCATGGCTCCCTCCCTCTATTCGTGCAGAGATCACGTACGGACGGCGTTACCTAAGACGGCAACATCGATTTACGGCATGGTATAGTCTTTCACTTTAAACTCTTTTCTTCCCGCATANATNTCCAGTGCTTCTTTTGCGCCCGCCCCGTTTACGACGATGGCTGAAATTGCATTGCACATTTGAATGGCTTCTTTGAGCCGCTTCTGGTGGATGTTCCTGCCTGTCGCATTGCCACCGGCGCCGCTTACGAATATTTGCTCCCAAAGGCGCTCGAGAAAGAGCTTCACGTCGACGCTTGAGCCCCCGGCGCACAGTACTTTACACCTNCCCGCGGCCTGCACGGCCTCCTTGAAGGCCTCTTTGGAATCAACGCCGTCTTTCTTTGGATAGTTTACTTTCACAAAATCAGCGCCGAGGGCGCCGCCCAATCCAGCTGCTCCGGCGATGAGATGCGGATCATGCTCATCTTTTACGGCCGCGCCGCGGGGATAGATCCAAACAACTACGATCATCCCACGTTTGTGGGCCCCGTAGATAATCTGGGCCGCCTCTCGCAACATCTGCGCTTCGTATTCGCTTCCTGCGTAAATCGTGTACCCGACGGCAGGAATGCTCAAGGCCGAATGCTGCCGAAATTCATCGACTTGAGCCAATGAATAAAACGCGCCGCTCAAAGGCTCTGCCTGTTCCGTCTTTACAACATTCGTCTTGGAATTAAGTTTGACAAGGTAGTTAACGCGCGGATAATCCTCACCGTAGCGAGCAACCAAGCCCAGTTGGGTCGCAAAACACCCGATTTCAGCGCTGCTCGCGATNCGAAANAAGTGTTCAGGATCGTTGTCCTCAGGCGAGATTCCAGGGCCATAGAAGTCATCATTTAAGTGTTCTATCTTCTGGTCTCCCGCAAATAACATCAGACGGCCGCTTCCCCTGGTAATATTGAACAAATTTTTTACATATTCAGTCCGCATCTCTTGGGGAACGTCTAACGGAGCTCTTATTGTGGTCGATGAAAAACCCATGTGATACCTCCTTTCTGCTAATTTCTTCCTTTTCCACTAACTAGACGCCTTAACATATTGNGTTGTCGCCATTTTAGCGTGGATCTTGCCCCTTCTAAAGTGACGATTTCGTGCTCCGCGTCGACGCAACGGGAAGCGACACCATCTAACTCCGATCGGGCGTATTTTTGAAAGAATGTGTTGTAACGTCGGCACGAGAACAGATCAGGTGACGCGAGAGTGGTAAGTTGGCATCGTGACCAAACACGCTTTGAGGTAGCGTTATGCAAGAACTTTACTATTTTAAATAGCGCCGGTCGCCTTCTTCCATGTAACAGACGCGATTGCCAATGTTTACCGCGTGATCCGCAATGCGCTCAAGGTATCGAATGATGAATAGGAGGCTGGCCACGTCAGCAACGGTCTCCGTTGAGCATTGGCCTTGCGCGAGCGCGTTCACCATATTTTCAACGATGTTTTTGAACAAAAAGTCAATTCTATCGTCACGCGCCTCAAAGCTGCGTGCNTGTTGAACGTTGCCTGTCGCGTACGTTTCGATGCTATCCGCNACCATCGACTTCACATCNGCNACGAGCTCGTTGAATTTCGATGCGGAGACGGGTATGCGGATGGGCTTTGCCATAGTGACAACCTCTTCAGCAATGTCGACTACGAAATCGCCGATGCGCTCTAGATCAGTTATCATCTTTAACGAGGTGGCAATCATTCGCAGGTCTTTCGCCATAGGTTGTTCGAGTGCTAGAAGCGTCATGCACTGCGCCTCTATCTTTCGATCGAAATTGTTTATAGCATCGTCGTTAGCGATTACACGCTCAGCAAGCGCAGTATCACTCA
>JGI24135J36437_1000525_pt1 | contig 11188 bp, 4 predicted proteins | sample BarGraNGADG00211_3_FD_36437 | JGI IMG/M metagenome (IMG submission 36437)
AACAAACCCCCTTTTTTATTTCCCCCAAGGGGGAAAAGCTTTGCATAGTGCTCCTTCCCCTTTGGGGGAAGGTTGGGAAGGGGGTATTATCATTTAAACAATTAGTATTTTATAATATTACCGGCGTTTCGTTTTCTGCATAAATCACAGGAAAGCTATCCAAAAATATATAAAATGATTGTCAATTAAAACTGCGTATGTCATTTATTTTCACGCAGATTCGTCTTGTCAGAGGGGAATAAACAAGTGTGACTTTGTTTCAAACGTTTTCTGAAAAAATGTAAAAACAGAAGGAGGAGGAATAATTTTTTACTGGACCAGCATAAACTTGAGGCTGAACCCGAAATCGGTGTTTGAAGTAGGAAAAGTTGTTGCCACAAACGGGTTATTCATGGTATGATCTGCGAATATCTGGAGATTGAACCGGTCGCTTAAGACATAATCGGCAGTGAGCCCGGCGGAGAATACTTTCGAACCTACAACGGGCTGGTTAACATCCTCAACAAGTTTCCTCGCCAAAGTCTTATTGTCACGAATTGAGAGGTCCAGCCGCAGGTTAAGATCGCTTTTGAATGCTTTCTGTCCCCCGCCCGTTTTAACCACTATCTGGACATTGTCGAACCTGTAACCGGCACCTACAACAAGCTCATTTATCCGGGCATCAGCAATCTGGTTGCTTGACAGGTTAAGGGCTACCGTCCTTGATTTTTTCCATTCAAACCTTGTCGTCATGCTGTTTTTCCAGTTCATATCGATATTGATGAGCGGGCTGAACTGCTCGCTTATAGTTACTGTGTTTATCTCGTACTGCTGGATGAAATTGTCCTGAAGATCCCTGATACTGGTAAATCCGTTCGCATCACTAAGATAATCCAGGTTGGTAGTGTAGTTACCTATCTGGTACGTGCTCCTGTACTGATGTGATATATTTATTGATCTGAAAACCTGCTGTATAAAATCAAATTTTGAGAGGCCGTCAAAGGTAATTCTCCAGTTAGGCATCATCCTCATTGCCGAGGGGAAGGTTTCAAGTGTCACTTTGTAAGGATCACTCTTTGTATAGGCAGCAATAAATGCCGGCACCATGACCTCTCTTGAGGTTTGCCCGTAACCGTTCTTGTATGGTCCCACAATTGGATTACCGGTAACAGGATCAATATCCGGGTTATAGCCGGGGTCAGTACCGGACCTCTGTTCTGCCCTTCGTCCTGATATAATTACAAGGTCTCTTTTGAACGCCTCAAAAGTGGGAGATATATAATTATTCTTTTTTGAGATCTTTTCAAATGCAGTTCCCCATGAAATAACTGATATTGAAAATGATCCGTTTACAACTCTGTTTCGGGTACTGTCCGGGAAGTTGCCGTTTACATCGGCAATATAATAGGCACTGATATTTTCAACGAATCGCCTGTCGGCATTCAGATCTATCTTCATTCCCGGGAATGGTTCAATCATGCTGCGAAACGATATATCTCTCCTTCTGCTCAATACTGCAGGAGTGTTCAGCAGAGTATCCTTCGAGATCCACCCGTTAGTCATTGCCCTGTCAAAGAATTTCGGATCATTATACCCAAGGATGAACGGCCAGCCCGGAGCCATTACATTGTTATAATCCGACATTCCGAGGTATTGTGTTCCCGGCATGTAACCGGGAAGGAATAGCCCGTCAGAGTTTGTAACAGTCAATGAAACAGATCTTATTCCCATCATTGCCCTCACGAGGTACTCTCCGGTCAGAAGAATAGGATTTTGTTTCATCTGCACTTTTCCCTCGACGATGACCTGTGCTCCGTCGGCACTCTCAGCGGCCGTGAAATTAACACGATTATCATTTACGATATCAACTTTACCTTTCAGCTCTTCACCGTTTTTCTTCAGGACCCGCACCTTTACATCCTTTGTCCTGAGATTATGTATTATCCCTCTTGCAGCGTTAGGCCTGAAGCTCTGATTGGCCTTTGAGTATGTGACTGTCTTGAATTGGGATTTTAATCGCTGCATGGATTCCGGCCTGGTGTCATTCTCTATCCTCTTCAGGAACTTTGATTTAGCATATATGGCTGCTAGGTTCCCCATTGCAGTTAATGAGAGTTCACTATGGTTCTTAATGGAATTGCCAATATGTATATCCAGGCTGTCGGGGTAGATAGGACCTGCAAGCCAGGTATAATCTGATCCGTACCGCAGGTTGGAGTTGATCCAGGAGAAAAGGGGAAGCTTGTTGACAGGAAGTGTATAAGTTACATTTATTACATGATTATACGAAGTTGTTCTTCCGAAATTCTTCAGGTTTGTCAGAACTGAATCGCGCCAGATCTGGTACTCGCTGGCATATCTTTTCTTATCCACACCTCCTTCCGGTTCGTCAATCCTGGCCAGATTGGTCGCAGTAAAGTCAATTTTCAGCTGCCGCGTGAGGTCATACTTGAAATCATATATCCTGCTCCATTCAAAATCTTTCCTGAAAGTCGGGGTAATCTTGAGATATGGGTTATCAATATTCCTGGTTTTTATCTCATTATAGAAACGACTCAGGTCTGTTCTGAATGAGAGGCTTTTGGGAAACATATAAAAATTAAAATCCTTGATAATCCTGAATATCTTGCCATTAAGAAAGCTGACATTCTTGAAAGGCATGACATTGACGGGCTGTGCCTGGAAATCATAGTTGAGTCCTCCCCTGTAATTCTTCTCGAGGTCAATTTCTGTTTTGGTATTGCTGCTGTAAATCTCATTATAAGTATAATTGGCGCTTATATTGGCAATATCCCAGGCATGCGGTTTCTCTCCCCTTTTCCCGATTCCGGCGTTGCTTACGGTAATCGTTTTCCGCCGGGCATAATCCTCAGTAAGAGACCTGAGTGAGTCTCTTTGGGCCTTGTTCTTCGCTGCAGCTTCAGCATCTGAAAGCAAAATGTCAGGATCGAGCGGGTTGTACTGGGGTTTGATCCTTGTTTCGGAATAACCCACATAAACAGGAAGCCTGACCTGCACTTTCTCCGGGAAAAACTTTCCGAGTTCGATGGTTGAAGAGAGGTCGTACTTTGAAATATCCTCCCTGCTCCTTTCATTTACCTTGCTGTCAATCGTCCCCCACCCCGGAGTGCTTTTCTGACCTACCATATCTACAGTTCCAAGATCGGCAAGCCGGGCTTGAAGATGAGCATTGGCTGCCCATCCTCCGTCTTCAATGAAATCGCTGAGACGCAATTCATTGACCCAAACCTCGCCCCATTTTGTATAACCATCATCTGTTGACTGATTCCGTGTCTTGATCGGGTTTCTTACTCCAATCATAAATACCTTTATATTGCTCATGTTGGGATTTCCCGAGACAGATATCCTATGGCCGTTCTTTATATAGACAAATACATCAGAAAGGCTGAGGGAAGACCCTGTTTCCTGCATCTGCCGGTTGCGTTCCTTCTTTGCTTCCTGCAATTCCGAGAGGTCAATGTTGAAGCTGTTTTCTGTTGGCCAGACTAAAGTCCTGGACGCGTCATCCTTATTACTGTAGTGACCTGGAGCTGTAAGCTTAAGAGGTATTTCATATTCATAGAAATTGCTCCTGTAATCAGAACCTATCCTTATGAAAGCGGTCAGTTCATTATCATGGAGAATATGGCCGGAGATGGCTTCAGCGTGAACCTCCATCCTGAGGCGGCGGTATTGTCTTATATCGAGGCTTACGTTCCTGAATGCAGCACGGGCATCGCCGTCTTCCAGGTCCTGTACTTTAAGTACCATCGACTGCTCATTGAGCTGCCTCAACTGAGGGTTAGTTGGATCCGTCACCCTGTCGAAACCGGGAGGCAAAACATAATTTACCGGCACTTTCCCTGAGTTCTCCTCGATGCTCACCGAGCTTATCTCGAAGGTGCCGTCGGTAGGTTCCGGGACACTAACTCTTTCGCCGCCCTCCATAAAGGAAAGGTTGTATTTCCGCCATTCTGCCCTTACGAGATCGAGTTTTGCAAAACGCATATGGACTGGCTCGCTGAAATTACGAAGGAACATCCTCATGAACCGGATCGATTTAAAATCACTGATATTCCCTACAGCCTTCTGATATTCAGATATCGGAATCTTGAACTGGAACCATTTTACCGGCGTCTTATTGTTGTCGAGGTTTGGATTATATTCTATCTCATCAACAATATTATTTTTTCCCACCTGCAGATCTTCAGGCCTGAGGCTTATCCTGTATTGGAAATAGCTCTCCGTTTCGCTCAGGGTATTGTCGCGGTTGATGTCTTCCATATCGGGAAGAGTGGTTCCTGATGTCGGATATGATTCCTTCGACATAGCCGATGTTTGTGAGTTGCCATCCACACCATTATAGTTCTTGTATCTGTCGAGTATCCCGAGTTGCTGTTCATCATAATCGGTACCCCTGGAATAGTGGAAATCATCACCCGACGGGTCATCAAGAATCTTCTGGTAGGCAGCGGGAGAGGTTATCAGCAATGATTTCTGAAGGTAATCCGCAAAAAAAGTCTTTTCATCGGCATTTATAAGTCCGTCAAGTCCGACATCCTGGTATAGTCTCGATTCCGCCGAGTTATCAAAGGCATTTACAACAGACTGAATATTAGGGACTCTCCCCCATACTGTAGTGTCGACATTTATGGGAGTAGCCGTTCCCGGAAGCCCGTTTTCAAAGCTTTTTCTTGAATCACGGAGAATATCTTCTGAAATGTTTCCAAGATCAAAGTATAGATCTCCTCCTGCGCCGGTAGGGTTTTCAACGAATGGGTCCATCATCCAGAACTGTATATACTGGACGTTTGCCGTCTCAAAATCACTTGTCAGCACTTCCCTCATTATTCCTCCCCACCGCGATTCAGGATCATTTAACTTGCCTTCGGAACTGATTCCCTTTGAATAGGTATCCGGATCTGTATCAAAATTATATGGTCCTCTTTCATCAGGGTAATAGGCAACGTTCAGTACGGAGATTGTTGTGGGTATGCCGCTTGTGCTTTCCTTGTAAGGCCAAAGTTCATTTTCATAGATCTCTCTCACGAAATGACTAGATTGCTCTGCAGGATGTTCTTTTATATAGGTCGGCGTGGAGGATCCGTTGCGCAGGAAAAGCGGGTCGATGACATACCAGGCAATTTTGGCCCTGTTAAATCCGCTCCTGAGGTTGTTATTAAGCTTCGCTTCAGGGAAGAACTGATCCTGACCCTGAGGAATACTGGCAAGAGTCCATGCGTTAAATGACTTCATGTCGAGTGGAATCTCTGATGCCTCAAAATCGTCGATATATGAGTTTCCGGCACTGGAGATTGCCTTTGAATGGCCTGGTACCAGGTCGGCAAACTCTCCGAAGAACGATAAAGTTGAAGGTGTTTTGGTATTCAGAAAGGGAATCTTGTCAATAATATTTGTCAGTGCCTGTGATTGTGTCTTGTACGATGTATTTAACCCCCAGATAGTATTGGATATTGGCTCTTCACCATAATTTACTTTCTGGGTATATGGCCTTTCTGTCAGATGAAGAATAGTGCCTCCGATATTGAAATTATCGGAAAGCCTGTAATCGAGATGNGTNCCCACCAGTGTTTTTGTCTGGAACCCGAAAAACTGGTTGTTCTCAAGAGATACNTTGATCGGAGTCTGCGACTCAATGAGGGCAGCATTAATAATTGTAACAGTTCCCAGGTTATAGTCTACCGTATAGTCGGTGTTTTCAGTAAGAGGTACTCCTCCTGCAGTTACCTTGACTGATCCTTGTGGAATATTTGTTGCGTTAAGCCTTATTTCTGTTCCGTATTCAGATGAATATTCCCCTGCCAGCTTGAATTTGTTTTTCTCAGCCATCTGCTGAGCCACAGTCTGTGTCGAATCATAAAGTTCCTGGAAAACATATTTCTGAGCAATGATCGGATCGTTGATCTTTGCTCTGAGGTAGCTGCCGAAAGGCTCAATTTCCGGGAATACTATCTTCCCCTTGTCAACCATTACGGTAATGCCGTCAATGAAGTCAAAGTAACCATCAGGCTGCCTGTCATTCTGGGAATTCAGATTATCGAGTCCAAGGACCTGAAGGAGAATTTGTTTTTGAAGTTTCCCGTCCGGCAGATAGTTTATTGAGTTACCGGTATTATCATCCTGATAAAGAANATTCAGCTGGAAATCCTTTGTCTCAAGCTTTCCCGAACCGAGTGAATATACGTTCTTCATCATAAGTTTCCATGTCGGAAGCTTAGGGCTTGGGGTTGTGCCTTTTAGCATTTTGAGAATGAGAGTCTGGGGAGAGGTAATGCCATCTGTTGAAAATTCACCTACTTTATGAACCTGGCCGTTGAGAGTATATTCATAAGCGACTGCAAGTACCTCATCATTATTCAGGGCACTGTTGAGGGAGATATATCCGAGCTGGATATTGACAGTGTATTCCCTTTCACCAAGCTTCCTTGCATTCTCTATTTTTTCATAATCACGGCCTATCTGGAACGACGAGGAAATCGGATTAAAAGTGTTGGTCACCTGGTCCACATCACGTATAGCGGCATATGTTGACGTCATCTGTTCGTACATGGGACTGGCACCATTATCAGGATAAGCAGGTGTGCCGGAAGCTGACTGGAATGCTGGGATCTTGTTGTTGATATGGCTTTTATTCTCCGTATTCTCCGCGAGGTCCATAAGTACGACTATGTTCCTGTTGCTTCCCTCTTCAAAGCGGCTTGTCTTGTTTGTAANCCAGACTTCAATCCTCCCAATATTAATGCCGGAACTGACCACCGGCAGGTTCTTCAGTGCATTATCATAAATGTCCCTGAAATACTGAGAAAGAAAGAAATGACGGTTTGCTTCATATTCATCCACATTTATTTCAAACTGTGTCTGCTGCGCTCCCCCCTTAGCCTCTATTGTCGACGATTCGCCCTTCTGCTGCGACATAACAGTTGTTACCGTGAGCTTGCCGAACTGCATCTCTGTCTTAAGGCCGAAAAGAGAATAGCTGCCAGTTATAAGGGTTCCGGTAAGTGGAAGAGTGACATCGCCCGCTTCAACCTTCTTGATTATTTCGTCTTCCTTGCCGGCATACTGCAGCTTTGTCCGGTTTTCAAAGTCGAACATGGCATCGGTGTTGTAATTGACCCCAAGCTGCACTTTGTCGCCGATTGTTCCGGTGACGTTCATTTGTATCTTTTCCTTGAAATCAAATGTCGGGATAGTCTTTAGCTTCTCCGAAAGAGTCGGGTTTTCGGTATGCGAAACGTTTATGCCGAAAATCAGTTCGGCTGACCCCTGGGGAATAATATTTATAGTGTTGCTGCCAAATACCTTGTCGAACGCTGCGCCGCCTATCTCTATCTGTGGTATAAGAGACGATCTGAACCCCGATTCCTTGCCAGAGATCCTTGATTCCCAGTATTCGCGCATCGATTTTTCGTACTCGTATTTCCGGAATTCCTCAGGACTCATGTGAACCGGTGTCCGGTAATCNAATGTCCCTACCTTCTGATAAATAANATATTCATTCTTGTCGGCATTATAAATTACAGTCGATTTGATATTTGAAGGGTTATCGAGGAACAAAGGAGAATTCTGCTTCGATTCCCATGGGTTACCAGAAACATCCTGTAATCTGAGGATTGCTTTTTTAGTTGTGTCTCCGGCGGCTGAGCCTCGTACAGAACCCTGACCGCTTGCATCCGCTGATCTTAAAATAAAGGCAGCGCATAGTGCAAGAAATGCAAATACCAGAAGATTCCGATATGATTTCCCTGATCCCAATCCGGCTTATATTCAGTGTTACAAGTTCTTCAGCGCTCTCTTGATCATTTCCTCGACTGTAAGATCTTTTTCTTCCCTCACAATCTTTTCAAGTACTTTTGAGACAGCGCCTTTGGCAAACCCAAGCATTACTAAAGCAGATAACGCCTCATCACGTCTTGTATTGTCTGCAAGTGCAAATATTTCACCGCTTCCGGCCTGTTTGCCTATCTTGTCCCTGAGGTCAACAATGATCCTCTGGGCTGTTTTCAAACCAATACCCTTGACACTCTTTAAAAGGTCTACATCCGAACCTATTATTGACTTCTCAATTTCATCAGGAGTTAGAGATGAAAGCATCATCCTGGCCGTACTTGCACCGACGCCTGAAACAGATATCAGTTGTCTGAAAATATCCCGCTCTTCTTTATCTGCGAAACCATAGAGCTGATGGGCATCTTCCCTTATTACTTCATGGACCAGGATCTTTAAGTCACTTTTACCTTCAAGCTTTGTAAAAGTTGTAAGTGATATATTTATAAAATATCCGATGCCTCCTGTTTCGATTGTTATGAATGCAGGGGTGATCTGGGCAATGGTTCCTTTAATATAATCGATCATAACGGCTGTTCATGGTTATAAATATCCGGTGGTAATTCATCAACTTTATCTGAATGGATCTCGATATCCTGGTGTTTTAGCGGGTTTTTAGATATCTCTGCGTACATCTGTCTGTTTCTGAAGATACTGCATGCAAGAAACAGTGCTTGTCTGAACGAGTTTTCAGAGGCCTCNCCCTTTCCTGCAATCGCGAATGCTGTTCCGTGAACCGGGGAGGTCCTTATAAAGGGCAGTCCAGCTGTGAAGTTTACCCCTGAATCAAATGATAATGCCTTGAATGGAGTAAGTCCCTGGTCGTGATACATTGCCAGTATCCCGTCAAATTTAGAAAATGACCCCGCACCAAAGAAACCATCTGCGGGGAATGGACCGAAAACCAATATCCCTTCCTTTTCAGCCTGTCTGATAGCAGGAATAATTACATCTGCCTCTTCATTTCCCAGCAGGGAATTGTCGCCTGCATGCGGGTTAAGCCCAAGCACTGCGATCTTTGGCTTGCGGATCGCAAAATCAAGAATGAGCGACTGGTTCATCAGCCGTATTTTGTGCAGAAGAAGTGGTATGGTCACTTGCTCAGATACTTTATTAAGAGGGCAGTGTCCGGTGGCAATGCCTATACGCATGTTCTCGCTTATCATGAACATAAGAGCTTCTCCTGAGCCTGCCCTGGCCTGAAGATACTCAGTGTGACCGTTGAAATGAAAACTATCAGACTGGATGTTCTTTTTATCTATCGGGGCAGTCACCAGGATATTTATTTTCCCGTTTTTAAGATCCTCAACGGCTCTTTCTAGAGAGGCAAGAGCAGCCTCTCCTCCCTGTGGTGTAGACTTCCCAAGTTCCACTCTTATATTATCGTCAAGGCAATTTACCATATTTGCCTTCTTTGGATTGGCCTCATCCGCACTCCTCACATTATTAAAACTGAAATTAGTAATGTTCAGTGCTTTCCGGTGATACGCTGCAACCTTTGGAGATCCATAAACCACCGGGATGCATAGATCATTGATCATGCCGTCCATCAGGGTTTTAATAATAACTTCATATCCGATCCCGTTGATATCACCATGTGATATTCCGGCAATTATCATTTTTGTATCCATAATCTCTCCTACAATTTTTTATACTCCCCGGCAAGCTTTCTGACAAATGTTGCCAGCAGTCTCAATCCCGATGCCGGTCCATCCTTAATCCTGTAGTAATCATTCTTTTTCAGCGAACCTGTCCCGCCAATGTCAAGATGAATCAGCGGGTATTCCGTGAATTTTTCGAGGAACTTTCCTGCAGTAATGGCTCCTGCCTCGCGTCCGCCCACATTCTTTATATCGGCAATGTCTGACTTGATCATTTCTCCATACTCATCCCAGAATGGCAGTTGGGCCACTCTCTCATATACCTCCTCGCCGGATTCTTCAAGGAGCTTAATATATTTCCTGTCGGCATTGGTCATCATGGCAATTGCCTGGTTGCTGAATGTAACTGCAGCAGAGCCGGTAAGTGTGGCAATGTCGATTATCAGTTCCGGTTTGTATTTTGAAGCATAGCTCATTGCATCAGCAAGAATCAGTCGTCCTTCGGCATCGGTGTTTCCAACCTCAACAGTCATCTTGTTGTACATGGTAATGATATCGCCCTGGGTATATGCATTCCCGCCCGGACGGTTATCTGTTGCCGGTATGAGTGCAATAAGGTGAAGAGGAATATTATTCCTGGCAGCGGTATAGAGAACACCGGCCACAGTTGCAGCGCCAGCCATGTCGCCTTTCATGTTGGCCATGTAATCGCCGGTCTTTATATTAAGACCTCCCGTATCGTAAACAATTCCTTTACCCACAAGAACAACCGGCTGCTTATTGACGCACTTTCCGGGTTTCCATTCCAGGATACAAAAAACCGGCGGATCAACGCTTCCCTTATTAACAGCCAGAAGTCCTCCCATTTTCAGAGCTTCTATCTTTCCCTTGGTCAGGACTTCAACACTGAATCCGCCTGCCTTGCCGATTTTCTCTACAGCCAAAGCCAGTGCAGNGGCATTCAGGTGATTTACGGGCTCATTTATAAGATCGCGCACAAAATAAACTGCATCGGTGAGGTCGGTAAGCCATTTGATTTCAGCTTTTCCTGTCTCTCCATATAAAAGAAGTTTTGAAGGATAGTTTTTCTTTTTCTCCTCCTCATCAGCTGATTTGTACTTATCAAACTTATAAAAACTCAGGAGAAGTCCTTCGGCAAAATCTTCTATTGCACCTTTGAATGCATGCGAAGATGCTATAACAAGTTCCTTGTGATTATTTGCCTTGATAAGTTTTCTGAGCTTTGATGCGGTTTTCCGGAGTTCTTCTTTTGCCTTGAATCCGGTCACTCCTTCCTTAATCCTGACTATGTACGTACACTTAAAATAGGAATTAATGAAAACATGATCCTCCTTAGCCTTCAGCTGCTTCAGGGCATACTCTTTTTCCGATTTGCTCAGCTTCAGAAATTCAGGGATTTCTTCCTTCCCAAGAATGCATACAACTGACTGATCAGGAGTTATTTGTGATATTTTGATTATTTCAGGTTTCATAATTGCAAGTGAAATTTTTAAAGGTTGTAAAGTTAATCAAATTATTGATTGTTTAGTTTTCAAACCGTTACCTTTGCAAAGGCGTATGAGGGATAATAGAAGTGACTTTGTGCAACTTCGTGTTTTAGTGCCTTTGTGGCCTTTTTTCAGCCATAAAGACACAAAGGCTCTAAGGTTCACAAAGGGGGAACAAGTAAAATTTATAATCTTTGTAATTAAGAACTTGCTTTGAGTGTATTCACCCCCTTTCTTATTTCCCCCAAGGGG
>JGI24135J36437_1000530_pt1 | contig 11130 bp, 9 predicted proteins | sample BarGraNGADG00211_3_FD_36437 | JGI IMG/M metagenome (IMG submission 36437)
TGAAGGCGACGTCATAACCAACTAGACCACAGGCCCTATTTTTCACGTCGATAGCCAAACAGATAAGTTTATCGTTTGGTCACCTCACCCAATTATTCAAGCAGCAGCGAGTATAGCTGCTTTCTTAGCATCTGCCAAGTGGAACGCGCCCATGCAAGGCAACCCCAAGTCAACCGAGTTTTCCGACATCGATCTGAGCCACTGGAAGGACTACGACGACGTCATCCTCGATTCATTGTGGCTGCTCGGCCCACGCGATAAGACCGGACCTCACGTTGGAGACTATTGGGGCAATTTCATCCCCCAGATCCCGCGCCAGGTCTTGATACGTTTCACAAAGCGTGGCGACGTAGTCGTCGACCTCTTTAGCGGCATGGGCACCACGCTCATCGAGTGTAAGCGTCTCGGCCGCAGTGGACTCGGCGTTGAGATCGACCCTGTGGTGGCTGAACGTTCGCTGGAGCGCATAAACAGCGCAGGAAACCCGTACGATGTTTCGGTCGCCGTGCTTGTAGGGGACTCAACGCTGGCAGCGACAGCGAAGCGCGTAAACGCCACACTTAAAGAATGGGGCACCNAANTAGCCGATTGNGTCATCCTCCATCCGCCCTATCATGACATCATCAAGTTTAGCGAGTGCGACGGCGATCTTTCNAGCGTCTCATCCGAAGTGGCATTTCTGGACAAGATCGGTCTAGTAGCGCAACACGCGTATGAAATGCTGAAACCCGCTGGCTTTATGGCGCTCGTGATCGGCGACAAGTACGTTAATTCACGGCTCGTTCCGCTCGGGTTTATGTGCATGCAGCGCTGCATCGACGCCGGCTTTGTTCTTAAAGCGATCAACGTCAAGGAAATCCTTAACAACGAGCGGGGCAAGGGCAAGAATAACAACCTGTGGAGGTATCGTGCGCTCGTGGGTGGCTTTTACCTCTTCAAGCACGAGTACGTCATGATCTTTCGCAAGCCGGCAGCTCGTGTCAAGCCGCGCCCTAAAGGTGCCGTGCCATAAGCTTTTTGACGTCGATATCGTTTATCGGAGCGTAAGCCAGGGCTTCGGCGTTTAATGAACGGTACTCATCATCGAATGTCGGTGCTTCTGCCTCGTATAGCACCCCGATAGGGATCTTATCTCCCGCTTCCTGCGCCTTCTTTAGGGCGAGCTCGTAATCGAAGCGATCATACTTCGTTTCGTCAAGCTTGTAAACGTGGTCATTCCACCACTTCCACGTGTTGACGTAATTAAACGTGACGCACGGTTGGCCAATGTCAACTAGCGAGAATCCTTTGTGCCGGATCGCTTTTTCCATTAGTGCGATGAGGTGCTTGTTCTCGCCGCTAAAGCCGCGTCCGACAAAGGTCGCGCCTGCTATAAGCGCAAGGGGCAAGGGGGTGACCGGCGACGCGAAGACGCCTTCCGGGGCGACCTTCCACTTGGTGCCCTTGAAGGTCGTTGGCGACGGCTGGCCGGTCGTAAGGCCATAGATCTGGTTGTCGTGCACGAATACCGTGATATCTACATTTCGCCGAGCAGCGTGCAAAAGGTGCCCTAACCCCTCTCCGTATGTGTCGCCGTCTCCGGCATGTACGATGACCGTCAAATCGCTGTTAGCAAGTTTAACTCCCTGTGCAACGGGAATAGACCTCCCGTGTAGACTATGAAGTACGTATGTGTTGATCCAGTAGCTGAGGTTTCCCGAGCACCCGATGCCGCATACGATCGCCGTCTTGTGCGGCGAAAGGTCCATATTTGCATAAGCATTTTTCATTGCGTTCCAAATGCCGAAGTTCCCGCACCCTGGACACCACGTAGGCCACGTTCCGGGCACGTCGTAGCGATGTATGTCCCCCATTTCAAAGCACCTCCTTGATTTTCTGATAGAGCTCATCCGCGTTGAAAGCTCTGCCATCGTACCTCAAAATGGTATGATCAGGCCTGATCTGAGCGTGTTCTTTAATGAGACTGCCGAGCTGTGCGCCCCGGTTGTTTTCGATCAGAATGACTCGCCTCCCCTCAAGGTGCTCTTTGACGAGTTGTGAGGGGAAGGGGCTCATAAAGAGCACCTGCAGGAACCCGAGTTCAACGTCGTCGTTGGCTCGAAGGTAATCCATCGCGTCGAGAATCGCACCTTTCGTCGAACCCCAGCCAACCAGCACGGTGCCTGACGAGTCGTTGCCGTGGTACTTGATTCCGTCGAGCAGTGCTGCCGCCGTGAAGAATTTCCTACAGCGCTTGTCGACTAACTTTGCGACTACTGGGGCATCTTCGGAAAAGTAGCCACGCTCGTCGTGTTCGTCGCTGTTTGAGTTAAACATGCCACCCTCAACTCCTGGGACCGTCCGCGCTGACACCCCTGAAGATGTCGCTTCGTATCGGCTATAGTCAGCAGGTACTGCTCCCTCCGTGAGCAGCAAGCCGCGATCGACGTTGAGTCCGTCCGTCTCGAAGGGTTCCGATGTAAAAAACGAGGTTCCCAGATGTTTGTCAGTAAGGATGAGCACCGGCGTTTGGAGTGCATCAGCGAGATTGAACGCCCTGAACGTTTCGAAGAAGCATTCTTTCGGGTCGCCCGGCGCTATAACTACGCGAAAGAAGTCCCCTTGAGATGCATGAAGGCAGAACCGTAAGTCTCCTTGGGCCGTTCGGGTGGCGAGCCCAGTTGAAGGGCCGGGGCGTTGGCCATCAACGACTACGAGCGGGTTCTCCGTCGCTCCCGCAAGTCCGAGACCCTCGACCATTAACGAAAAGCCTCCACCGGAAGTTGCCACCATTGATCGAGCGCCGGCGAAACTCGCCCCGATCGCCATGTTGATTCCGGCGATTTCATCTTCAGGCTGAACCATCGCAACGCCGTACTCCCGAGCATGAGCGGCGATATACGTCATAACGTTATGCGTCGGCGTCATTGGATAAATAGCAATAAACTTCATCCCGGCTTTGAACGCACCCATGCATATCGCGTCGTTTCCGGTCAAAGTCATCCTGTTTGGGCCTTTTAGGGGTCTTAGTCCGCCTTTGTAAGGTTCTGGGTACGAGCGCGTCACGTAATCATGTCCTGCTTTTGCCGCGATTACGTTTTGCTCGACGATTTTCTCGCCTTTGTCGCCAAATACATCTTGAATTGCGGCATTTAGGAGCCTAAGCTCATATCCGATCAGGGCAACAGAGGCCCCCATTGCGGCCACGTTTGCGGCCACTTTGGGCAGGTGCAAGTCGGTTACCAGTTTTGTTAGGGGTACATCGCACAAGGCAATATCCCCTCGCTGTGGTGCAACGTTGAAGCTCTTCGCATCGTAGAGGAGCACGCCTCCAGGGACTACATCGTTCAAATCCATTACAATCGTCTCAGCGTTTAGTGCGACAAGGACGTCTACAGGTAAGATCGGAGCCCTCACGCGTTGTGCATCGATCCTAAGTTGAAACGTGTTGTGCCCCCCGCGGATCAGCGAAGGGTACTCGGGATGCGCAACAACGTGGTAGCCGCCTTTAACGAATGTCTTTGAGAAGATCTCACCAACGGTCAATATGCCGTATCCGGCTTCGCCCCCAATTTTCCAGTTGAGTCGACTATTATTCATTGTTCCTCCTGCTACTCTGGCAGCTTTCAGTATCGGCCGACGTGACGCGTAAAACTATCCCGAAACAAACACGCGGTGCGAAATGCAAGAGCTAATTGCTGCAAGCAGCGGCGGTTTTCATCAGGATTGGACCGCACTGAGTCTTTCTATAAGGATCTTATAAACGCCGCCTGCCTTTCCGCTTGTTATTGCTTGTGCAGCGTCCTCATATGATCCCTCTATTAGATTGATGTTCTCCTCAATCCTCCGAATAGCGTCCCTCAGTTCGGCAGGATCGGTAACTCGGCTGATCCAGCCTTCAATAATAACCGATTTCCAGTCTCTGAAGTCATTAATATCGTGAATCTCGAAGCAAGCCCGTTGGTTCTCTTCAAGATATTCCAGGGCCCGCCCACGCGAGCTCTGATATAAGAGCAGCGCGGCGTCGGTGTGTGTATAAGCGATTGGAATGCAGTAAGGCTGGTTTCTGCCACACAATGCGAGGTTTCCGTATTTTTTCGTTTTGATAAACTCAAGAGCTTTGTCTTGGGGCAATTCGTGCATGATAGGTATTTAACGCGCTATACGCGAATAAAGTATTTGTAAGTGGAAGCATATGCTACCCCCCAAGTTCAACGGTCTCTGCGAGTTAATCCCGCGGAGCGCGTTAAGGATTACTCCTTAAGGGCGCTCTTTGTTTTGCTGTGTTCTGTGACGCGGCTCAATTCGCGTAGTTTGGGTGGCAGGAAGCCGAAAAAGGCCCTAACAGAACTCTAATGTTTATATAATCTGGCGCCATAAGCACTTACATACCGAGAAATCGGAGGTTTCCAAAAAGGCATGAGCTCTGGAATGTGTACCGTTTGCGGACTCCCTAGCGAGTTGTGCATCTGTGAAGAAGTAGCGAAGGAACAACAACGAATAACAGTCAAAGTGAACAGAAGGCGCTACGGAAAGGAGGTCACCGTCATCGAGGGAATTGATCCTCATGAAATTGATCTCGGAGATCTTACGAGCTACCTCAAAGCAAGACTTGCATGCGGAGGGACTGTGAAAGACGGCCTCATTGAATTGCAGGGGAATCACAGAGATAGAGTAAAAGAGATCCTTGCAGGTAGAGGATTTTCTGCTGCGCAGATCAAAGCTTAAGCTCAGCTGCGCTCATCCCAAGCTTATATGGAATCCAACTGTATGTAGGTAAAAACTGCTGTTCGCGCTAATAGCGCCCTCTAATAGGATTTGCAGGTGGAGCTTTTACTACTTAGTGTGTAACTCCACGCACGACGAGCATTTTATAGCTAAATATTTCTAACATAGGTTCACGTTTGTAATTAACAAATCGAGCAATAAAGCCGTTCTGAGCGAATTTTTCTACGGCGTCTGTTTACGGAGGTGAGACGTTGAACGTTGATTACCGGGGTCACGAAACAGCACTTGCGCTTTCCAAAAAAATCAGTGAGCTCGTCCACAAACACGGCAAAGAAATCAAGATAATGCACGTTTGCGGGACACACGAAGCATCTATTACCCGGTTTGGCGTACGATCTCTATTGCCTGACAACTTGAAAGTGGTGATGGGTCCGGGTTGTCCAGTTTGCATAACCCCCCAAGGTGAAATCGACGCGGCCATAAAATTGGCCAAGGACGGAATAAAAGTTGCGACCTATGGGGATCTGATGCGAGTCCCCGGGACTGAAGGTTCGCTTTCAGATTCAGGTGGCGACGTACACATGGTCGGCAGCATCACTCACGCAATAGAGCTCGCAAAAAAGACGATCGAGGACGTGGTTTTCATCGGCGTCGGCTTCGAAACCACAGCCCCTACGACGTCAGTTGCGCTCTTGCAAAAGTTGCCGAACAATTTTTCAATAATGTGCTCCCATCGACTCATACCTCCCGCACTACGCTGGCTGCTAGAGCGCGTGAGTGAGTCCAAAGCGCAAATAGATGGCTTCTTGCTACCAGGACACGTTTGCACGATTATCGGATTGCGTCCCTTTGAAGAATTCCCGGTTCCTCAGGTCGTTGCGGGATTTGAACCTAATGACGTGCTCTACGGGCTCTATCTAATTGTGAAGCAGATTGTAAATGGTGAACATAAAGTTGAAAACGCCTATCCTCGTGTCGTCCATTACGAGGGCAACGTTAAAGCGCAGGCGCTAATGCGTCGCACATTCGACGTAGTTGATCTCGAATGGCGCGGTTTCCCAGTCATCGGATTCCGGCTACGCCATAAAGCACGATTTTGAGCTTCACGACGCTCAACGTCGTTACTCTCTCGATTTCACAAGCAGAGAAGTGAAAACAGGATGCATCTGCAATCTTATATTACAGGGTCTCAAAGCGCCGACGGATTGCAGGCTCTTTGCGAAGGTTTGCGCCCCTCACAAAGCTGTAGGGCCGTGCATGGTGTCAGCTGAGGGCGCTTGCAACATTTGGTATAAAAATCAATAAGTCCCCGTTTCGCACCGAATCATTGGTCGCTTGTTGCCACGAGTTCGGGATGCGTCACAGCAGTTAAGGTGTTTGATGACACAGGAAAAAACGATTTTAGTAACGAACGACGATGGTATACGTTCCTATGGCTTAATCGCAGCAGCCAACGCACTTAAAGACCTTGGGAAAGTTGTTATCGTTGCGTCCTCAGTTCAAAAAAGTGGCGTCGGTCGATCATTGTCACTGTTCGAACCCGTACGAGTTTCAGGCGTTCGAATTAAGGAACATGAAGCGTATGCAGTCGCCGGAACACCTTCTGATGCGGTGCTCTTAGCTGAGCACGCAGTCCTCAAACGGAAACCGGATTTGCTGGTATCAGGCATTAATGTCGGAGAGAATCTCAGTACAGATTCTGTAATACCTCTGGGACCATAGGTGCTGCGCTTACCGGAGCAAGCCAGGATATTCCGTCCATTGCCATTTCTTTACAGGCTAAAGGCGCGCACGTCTTTGAGGCACGTTCGGAAGTGGATTTTGGCTTAGCAGCCAAAGTTGCTAGTGCACTCGCGTCACACGTTCTCAGCTATGGCATGCCAGAGAAGGTCGACGTTTTAAACGTCAACGTTCCGATGGATATGGGTAATCCGCGATTTAGAGTGACCAAGCTCCAAAGAAACATTTTTGACTTCAGGACCATAGAACGACTCGATCCGCTTGGTAACGCATATTTTTGGCTTGGTATCGACTTAAAAAAGAGCAAGCGGACCGACAGCGATGTCTATGCACTTTACAATGGATTTGTCTCCGTAACACCGCTTACGCTTGATAACACTGCTGTAGCGCAAGAAAACACTCTTCAAAAATGGCTCGAGACTCTTGATATTGGCGCTAGGTGACCTGCTGTGTCATCTCTATCAGCTTGAAACCCCCGACTTCGAGTCCAACGGAAAAACCATGAATGTTACTGCTCTCTCGCACTCCCTGATCGTACCAGTCATCAATCTCGCTGTGGAATACCCTTATTCGGTAACGACCAGGCGTCATATAGGTTTCAGTGATCTCGCTTACATTGAAGGTGAACGAAGTCGAACTAGTGGCCATATTGCCAATACAGATGACCACGTGACTCCTTGTCGCGAGCGCGATTAGGTGAACTTCTTCGAGTCTCTCGTGAATCAACGCTGAAACGTCATCATCGAGTTCAAATTGTGCGTTTTGCAAACTTGTACTAAACGGGTAGTTTGCGTATATATTCAAGCGCCCTTTGACCCAGCACGCAAAGTAGGTCACTGCACTCCCGTGATAGGGCATATTTGAGAGGCTTACCCATTTCCATATGAGTGGAAGGTTTGGATTTATATGCAGCCCGCGGTATAGCCCAATGCCGCACACCCCTTCTACAGCGGTCCACAAGTATTTCGGCGGAAACCATGGCGATAGTTTCATGCCGTTGTTCACAAGAGACTCGCCGTGATACCACTCCGAGAACTGTCCTGGAACGGTGTTTTGGTTCGTTGGGTCTAGCTCGTACTGGCGAAATGTTCCACGCATGATGTTTATCATGACATCGGGCTGATGCGTTGAGCACGAATAAGCAAACATGAATGCAACATCAGGCCAAATCCCGCCTGTCAAACCCCATCCTCGTTCGGGATGGTAGTTCAGAGCAGTTCGCGGCACGGTCCGCAGACCTGCCGTTGTCAGGAAATCTGGACGATTAAGCCGGTCAATGATCAGGTGCGACGTCGCAGGTGTGGCTACGTTAAAAATTACTGGAAATATCAAATCGCACGTGACGTCTGGATGCTCATTGCCGTTTAAATCAACGTTTAGGTAGTAAAGGCCGCTCTTTGGATCTATCAAGTGTTTGTTGATCGCGGTCTTAAGTTTTGTTGCTTCTGCTCTGAAATAAGCTGCCTTCTCATCACGTCCCATGAAGTCGGCCAATAGTGCAGTGGCTCGCAAAGCAGCGAAGCATTCAGCATTAACTTCTGTTACCGCACCGTTGATAGCGTAGTTTGGAATGATATTACGCCAGCCACATATGCCATAAACGCCTACTCCATTAGATCGACAGAAAACGAGTCCATGTTCGTCTTTTTGAGAGATGACATAGTCAGCGGCTTTTTCGACAGAAGGGTACATCTCTTCGAGAAAAGCACGATCGTCGCTTATCTGGAACGTATGAGCGACAGCGAGAATATAAAGCGGTGTACCGTCATTGACGTTGAGCTGATAGTCGTCCACGTCCCCTGTTACGCCGTTATAGTATTCGGCGATGAGGCCGTCTGCCGACTGAAGTCGTTTGAAGACTTTTAAAGCCTCTTTGGAAAAATCGGGAGCTACGTAGTCGCATCCAAATGAGAACCATGCAGTATCACTGGCGACGATGTTACTCGACAGGCTTGGATCGTTCGTAAACCCCCAACCTTGGGGGTACTCTGCCTTCACACGAGCCATGTTTGCCTTAGCCCACTGCACCCCCCTGTTTATGACCGGATCTGGCGTTGTTACTACAGAATAACTTGCTTCTTGAACGAAATTGTTGATAGTTAGTCTGTACACCTTTTCGTAATCTTCCAATAGTTCAAACGTATGCAGGGCATTGTCGCGCCCAGAAGGAGAGAACCCTATCATGAAAGTGAACTGTTCTTCCCCTTCTGGGGGCACCTCAATATCTACTTGGATCCTTCCTATGATCGTGCGATCGTCAGCGCTTCCTGTCGTTACATTCGTTTTTGCTGATTCGGTTGTCAGCGGAATATATTGAACTGAACAGTGTTCTGTTGAAAAATCGATTCCTACGTATTTCCCACAGGAGGAAACCAAACGCGGAGTGATGTTGAAGTTGTCGGTAACCGCCGAAATATCAGTTGTATAGGAACAGACAGCGTTTTTGGCTGTCGTGCCAAAAAACCTCGTCCATTGCTCATTACTTCGATTGTTAGCGATAATTGCCTTATTTTTGTAGGCAAAACGAACCTCGACGTCAGTTGTTGTCGCGAGGTACGTCGGACGCAGGTCAGCGTACGCAACGACTGCTATTTTCTGAACTTCAGAGGTTTTATTCACGATTTTTAGTCCCAAATAGGCAGCCGTGCACTTGTCGAGATTGTCCTGCGGCGCGTTTGGAACATAAAAAATTTCTGAAATGCGCAGGCCTCGAGTAAGTTTGAACTTGTGTTTCTGGTAAGCAGGATGAATTACGAAATCTCCCGAGCCCGTTTGTTCGAGCAAAATGCCAGATTCTGCGTCATAGTAGCGGATGAGTGTTGAGCCAATAACGTTTCTGCCGAGATCCAGCGAAAATAAGTTCTCAATAGCCCCGGTCGCCTTTGAGTTTACGAAGCATTTCTTGTTGCCATAGCTACTGCCTGTCACGAGAGCATCATCTGGAAGCACATACGCCCACAGATCATTGATACGTTCAATCTGCACTGTATTGGCTGCTTCTCCCTCAGTTTGTCTCATAGAAACACGTATTAATCGTAGTGTTCCTAATTTAATGTTTTTGTAAATTAAATCAAATATAAGGCGCTCGCGAACAGTTAACGTTTGCTTGGTCTCGTTTTTCTAAACGAAATAAAATAATTATATAAGGATGGAGCACTTCAAGGACTCCGAAGGAAGTGGGCATTATTAGTGGGTACCAAAGCTCGTGGACCATTCTGCACACATATCTCGGCTTGAAACAAACCGAGACCGTGCTCATTGTCACAGACACGTTGCGACTTAGAATTGCAAAGTCGTTATACGACACGGCACGTGAAATGGACTGCGATGCGATAATGATGACCATGCCGCCTAGGTCCCGTCACGGAGAAGAGCCTCCTCGAGCTGTCGCGGAAGCGATGCGCAGCGTTGACGTTGTCATTGCCCCTACAACTATGTCAATAACACATACGCAGGCGCGAAAACGGGCGAATGAAGCTGGTGTGCGAACTGCAAGTATGCCCGGCGTCACGGAGCGAATGATGATTGAAGGCGGGTTGACTGCCAACCCTCAAGACGTGATGGACCACACCCGCCGCCTCGCAGAAACCTTTAAAGGCGTGTCGCAGGTCAGGATCACGTCAGAGGTTGGAACTGATATCTGTTTTGATGTGAAAGACTCGAAGTGGAACCTTGACTTAGGATGTTGTCGAGAAAAAGGTAGTAGTACCAATCTGCCGGCAGGGGAAATCTACACGGCTCCGGAAAGCTGCAAAGGCACCGTTGTGATCGATGGCTCAATGGCCGGGCTCGAGCTTTTAAAACATCCAATGAAAATTCGAGTTGAAAAAGGCGTCGCTGTTGACGTCCAAGGCGACCGCGCGAACGAGGTTCTCAAGATTATTAACCCGCTTGGGGACGAAGCGAGGAATATTGCGGAGATTGGGATAGGCACCAATCCGCGAGCGCGAATAATCGGCGTTATTTTGGAGGATGAGAAGGTAAGGGGAACGGCTCATATTGCGTTAGGCGACAATAGTACGATTGGCGGGAACGTTGTTGCAGGCGTGCACCTTGACGCGATAATTCGCAAACCTCGAGTTTTTGCTGACGGACAAGAAATTGCACTAATATAACCGACAGCTTCTCTTTGGGATGTAAAGCAGCTGTGCTTAAAGAGTTCAAACGTCTGCTGCGTTCTTGTCGTGTCGAATGAACACGTATTCCGATTTCATTCCGTTAGTTGATATATGGCCCATATGGCGCAAAGGCTGAGTTATTTGTGCTGTAGCGTTGCTATTTCCGCTCCTTTTTTCTGGCACGATTCGAGATCAGCTTTAGACGGTTTTCCCTTCACTCTGATAGGCGGGACTAAAACAGTTGCGCCTTTCGAGCGAAAAAAGTCCATTGTCTGATCCATGGCTTCACCCAGGAATTCATATGAACCTACAATAAACGCTGTTTTGTTACTGAAATCGAAATTATCAAAATTCTTCATAAAATAGCGCACGCTAGACGGCGGTTTTTCATGATAAGTAGGAGTGGCGATGACAACGACGTCCGCTTTTTTGACCTCAGATGGCTTGATTTGTCTGATATTCCTAATAACCGTCTCTGCTCCGGCCTCTCGCGCCCCGCGCTCTATTGCATACGCCATAGTCCGCGTATTGCCGTGATAACTTTCGTAGCCTATAACGATGTTCA
>JGI24135J36437_1000532_pt1 | contig 11115 bp, 10 predicted proteins | sample BarGraNGADG00211_3_FD_36437 | JGI IMG/M metagenome (IMG submission 36437)
GATGTATTCTTACCGCCGCCAGAATTTGATATCGGTCAAAGGATTTTCCAATTTATATCTCTTTTTAATCTCTCCTGTTGAGACGTCAAAGCAAACTACCTCAAACTTTGTATTAACAGCAATATACCAGTTGTTTTCTTTATCATAACCTGAAATATTGGCATAATAGCCACCCTCTGATTCAATAGGGTTGCTGCTGATCTCGGCTCCCGTTTCCGGATTTATTACCGATAAATAATTTCGTTGGCTATCGGAGGTTGGATAACTTAAACTGATAAGCGTATTATTAACAGGATTATAAACTGAACTTACCAGGATTTTTCCTACATATCGTTCCTTAATGATTTCGCCTGTTGATGGATTGATTGTAATTAAATAATTATCTGATCGATACAGAATGTAGTGTTTTTCATTTTCATCATAATAGTAGGTGGTTGCATATGCTCCATCCCCTATGTCTATTTTGCTTTTTGAAACAATGGCGCCTGTTGAGAGATTTACCCTGATAACATAATCTGTGTAAATCGGGGGTCCTGTTTTGGCTGATTTTATACCAATTGTATCGGGATCATCTCCATAAGCTATAGTTGTATATCTGCCAATCAGCATATTATCTTTGGCATCAATTACCGTTTGTGAGACAAATCCGGGAAGCTTGATCGATTTGATAAGTTTTCCTGATTCCGGGTTAACCAGTTTAAAAGTTGTATCACAATCTACAAATCCATACCCATGAGTTGTAGGGTCATAAACAGTAGAACCTAATACATAGCAATCGATGGGAGTGGTATTCACTACAGCTCCTGAGTCAATATCAACGCAAATTATTTCCGTACCTTTTGCTTCTGATATCCCGGTTACAATCAGCGAGCTGGGCCTGTCTACTGGCTGTTCGGTGCATGACGAAAACACCAAAACAAGTAATCCGAAAAAAATAGCAAAGTTTTTCATGATGATATCGTTTTTATGAAGCTCAAACATAGCAAGTTAAACAATTTAAACTAATTCACTAAAATTTATTTAACTTTTCTTTTATATTTTATTTCTGTCGAATCATCATCAGGAACGGAGAAATTTTCCGCCGGAACCGGGTAAGGTTTCGGGGGTTCCTAAACCTTACGTATATAACAAGGATTAAAAAGGCTTCGGGGGACGAAATGAAGGCGTCGAAGTCATCTAATTGATTTTTTATTATCGGTTTTTATCAGTTGTTCAGCATATTGTATTGACAGCATAGAACATTTTTAGAATCAAAATCTCGAAGGTGCATTCCATTTCCTTCACACCATTTAAATACTTCACAATGCTCACATATACCTGTTTTCATCCAATCTCGTTGACGCATTATTTTAAATTGATTGTTCCAGATATCTAAAAAGTTGTTTTTATAAATATTCCCTTGTGAATAACGAATATCTATATTGGGACAAGCTGAAATAGAGCCATCAAGAAGAACTGAAGCTATATTTATTCCTGCTCTACAGAAGTAATATCCTTCGCGTACTTCCATTTCATATTTTCCAACAAAACCTTCGCATTCATAGTTTGTTTCGATTTGTTTTTCTTGGCGTGTTTTTTTTATGAATTCCAACAAATCCATTAGTTGATGGTTGGTAAGTAGTAATTCTGGATTAGATTTTGCCCTGCCAATGGGAGAAATTGTAAACAGCCGCCACCTCTTTACACCCATGTTTATTAATAACTCTTTTATTTCGTTCAGCTCAGTAAAGTTCTTCTGATTAACACAAGTTACAATATCAAAGACGAGCCCATCTTGTTCTATAAGCAAAGCAATTGACTTGATAACATCTCCAAAACATTTTTTATTTCTCATCCAGTTATGGTTTGCTTCCAATCCATCTAAGCTTACTGTAATGGAACGTAATCCAGCAATTAGTAAACTATTTAAACGCTGTTTCGTTAAAAGTACACCGTTAGTTACCATCCCCCAGGAATATCCTTGCTTTGTTAATTCTGTTCCGCAGAATTCGAGATCCTTTCTCATTAAGGGTTCTCCGCCCGTAATGACAACCATTATGTCATTCGGATTATATTGAGTTTTAATTTTTTCAGTTATTTGAAGAAAATCAGAAGCGGGCATATCGGGAATTATGCTATTTTGCTTACAGTCGCTTCCACAATGGATGCATTCTAAATTGCAACGGTGAGTAGATTCCCAGAAAAGATACTGCAATTCATGTAAGGAAATTTCAGTTTTACGATATTCTCTAAAAACATTGAGTGTTAAGCGTTTTTTGAATGAAATATTTCTATTATTCATTCTATTGTAATCTGATTTCAATATTTTCTTTGATGTGCGCTAGTTTTTCATCTGAACTTAAAGTTAGTATAGTATCTTTTGATAGGAAGCTTCCATTTAATGCTCCATCAATGTCTGAAATATGCAAATTTACAGTGTTATCAAATTCATTAATTTCAGAAATTATTGAAAATACACCACTATTGTTTGTTAGTGCTTTAGGGGTTGATAGACTATTTCTTAATTCAACTTGAATGCCTTCGATTATTTGTGTAGAAGCTTTCGATCTTACAGTTCCTTTAAGATTCATATAAACCGTCGAAACTAGAGTTCCATATTTAGCACAAGATGCCATTAATCCTGCACTACATACTCCCATAATTATAAGCACTTTCTTTAATAATCGCCTTTTAATAATCGTGATGTTTTTCATATGTCTAAATTTTTGGATATTAATTGATTAACGGTAAATCTACTTTATTATTTCACTGTCCAAAACAAGATAATCCAATAAGTAGAGCTAAAAATGTCAATAATGGGGTTTTCATATTTAATAATTGATATGTTAATAATCTCCAAAAGTACTTAATCTAGCCGAGTCGCCGGGAAGGGCTGGCAGGTTCTTCCCGCAAACAATTTAATTTTATGTATTCTTGGAATCTTGTGTTTGCGGGATGTACCTGACAGCTAAGGGTCGGATTTAATTCAATCAAAACTTCATTGTCAGACCATACCTTAGGTTAGAGTTATCTCTGAAAAAGTATTTTCCGTAAGTGTATTCTGCATATACTCCCAGATGTTTCCATATGTAAAATGATAATCCTCCACCAATTCCATATTCAAATGCAGATCCAGTTGGGAAAAAGCCTGTTGGAGAGGCGAAGAATAGTCCTCCAAATTTACCTGAAATGTATAGATCAAACCTAAAATCATCCTCTTTAATAAGAAATGGTAGTAGGTGAAAGTTGCAGTTGATACCATAAAAAGGGGTAGAACAGTTTTTAAAATTAAATGATGTATCTGCCCAATTTATCCGGAAAGAATCAAATTTTGAATAACCAACATATATTCCCGTCTCGATCAGGTTTGAAATGCCATAATTTGCTTCTATTCGATAATTTCCAACAGTAAGAGCTTTAAGTTTACCATTTGAAATTACACTTCTATTTGTCGCATAACGTGAATATCCAGTCTTGAAGTTCACCCTGTTCTTTATGTACGATTCCTGTCCATAAGAAAGTATTACAAGCAAATTACTTATGATTATAACACAAAATGCTTTTTTCATGAAATGGTTAGTTTAGTTGATATATCCAATTTTTGAATTTTTGTTTACGTGGTGTTTTTTGATTGTTTGGTGTCTCTTGCGAATTATTTTTAGGATGGCTGCTGTCAAAAAATACCTTGTATGATAAGGTTGGAATAATAGGAAACAAGCTTAACTGGTAAAGTGAAATAGGTTTAAATTCTTTTGAAGTTTCAGGGTTATATATCTCACCGGTATTGGTTGTATTATAGTAGTAAAAAACCGGATTTCGTCTGTTGTATGCATTATATAGGGAAAAGCTCCAGATTGCTTTATTATTGCGCTTCTTTGTCAGTGTTGAATAGCTCAATCCCAAATCAAGTCTGTGATAATCCTTCATTTTGGCACTATTTCGATCGCCATAGATGAGGGTCTCATAAAAATAGTTCCCATTATCATCTGGTTCCAGTGAAGGTGTGTATTGTCTGCCTATTGCAGGTGTATAAGGCAATCCTGTCTGGTAGATCCATGTCAGGTTGAAAGTAAGTTTCTCATTGAACAAATAGCTTAAGTTAAATGATAGCATGTTCGGACGGTCGTAGTCAAACAAATATTTCTGTCCTTTATTGATATTCGGATATTGGCGCGTTGTTTTTGAAAGAGAGTAACTGATAAAACCTGTCAGTTTTCCTGAATTCTTTCGTATAAAGAATTCCGCGCCAACCGATTCTCCTTTACCGCCCGATTCTACTTTCGAAGCCCAACTTTCATCGCCCATTAAGCTTGTATATCCTTCTTTAAAGGTGGAAAGATTATATATATTTTTATAATATAAAGTCAATTCAGATGAAAACTTACCATCAAAATAATTGCCATTCCAACCTAGAGTATACTGATCTGATTTTGCGGGAAGGATTTTCTTGCCGGCAGGAATCCATACTTCATTATTCATAATACTACCGGTAGTAAATACAAGATGAGAAAATTGCGATACTCGCATATAAGTTATATTCAATATGTTATTGGAATTAATTGTAAAATTTAAATTCAGTCTCGGCTCAAATGAAAAAGCGCTATAGCCCTTAGTTAAATAGTTTACAACTCTCATACCTATTACTGCCGAGTGAGTATTAAAAAATACAATTTTATTATCGGCATACAAGGCTGATTCGAGTGAATTAATTTTATCAAAGGAGCGTTGAATATTCAGGTTCGACAGGAATGTCTCATTTGGTACGAACTTTAAAAGTGAAGACTGAATACCAAAATCTACTGTCAGGTTTTTTGATGCATTATATTTCCACGCCGACCTGTAAGATATATCCTGAACCGAAGACTCATATTTGCTGTTAAACTTTACTGTATCTGTAATATCTGTCATAGCATATTTCATAAACTCTTTTAATCGGTAACGCGTAAAAGAAATGCTATTCGAAATATATAGTTTTGAAGATATCATTGAATTCCAGCGTGCTGAAACAAGCCAGTTGCCCCAGACATTGCCAAACCGGTATTTTTCAGTTGAATTTGTAGACCAGTAATTAAGATAGTCATCTCCCTGGTAAATATTAAAGCTAAAGCTGTTCTTTTCATCCGGTTTCCATGTAAGTTTTCCATTTATATCATGAAACCCATAAGAGATTATATAATTACTTCCATCAGATAAATAACTGGCAAGAGCTAATAGTGGATCAACGAGAGTTTTTCTTCCTGTCAGTATAAAAGTTGTATTTTCAATTTTCAATGGGCCCTCAACAGTAAATGAAGCATCTGTAATACCGATTCCCAAAGAGCCTTTCAAGCCTGAATTATCTCCTTCCCTTTGAGTAATATCCACGACTGAGGAAAGCTTACCTCCATACCGAGAAGGAAAACCACCTTTATATACATCAATATTGTTTATTATATCGGGATTGAAAACAGACATAAATCCCCCAAGATGATTTACATAAATTACGGGGACATTATCAAAAAGATAGAGATTCTGACCCGGATCACCTCCACGTACAAGCATAAGACTAGAGCCTTCATTTTGTGAACTGATGCCCGGTAATAACTGAAGGCTTTTAATAATATCAGGTTTCCCGCCAAGTGAAGGGATCTGGACCATTTGCTTATAGCTGATTGTAGCTATGTTAAACTTTGTTGGAACAGGTGGGCGTTTAGCACTAACAACCACTTCAGAAAGTTGTTCGGAGCTGGATGACAGCAAAATATTAATAAGAGTATCATTTTTTAAATTGTAATCAGCCAGGTAACTTTTATAACCTATGAAAGAAAACTTCAAAGAAGAAGTTGGTTTAATAACAATACTGAAATACCCATTATTATCTGCAACAGAACCATTTTGGGTTCCCTGTTCTGTAATATATGCACCTATTAGCCGTTCACGGCTTAAAGAGTCTATTACGAATCCGGAAACTCTTACCTGTTGGGCGCCAAGGCTAGCTGCAAATACCAGTAGCTGAGTCCCTATAATTATCAGATATTTTTGCATTTTATACTTATAACTAACTCTATACTAAGGATATATTGTATCAGATTGTACTGCAGAATAGCCCCCGAATATTCCATAACCTCCTTTTACATTCGAGTAGAGAGGGAAAGCTGTAACCGAAGCAGCCAGGAATTCAGGATATCTCCCTTGCTCATAAAGGAATTTTTGTTTTACAAACTTGTAGTAGTCAGAACTTACTGAACGCAATTCTAATATCAACGGATATAAGTTGGCATGAACAGGTTCTCCGCTTGAACTTCCACCACTTCCAGTTGTATAGTTGATTGTCATTGTATAAGTTGAATCCGTGATCAGGTCGTTACTAAACAATGCAATTGGAAGACCTTCGTTTAATATTACCGGGTCGATAATGGTCTCCAGGTCTGCTGCTGATTCATGTCCAAATTCAAACAGCCTGATAACGACCTCAAAGTATTCTTTTTCAGCCGGGCTGTTACTAAAGGAGAAAGTAATAGCTGGATAAGTCATCCCTTCTTCATCTATTCCAGCCTTGTTTGTATGAACTATGTTGGAAATTTTTGCTGGCTCAGGCAGTGCTTCACTACAGGATACTGTTTGGTAACCCGGGATACTTACTTCGCAACGATAAGTTTTAAGTGGTTCAACAACGATGGATGATGAATAAATCCCTTCATTAATATTGTTTAAAGTCTCCTTATACTCTTCATTAACATATAGTAAGACCTCGGCATTATCAACCAACGCCAGTCTATTAGAATCTAATTTCCCCGCTAGTGAAACATGAACTTTTAATAACTCTCCAGCTACTAAAATGCTATTTACAGTTGGAACTGGGGCGAAATCAGGAAATTCATCCTGCACAAGTTCCCGGCATGAATATAGTGTCAACAAGTTAAATAGAAGTAATGAATAAGCTCTCATGTATATTTTGGATTAATGCAGTTCCTGAATAGAAGACCATTTTCAAACTGCCCCTTACCTACTCGACTTTTATTTTCCAAATCTATATTTTAATCCGATTTGAAATTCTGTAAATCCTAATACTCCTGAAAAAACCGGATTACCCCCTTTTGCGAAAACTCCGTCAGTTATAAATTCGGGTCTAATTGTAAAACACAGTGATAATTGTGGAGATATAAAATTTTTGACTTCTACCTTAAAAATCAGTCCAAGTCCTATTTCTTTTGTTAAACCATTATTTTGAATAAAGTTGAACCTGTTTGAGGTTTGTCCCTGTCTTTCCTCTATTTGATCTTGTCCCCATAGATAATTATAACTAATCTCCGGCCCTAGAGAAATTGATACATTTTCATTATTCTTGAGTAATCCCTGAATATTTAATCGAATAGAAAACCGCTTAGAAGATGAGTAAATCTTGTCTGCAATAATTAAATTGGGATCACCATCTACATACGGAATATCATCAAATTTGACATTATTAAAGTTATAATGCACACCAAGCCCAACTTTAAACTTACTGCTAATATTGTGTTGATATTGAAGTCCTATGCCATACGCGTTTTGAAATCTTTTCTCTGTAGAAGTATTTAATGAACTGCTAAATTCAACTTCTTGTCCAAAACAAGATAATCCAATAAGTAGCGCTAATAATGTCAATAATGGGGTTTTCATATTTAATAATTGATATGTTAATAATGCTTGTATTGTATTTCAATTAATAGATTGGTCAGTAATTGAAGAAACATCTTGGGGAGGTTCATGCATCCACACTTTTTTTACTTTTAGGGTAAATTCGTATCCCCTTTCATAGTCAAAATCAAAGCCTTCGGTAATTATATCTACCAACATTCGCTTTTGGTTGTCATCGCTGTCGGAAAATATCAACGGTTGGGTTAATATATCACTCATCACACTGGCTCCATATCCAGTCTCTGGATATATAGCCATCACAACGATTTTTTCCTTGTCTCCTTCTTCGTCTTTGAGACAGCTAGTAAAAAATAAGTTTAAAACAATGAAAGCGCTTAAAAAATATAATTTTCTCATTTCGTTAAAATTGAATTTAGTTAATATAAATCATAGACGGTAGCGTCTCTGCATAATTGGGCACAACTTGTTTTTATGGTTCGTCTGTTGGATTTATTTAAATTTACTTTGTTTATTTCGTCCTCAATGATAAATATTGAGTTCTTATGTTTTTACTGTCAAATGAGTGTTAATTTATTAACAGCAAAAATTGTTCCAATCCTGCTTTTTTTGTAACGATTTTGTTTAAGCTTATTTGCAATCGGTCTAATTTGTTAGAAGGAAAAACCAGCGTCTTTGACCGCCATTGGCCGGAATAAAGGGTTTGTTGTTAACTTATGTATGCAAACTGTAATCTAACCTGCCAAATGTGGTCTAATGGGTCCGGTTTTTGTATTTAAACAGTTGAATGAAGTGAATTCAAGAAGTCTTTAAGGGGGAAAATATTGATTAAGACTTTTCCCAATACAAAAGTGGTGTTAGTCACTACCATTCCGGCCCGGATGCCCAACCCGAGTGATTGATTACACATTTTTGATCCCTGGCAAAAATGATCTTTGTAAAGTACGATCATCTGGTACAGAGATTCAATGAAGAAGAGCGCAAAAGGAAAGTGTTAGCCGTTTTGAAGAGTAGTGGAGCTGTGGACGGTCTTGTTTTTGTGAAGTGAAACAAGGCCGTCCGACAGAGCGAAACGAAGCGGAAAAATCGGCTAACTCTTTCCTGGCAAAGGGTAGGGGTTTTCAATTTGTAGTTTTTTCCCTGCAAATTGAAATCTCCTTTTTAGACAAACATTCCGAGTCTCCTGTGTTTGGCTAAAAACCGTGCGAGGGCAAAGCCTGTATTTATACCTCGTTAAACATAATAAAATACCCCGAAGGTTATTAATTTTATAGTTGACCTTCATCTGCTAAGCTTCTGAAAATTTCTTTTTCCGGGATAAGGATTATGTGATCGAGTAACTGAATATCAAGAAGATTTCCAGCCTCTTTTATTTTCTGTGTTATCTTTAGATCGCTCTCGCTTGGGTTGCTTGCTACTTAATTATATTATCGAAATCCCTGTCTCTATGTAGAATTTTCAAGGAATATTTTATTGCATAGTGAGCAATCAAACAATCGTTACTTTTTCTTATTGTGATGCCTTTTTCTCTAAGTTTTCTGTATATTTTGACTGCCCCCAGGGCTACCTCGATAGCATCGTCGTTTAATACATTTAATGCAAACAAATATTCTTTAACCTGCCTGTATTCTTTCTCGCTTTTTATGCCTTGTAATATTTCCTGAATTATCACAGGGCAAATGAATATCGGGAAATCGTTTTCAAGATAATAACTGAAAACATTAACATTATCAGAATCGACACCATTAAAAAAGTCAACCCAAACACTTGTATCAATTAACAGAGGTTCATTCATTAGTGCGCATCTCAGTCAAATTCCCTTCCCATTTAACTATACCTTTTAATTTCAAAATACCTCTTCTTTTATTAAGTCTTATTAATTCTCTCAGTGAATGATGCACAACCTCTCTTATTGTATCAATATTGGTTATCTCCATAGCCTTTTTTACAAGGTCAACGTCTAATTCTATATTTGTCCTTTTATACATAATATATGCGTTTTATATGTGTACACAAAAATAACAATAACCATACACATTTCAAAATAATTTTATTTGTCAGTTAACTTTTTAAATCCATTAACACAGATAAAAAGCACTTTGATAAATAAAATGCGATTAATCGAACTTTATATGTTTAAAAATGAAAATTCAAAATAGTTTGATTATACGGTCGTTTTTAAAAACTTTTTATTTTGTCTTATTTCATTTTCAGGGGGTCAATATCCTCCGAATTCTCCATTTTGTCTGCAGGATTGACTAATAAGGATTAAACTGACTTATTTGAGTTTATACTAAGCCACCCCAAGAGGCAAATTTGTAACAAAGAGCGGTGTTAATTTTTAATAGCGATACAATTTTTTCTTTTGCCTACTCTGTTCAGGGTTTTCGGCTTCTGCCTTCAAAATAAACGTTTTTACAAACGTTTTTACATATCAGAGTAAAATACTAATAGTTAAATAATACCGGACTGGGTAAAATAGCTAATAAAAATCATCCCAAAATCGTTTGTAGAGGTTGTCTGATTTAATAAGGTCAGCATGAGTTCCATTGTTTGTAATAAAACTGCCCTCAATAACATAAATATAATCGCTTAAATTCTTAATCATGTTTATCCTATGAGATATTAATAAAATGCCCATTTCAGATTTGAGCCTGGTAATGAGGTTCATAATCATACCTTCGGTGCCCCTGTCCATATTCGATGTCCCTTCATCAATAACCAAAATATCAGGCTTATTTATCAGTACCCTGATAAATGCCAGCAACTGTTTCTGACCACCTGACAGATTAATTCCTTCCTCTCCAACTAATGTCATCAATCCTGAAGGAAAGCTATCAATAAACCCGGTTAACCCAAACCCCGAAATAGTCGCTATCATCTCATTAATTTTGCTTTCAGTAAGTTCGGTTAACAAGTTCTGCAGAATTGTACCATTAAATATATGAATTTCCTGCGGGATAATTCCAATTTTTGACCTCCAGTATTTTAAGTCAATCTCTTCGGAATCTATTTTATTGTTCAGGGTTATTTTCCCTGATTCTGCTAAATAGAATCTTAAAATAATACTTGCAAGGGTGCTTTTGCCACATCCGCTTTCGCCTACAAGAGAGACTAACTTTCCTTTTTCAATTGTTAAACAGATATTATCCAGTAATTTTTTCTGTCCTGGAAATCTGAAAGAGATGTTCTCCAGTTTTATTTGGCTGATATTTAATGTGTCAGTCGTTTCAATATTTTTGTCCTCTTCGGGTTTGATCTGTGTAAATTCAAACATCCTGTTAAGTGCTACTTTTGCCTCACTAAGAGGAATTGCAATAAGGGCAAGATTAAGAACAGAAGGGAGCAAGGTAGAGCTTAATGAAAGAATTGCCATCAATTCCCCTTGTGTCATTTCGGATCCCATAACCTGTATTGATGAATATATGAGAACGATAATCAGATAAATTGTTCCGGCCAAGCCGGTAAGAAGATTCAGTTTTACTTTAATTTTACCAAGGGAGAAGGCTCTTTCCTGAAATT
>JGI24135J36437_1000534_pt1 | contig 11111 bp, 7 predicted proteins | sample BarGraNGADG00211_3_FD_36437 | JGI IMG/M metagenome (IMG submission 36437)
CAAATAGATTTCCTGACAAAAATCCTTAATTATTTGATAAAAGAGAGGAAAGTATCATTAAAAAGGAATGGAATCTGTCAAACTTGGGTAATAATATTTTAACCGTGTCTAATAGCTCTCTCCTCAGTACTTCCGAATACTCTTTACTTCCGAACACAAGACCTCTTCAGCCATTGACGCCATAAATCAACCATAAAATATAATAATTATATTATCAAATCTATAAATATAGGGGGGATAATAAAATGAGGCTTGTACCAATACAAACAACCAATCTCTTGGCTTTAACCTCAGAACTATTTGGTAAGTCAAAAATAATAACGAATGACTTTCACTTTATCGATAAGACTCGTTATCCAATGTACTTGTATGAACTCAACTTTTTTTTCTCAACACTAACGAGGCTGATTTTCTACTAATTTCTTCTTTTAGTTCTGCATCTTTAAAATCCCTGCGCCCTTGATTTTTCCCTGCTTAAGCGATAACAACGCTTCATTGGCTTGTGCCAATTTGAATTCTTGAATCTCAGGTGCAATCGGGATCTCAGCGGCCAATAGAAGAAATTCTTCTACATCTTTTCTTGTAATATTGGCAACACTTTTTAATTCTTTTTCATACCAAAGATCTTGAGTATAATCCAATTCCGGAATGGATGTTGTCTTTCGAATAGCATTTATAACTACTCTTCCACCCTTTTCTAGATTTCTTAGACCTTCACGCACAGTTATTCCTACTGGAGTAAAATCAATAGCACAATTAAGCTTTTCGGGCGGAATGTCACCATTTACTCCAACCCAGTCGGCTCCCAATTTTTTTGCCAAATCTCTATGTTCTTTACTTCTGGTAAAGACAAAAACTTTACAGGTTGGAAATCTATGTTTTGCAACCTGAATTACAATATGAGCAGAAGCCCCAAAACNATAAATACCGAGTATTTGACCATCATCAATTCCAGAAATCTTCAATGCCCTATAACCAATTGCCCTGGCACAAAGAAGGGGAGCGGCCTGGGAAACTGTTAATCTTTCAGGGATTGAGTAAGCGAAATTCTCTGATACGACTGTATATTCAGCATAACCCCCATCAGCATCACACCCTGTACTTTGAAAATTCTCGCATAAATTTTCGTTTCCTCTCTGACAATGAAAGCATTTCCCACAACTGGAATGAATCCAGCCGATTCCAACTCGGTCACCGACCTTGAATTTTTTTGCTTCTTTTCCTCTATCTGCTACCCTCCCTACTATTTGATGTCCCAGAATAACAGGGAGCTTTGGTTGAAGTCGCCCCTCTATTTCATCAAGTTCGGTATGGCAAATCCCGCAAGCGGAAATTTTTACCAAAATTTGTTTTAAATCAAAACTGGGAATTGGCAAATCTACCATATGCAAAGGTTTAGGTTCTTCTTCAATCGATGAAATTATATTATCGAGGACCATTGCTTTCATATCTTTATCTCTACATCAAATTGCTTGAGGATTACAGGAATTTTGTCAAGAAGGTCTGAAGCAACTATATGAAAACCTTTCTCTTCATATGCCAAATCGCCAGCTTTTCCATGTATGAAAGCACCTGCTGAGGCTGCATAAAAAGTATCGGTTCCTTGGGCAAGATAGGCTCCTATTATCCCAGAGAGCACGTCTCCTGTACCGCCCGTCGCCATTGCAGGATTGCCTGTTCTATTAATCTTCAGTCTGGTTCCATCAGTTATCACAGTCTCATGTCCTTTCAGTAAAATCGTGCACCTATTTTCTTTTGCAAACTCTACACAGATTTCAACCCTTTCTTTCCATTTATTTGAAACCTTGATTCCGGAAATAATCTCAAACTCACCAGCATGTGGTGTTAGCAGAAAGTTGCCATCTCTTAAAATTTCTAAACTATCCTTAAGTGTTTTGATAGCGTCTGCATCGATCAATGTCGGCAATTTATTAAGCTTTGATAAACGTAAAATCTCATTGACCGACTCAATTGTCTCGGTTACAAGACCCAATCCAGGACCAATAATTAAAGCATCAACTTTTTCAAGCAGGTTCGCGATATATGGTATGCTGTGCTGGCTTATGACATCTCCTTCCAGAGAATGTACAATAATGTCAGGGGAATACGACTTAATAACAGAAGATGCACTTTCGGGAACACCCAATATCGCCAGCCCCGCACCTGTTCTTAGCGAAGCCATAGCAGCAAGCGCCGGGGCGCCTGAATACACATTACTTCCACCGATTACCAGAACGTATCCAAAGTCACCTTTGTGGGAATAAGGGTCGCGCGGTTTTACAACCCTTCTGACATCGCCAGGTCCGGTGAATAGTTCGGCTTCGATCGGTATACCTATATCGCACACAAAAACTTCTCCCGTGTATTCCTTCCTATCGATCAAACCTCTTTTCATACAATGGAATGTCGCAGTTAATTCCGCCTGTATTGCAGATCCTTTAACTTCTCCTGTTGATGGATCAAGTCCCGTGGGGGTGTCGATGGCGATAACAGGCTTCCCAGATTCGTTTATAACTTGAATGGCCGCTGCAATTGGTTCACGTATTGAATCTCGAATGCCGGTGCCCAAGATAGCATCTATAATAATATCAGATGACATAATTTCATTCTTCATCAGTTCTAAGCCTGAAGAATCTTTTACAGCAGCTATTTTAATACCAACATCTAGATTTGATAACACTTTCCAGTTCGCCTTCGCCTCCTGGGTTCTGATATCATCAGGCTGCCCCAACAAAATGACACATACCGTGGCCCCCAAGTTGAGCAGATGTCTGGCAGTAACATAACCATCGCCACCATTATTACCAATGCATGAGATGATTGCAATTTTTTTCCCCTCAGCCTCATGATTCTCATTAATTATCCTTGCCACTTCAGCCCCAGCGTTTTCCATTAGCACTTGCCTTGGAATTCCCAAGCTTGTAGCATTTTCATCAATAACTGCCATATCCTCGCTGGTCAAATACTCAGGCAAGTGCTTTTTCAAATAAAACCTGTTCATGGCTTTTACCTCTTTACTCTGAATATATGTTATCCCCCGTGGATATGGTGCATACTTTATAATCTATTTCTCTAGCATATAGATATAACTAATTTTGTAAGACAATATGAAGAGATTGTCGGAAAAGTACCCAACTTTATATAATTTTATATAATTTCCTGGTCACAAAAAACAACATTTTTTTATTAAAAACATCACGCATCGAAGCATTTATATCCTATTGATGTTTATATTACATAAAATTACTAAATAAAAAGTGATACAATGTTCCCTCTACATAATCATCACCAAGCAACCTTTGTGTACGGACCAGAGATTTATGAAAAATTAATCCCTGAAGATCATATCCTATGTAAAATAAGCAAACAGGTGGACTTTTCATTTGTAAATGAAGCCTGCAAAGACCTTTATTCTCATGATCAAGGCCGACCGGTGAAATACTTACCCGAAATAATGTTTCGCTCAGCAATAGTCCAGCACATGAACGATTACTCAGATAGAGACATGGAAGAAGCTGCCAGATACAATCTGATTATAAAATGGTTCCTTGGAATTTCCATAGAAGACCACTCCTATGATCACAGCATATTGGGCGATTTCAGGGATAGGCTTGGAGAAAATAAGTGGAAAGAACTTTTCTTCATAATACTGAAACAAATAGAAGATGCAGGTTTTGCAAAAGGAAATCAGTCTACGGATGCCACGCATGTTATTGCAAACATTGCCATACCAGGAACCATTGGCTTGATAAGACAGGGAATAAAAGCGATAATGGATGAAATTGAAACAGTAGACCCAAAGCTTTTCGAAGAATTGGGGGGAAGAAAGACCGCTGATAAAAAAGAGAAACTGCACACACTGAAACCTGAGGAGAAGAAGAAGAAACTTGTTGATGTAGTAGAAGAAGCAAGAGCAATAAGGGGCAAAGCAGAAAAATTGGAATCACCATCATTAAAACAGAAAATTGAGCAATTGAATCAGATACTGAATGAGAACATAGAAGAAGAAAATGGTAAAATCCAGAAGAAAAAAGAGCATGTAGAGGACAAATTAGTGAGTCTTGTGGATAAAGATGCGAGACATGGTGCTAAATCTGATTCAAAACTTTTCACAGGATATAAGGCCAATATAATGAAATCAGATGATGGATTTGTGACAAACGTCATCGGGACAGGAGGAAATACTTACGATGGAAATATACTTGTGCCTCTTGTTGATGAAAAGATAGAAAATAGTTCTAAGCCGCAAAAGATCGCAGGGGATACTCATTACGGAAGTGCTGAAAACAGGTATCAGATGTCACAAAGAGGAATTACTATCGTTGCTCCGATAAAAGAAGATTTCAATCCAACCGGACTTTATTCCCAGGAAAAATTCGTTCTGGATAAAACTGGTGTAACATGTCCTGCCGGGAACAGAACCATGATTGCAAATGAAAATGAAAAGGAGGGAACAACAATATTCTACTTCAAGAAAGAAATCTGTAAACAGTGTTCATTAAAAAATCAATGCACAAAACAGGAAGGAAGGACTATCACTATTGGGAAACACCATGAACTTATAATGGAGGCGAAGGAATACAACAAAACTCAGGCTTTCAAGGATGATATGAAAGAAAGAGCCCATATCGAGCCGAAGCATGCTGAGATGAAGAGATTCCATGGGATGGCAAGAGCAAGATATTGGGGGCTGTCGAAGGTGAATGTTCAATTCATTATCACTGCTATCGTTGTTAATGTTAAGAGGCTTGCAAACGTCATTGATAGCGTATGCTATCTAAAAATGTGATGAAAAGTGAAGAAAATATGGGAATATTGAGGAAAAGAAAGGGCTAATATGGATTTTTTGATGAAAAAAGCACATTTTTTCTGAAAAATCTGGAAATTCATGAAACGAAAGAAGAATTTAGAATAATTTTAAGGGATTATCCGACAATCTCATATAATTAAGTACTCTCGTTGTTCACCCGCTGGTAAACAATACAATACACACCTTCATAGTATTTAATAGTTTCTAATCGTTCATTTAATTTTAAACGATGATGGAAACAATGGTTTGAAAAGCAAATAATATGGATGTAGTACTTTGAATGTCGGTTATTTTCAGTGGAGTATTAAATACTAGTAAGTTTTTAAAGGAAGAGTGCAAAATTAATCCTCAGTCAAATGTAATCTATAAATACTCATATGAAAAAAAAACCAAAATTAACAGAATCCAGCAAAAAAAAATCCCAAACCCCGAATGAAGACTTCCCTATCATCGGCATGGGAGCCTCTGCGGGTGGACTCGGGGCTTTAGAGAAATTTTTCGAAAATATGCCGCATGATAGCGGAATTGCTTTTGTCATCGTTATGCACTTTGATCCAGCTGCCAAGAGCCTTATGAGCGAGATATTAAAGAGATATACAAAGATGGAGGTAGCACAGGTGGAGGAAGGGATGAACGTTGAGCCAAACCACGTTTATATAATACCTCCCAACAAAGATATGGCAATACTTCGTGGAGCCCTCCACTTACTGGAACCCGTGGTGCGAAAGGGCATAAGGCATCCGATCGATTTCTTTTTCAGATCTTTAGCCGATGACAAAAGGGACAAGGCTATCTGTATCATCCTTTCAGGAACCGGAACTGAAGGTACTCTGGGATTAAAGGATGTCAAGGGTGAAGACGGCATGGTCATGGTACAGGATATAAAATCAGCAGCTTACGACGGCATGCCGGCAAGTGCCATAGCAACTAGACTTGCGGACTATATTTTGCCTCCTGAGAAAATGCCGGACCAACTACTAAAATATGTGAAACAATTTTATATTAAGGGTGCGAGAAAACCAGAGAGCATAAGCGAAAACACTAATTCTCTACAAAAAATTATCATCCTGATCCGGGACAAAACCGGGCATGATTTTTCCCTTTACAAACAAAACACTATCAATCGCATGGTTGAAAGGCGGATGAACATCCACAAGATCGATAACATATCTGATTATATCCGTTATCTCCAGGAAAACCCACCTGAAATAGAGAAGCTCTACAAAAGACTTTTGATCGGCGTTACAAAATTTTTCAGAGACCCCCCGGCCTATGAGATCCTAAAAAAAGAGATAATCCCGGAGCTGCTTAAGAATAAGACCACAGCGCGGATCTGGGTTCCCGCCTGTTCCACAGGTGAAGAAGTCTATTCTATGGCTATTGTCTTTAAAGAGCATATAGATGAGACAAAAAGTAAGATCAAAGTCCAGATTTTTGCTACGGATGTGGATAAGGTCGCAATTGAGATCGCCCGAGCTGGTGTTTATCCGGATAGCATCGCAGATGATGTATCACAGGAACGATTACAACGTTTTTTTACAATAAATCCTGATACCTGCATGATCAATAAGGAGATCAGGGAAATGGTGATATTTTCTCCTCAAAATGTGATCAAAGATCCACCGTTTTCCAGGCTTGATATGATAAGTTGCAGGAATCTGTTCATCTATATCGGTCCTGAGTTACAGAAAAGATTATTGCGTAGTTTCTATTTTTCCTTGAATCAGAATGGGATCCTTTTTCTTGGTAATTCCGAGACTATCGGTGAATTCACCGATCTTTTTTCTGCTCTTGATAGAAAATGGAAAATTTACAGGAGAAAGAGCGGAGTGTCAATACCATTGATGGCAGATATTACCAACAAAGCCCATTTTGAAGTCCCTCAAATAAAAGAAACTTATGACATGAAACATAAAGGGATGGACATTGGAGAACTTACCGGGAAGATACTGCTTGAGAGCTACGTTCCTTCATGTGTTATAATAAATGAAAAAGGTGACATTCTGTATATTCATGGCAAAACCGGCAAATACCTTGAACATTCCCCGGGGAAAGCCAGTTTGAATATTATGGAAATGGCACGAGAGGGCCTGAAATTTGAGTTGAACGCAGCTATTCGCAGGGTCATCACCCAAAAAAAGGACATCGTCTTTAAGGATTTGAATATAAAGACCAACGGTGCATTTCAGACCGTTAATCTGATCGTCAAACCTTTTGTAAGACCTGAAACCATGCAGGGGCTGATGATGGTCATTTTTGAGGATGTGCAAACCCCCAAAACTTCAAGATCCTCCAAAAAAAAATATACTGCTAAACAAATGAATGAACATGTTACGGATCTGGAACATGAATTGAAGTTCACAAAAGAAAATCTTCAGGCAACGATCGAGGAACTGCAAACCTCAAACGAAGGACTAAAATCAACCAATGAGGAATTACAATCCGCCAATGAAGAATTGCAGAGTGCTAACGAAGAACTGGAAGCCTCAAGAGAGGAGCTCCAATCCATCAATGAGGAATTGATGACGCTTAACGCAGAACATAATGACAAATTAGAGGAGTTTTCCGGGGTTATTAATGACATGAACAACTTACTTGCCAGTACAGAGATCGCAACGATCTTTCTGGATAATGACCTGCGCATCAAAGGTTTCACCCCTGCAGTCACAAGGATCATCAACCTGATTGAAACTGATATCGCACGTCCGGTCAGTGACATAGTGACTAACCTTGTATATGAAAACCTGGTCAAGGATGTCAAGGAAGTACTTGATACGCTAATCTTCAAGGAAAAGGAAATAAAGGACAAAAATAACCTCTGGTATTTTATGCGGATCCTGCCATATCGAACTACAGAGAATATTATCGATGGTGCAGTCATTACATTCATTGATATTACCGCAAGAAAGCGAATTGAGCAGACGGAGCGGGATTCAAGGATATACGCCGATAGCATAATAGATACGATACGAGAGTCGCTGGTAATCTTAGATAACGAATTGCGAGTAATATCGGCGAACATGGCTTTCTATAAGACTTTTAAGGTTTCTAAAGAGGAGACTGAGAACAAATTGATCTACAACATAGGCGGCCATCAGTGGGACATCCCGGCACTACGAGAGCTGCTGGAAGAGATAATACCCAGGGATTCTAAGTTCAATGATTTCGAGGTGGAATACGAGTTCCCACGCATTGGCTACAAGAAGATGATGCTCAATGCCCGCCGGATCTATCAGGAGGGGAAAGGTAAAGAGATGATACTTCTTGCTATTGAAGACATCACAGAGGGAACCAGGAAAGGATAAATCTCAGGGGGGAGATGTGAAAGAAGATAAAAGAAAACCAAAAAAAGTATCGCAACTGCGAAAACGGGCAGAAGATGCACTTCAGGGAAAAAGTGAGGAACTGCAAGAGCTATCTATCACAGATGCCAGGAGTCTGATCCATGAACTGCAGGTGCACCAGATCGAACTGGAAATGCAGAATGAAGAACTTCGCAGGGCGCAAAAAGAGCTCGAAGAGTCGCGTGACAGGTATTCAGACCTGTATGATTTTGCCCCTGTTGGTTATTTTTCTTTCGATAAAAATGGGCTTATCATAGAAGTAAATCTGACGGGCGCCAAAAAATTAGGGGTGGAAANAAACTTTTTGATCAAGAAACCATTTTCGCTTTTTATTTCCCCGCGTAGTAAGGATGTGTTTTATCTGCACTTAAGGCAAGTTTTCAGTACCGGCGTTCGACAGACCTGCGAGCTCAAACTTGCGGATAAGAAGGGAGTCGAGTTCGATGTACAATTGGAGAGCTTGAGCCTGTCAGTACAGGAGGGGAATCCCGGTCATTGCAGGACAGCGATGAGCGATATTACGGATATCAAGAAAGCTGAAGAAGACATTCGGAATGTTCTTGCATATACCGAGAGTATCGTTGATACGATACGAGAACCCATTGTCATTCTTGATGCACATCAGCGATTAAAGACAGCAAATCTTGCTTTTTATAAGACTTTCAAGATCTCGATCGAAGATACCAGGGGCAGATCGATATATGAAATTGGGAACGGCCAGTGGAATATTCCCCGGCTGAGAGAATTACTCTGGAAAATCTATTCCATGAATACTAAGTTCCTTGATTTTGAAGTTGAGCAGGAGTTTGCGAATATAGGACGAAAGGTGATGTTACTCAATGCCTGCCGACTCAAACTGTCAGGTACCGATATGATACTCCTTGCGATCGAAGATATTACAGAACGAAAAAAATTAGACGAATTGCGTCTTGAGAATGAGCGCCTGATCAGTGCAAACAAAGTAAGATCAGAGTTTCTGACGATCATGAGCCATGAACTGCGCACCCCTCTAACATCTGTTATCGGATATTCAATAATTCTGGAGGGGAAGACCCAGGGTGAATTGAATGAAAAACAGAGGTTTTTTGTGGATAATATTCTTAAAAGCAGCAAACACTTGCTTGATCTTATTAATAATTTTCTCGAACTTGCCAAAACAGAAGCAGGAAAGCAGGAAATGGTCTTTGAGGAAATATCTGTTCCTGATGAAATAAATGAGATTTTAAAGCTAATCAAAGAAAATTCTATAGATCATAATATAATCCTGAGAAAAGAATTTGATCCAGAAATACAGTCTATACATGCTGACAAAAGGGCACTCAAGCAGATGTTATTTAATCTGCTCAACAATGCTATAAAATTCAGCAAAAAAGAAGGTGGGATCATTACTGTATCGACAAAAAAAGAAAATTATATGGTGAAAATATCAGTTGTTGATACTGGTATTGGGATAAAGGAAGAGGATTTGCCAAGACTTTTCCAGAAGTTTGAGCAGCTTGATTCAGGAATATCAAGAAAATATGAAGGGACCGGGCTGGGACTTGCGATTACAAAGCAGCTTGTTGAGATGCACGGAGGGAAAATCTGGGTTGAAAGCAAATATGGGCAGGGGAGTAAATTCATCTTTTTACTACCTATAGGAGGGAAAAAAAACTGCCAACTAGAATCATAATGTTCTCAAATCCACAGCCCCGATATATATCCCTTCAACATCGCGTGGTTCGCAAGCACAACGTCCGCATCCTTCAACAATTCCGGTTTCACATATGTTGGTATAGCAATGCAGTACAGTCCAGCCCTTTTTGCTGATTCCACACCAAGCGGAGCATTTTCGATGACAATGCATTCATCTAGCTTGACTTTAAGTAATTCAACAGCCTTCAAATAAGGCTCAGGAGATGGCTTTCCTTCCTTAACATCATTTCCGGTCACAATGGCAGAAAATGTTTCGGGAAAAAACCGCTCAATTAACTCAATTACGACTGTTTTGTCTGAACCTGATGCAACTCCGAGAAGACATTTATTTTTGAGGGAATTTATACACTCATATATCCCGTCAAAAACACTCGCCTTATTGATCTTTGAAAATATCTCCTGTTTTTTCTGTGCAAGCCTGAGGAAGTCCACGGGCTCTGGCGTTCTACCAGCTTTTTTGAATACCAGGTTTATTATCCCTGTGTGGTTTGAGCCCTCTATATCGTAGATATCTTCCCTTCCGATATTGATACCCACATCTTTGAAAACCGATACCCATGCATCCGCATGATATGGCATCGAATCGACAAGCACGCCATCCATATCAAAGATCACAGCTTTAAGCATATTTACTTACCGTGTCCGTTGGTGGCGCCTCAAATGACGCAATGTCCGCAAAGAAAAATACAGCTATGCTTTGCGAACTTTGCGCTGAATTAAGTTTAGTATTTTCATACATGAATTCAATAAGGCTGCCAGGCATTCAGCTTACCCCATCTTCTTCGCAGCAAGCTCGATCGCTTCAATGAGACTGTCCTTGGGCATGATCGAAGTAACCGGGATACGCAGGATCTTCTCAACCGTTGTGCTTACAATAGGTGCGCACACAAGCGCTTTTGCCCCGTCCCTCTCAGCTTTTATTGCGGCGATAATGGCTTCCTCCATTGATGTGGCAGAGTATTCCCTGATCGTGAGGAGCCTTCCACCAACTTTCAATTTTTTCTCGGTAATATAATCAAGGACGGGACGGGCTGCGATAACTGCAATAAAATCGTGTTTTTCTGTTCCTTCCATTTTGCGAAATGCAGCAACTATCTGCCGCAAGGTCTTGATATTTGGTTCGCGCTGGCCTGATAATAGTTTATATATTGTGCTTGCGGGGATACCCGACTTATCGCTAAAATCCGCAGCTGTCAAACGAAACTCTTCCTTAATTATTCTCTGGAATTCCTTTATAAAGGCTTCATCCGATTCCATTGCTG
>JGI24135J36437_1000535_pt1 | contig 11093 bp, 8 predicted proteins | sample BarGraNGADG00211_3_FD_36437 | JGI IMG/M metagenome (IMG submission 36437)
ACTCCGCCTGCGTCGCGAATATATTGAGCAGCCTCAAATAAATGTTCTTCCAGAGCGGTACGCGCCTCCCCTGCTCGATAGAGATGAAAAGGAATCAACGCTTTGGGCAGCCAGCCGAAATTTAAGCCATTGGCTGACAAAATATAATCCAGTAAACTCTTGATATTTTTTTGATCAATGAATTCAGAAACGCGCTTGTTTTGCTTAATCAGATCGTAAAAAGGATACTTTTTTAAATCCCGCAGAAATGATTGATTCAGCACCGGGGAGTTAAATCCACCCTTTTCCAGGGCTGAAAACCATTCGACAAACATGCGGCTGGCGGCACCGGAAGCCGGAACAAATTTGAGCAATCTGAATTTTCCTGCTTCCCTTTCGTAGAGTTTAATCAATTCATCCATTGCGGCTTTTTTGATGGATAGGATTCCATCATTAATTGCGCACGGGCGATTCAATTTCAGGTAATTGGAACCATGGCGATAGGTAGCCATTTGCTTTTCCACATCACGTGGAGTTAAGCTTAATTTATTGATTTGCCGGAGATCTTTTTCTGAAAACAAGATTGGTTTTTTCATTTCTATACTTTTTTAAATAACATCAAGTTCCAACATAGGAATTACAATTGGGAAGTCTGCTCGTCCTGAAATTCTCTCTGTTTTCCAATTCTACAGGCATCTATGATAGAAAATATCCAAAAGCAAACAATAACGTAGAGAACAGCATCAATATAGGCACCTGTGGTTAACATTTTTGATCCGACAATGTCTGATAACTCTTGCAGGTTCGGAGTACCACCCTGCATCTTAACCATAACTTCATCAAGTTGATTGAGTGCAGCTACCGTGGCCGACCAGATAATGTAGCCTAATCCGGTAAAGACAAAAAACATAATAACCAATCCTCTCCAATACCTTTTTAAATAGAGTTGGCCAACGCCAGGAAAGACAAACTATGGATAGAAGAGCTGCTTTATATGATACTTTCATTTTGATACTCGTTACCTTAGTCTTTGCGCTTCACACGGCGAAAGATGTTGTGCAGATCTCCGCACCGTGATTTCTATCAAGGTCTTCTTTTTGGCTGCTTATCGAGCTTATTTTTTGACGTTTGTTTCTGTTTTTCGGAGTTCTGTTTCTGCCCCTTTTCCTTATCTTTCTTGCCGCCCTTGTCTCCCATTACGTCTCTCCTTTTCCTGTTTTCCAAAACATCTTCTCTCCGCGTGGTTTCTGTTGCAACCACAGCAGACTCATCATTATTAATTTTAATCTTGCATACTTTTCAAAATCAGTCAATTACCGTATTCAGGAAGAACAAATGGGTGCCCCTTAGACCCATCATGAACCTCAGCCAAAGATATCCATTGACGCTCTGCCGGCAGAAAAGATATAAAGTTTGAAAAAGCGGAAGGGAGATTTTACAGTGAACAAAACGAAGCCTCTATATGATCCCCCGACAGTTACAGGGATATTCATGCACCAGGCCGGCCGCTTCGGCGACAGGACACTGACTCTGGTAAAAAGAGAGGGTATTTGGAAACCCGTCACCTGGCGGGAATCCCTGGAAGCAATGATGGCCGGCGTCATGGGTCTTGTTGCTCTGGGATTCAAGAAAGGGGATACCGTCGGAATCGCCAGCCGCACGCGCAAAGAATGGAGTGAAACCGATCTTGCCATTCTTGCCGCGGGTGGGGTCACGATCGGCCTTTACCCTTCGGCCAGCCACTGGGAAATGACCCATATCATCGCTCACAGCGGCCCTCACATCTGCTTCGTGGAAGACGACGCTCTCCTGGACAAACTCCTTACCGTCCAGACTGAGACGGGCTTACCGAAGACAATTATTCTCTTCGAAACCAACCGTAAGTCCCTTCCTCCCGGCGTGATCACGTTTAAGGCCTTTATCGCCCAGGGAAGGAGCACTTATGAAGCCGACCCGGCGCGTTTTGAAACCATCTGGCGGGCAGTCCGGCCTGAAGATCTGGCGACGATTGCCTATACCTCCGGAACAACGGGTCCGCCCAAAGGGGCCATGATTACCCACGCCAATCTCTACCATACGGCCATCAATGCCACAAAGATGCACCACTATGAAGAAAGCGATTTCGGCATCGCCTTTCTTCCCCTGACCCATATGCTGCAGCGAATGACCGTCTATGCAGCCCTGCACCTCGGCATTGTCGGCGCTTATGCCGAAAGTATCGACAAACTCGTGGAGAATTTTCAGGAACTCCACCCCACCGTTCAGGTCAGCGTACCCCAGATCTTTGAGCGGATATACAACCGGGTCCACCAGATGTTGGCTACCGGGTCCCCCCTCAAACGCCGGATATTTCAATGGGCCGTGGCTATAGGCCAGGCAGCGGCGCCCTACCGTCATGAAAATCAATCACTGCCGCCTTTTCTGGCCCTGAAACATGCCATCGCCCATCGTCTTGTTTTTCAGAAAATACATGACGTCTTCGGAGGCCGGGTCAAATATCTTTTGTGCGGCGGAGCGCCCATGCCCATGTATCTGTTGGAATTCTTCAATGCCGTGGGGCTCCTGATTCTGGAAGGCTATGGATTGACGGAAACCGTGGCCCCGGCAGCGGTGAATCGGGCGGAACGTTTCAAATTCGGCACGGTGGGACAATTGATTCCCGGGATGGAGGCAAAATTCGCCCCCGATAGCGAACTGCTTCTAAGGGGACAGGGGCTTTTTCAGGGCTACTACAAGGATCCGGAAGCAACGGCAGCGGCCATCGACGCCGAAGGCTGGTTTCATACGGGCGACATTGCCACCATGGACGACGAGGGATTCATCACTATTACGGATCGCAAGAAAGATCTGATCGTCACGACAGGCGGCAAGAACATCGCCCCGCAGAACATCGAAAACCTCATCCGAACCCTGCCGCTGATCAGTCAGGTCATGGTTTATGGCGACCGCCGTAAGTATCTTACGGCTTTGATGACCTTGAATGAACATGAACTGCGTAATTTTGCCAAACGGGAAAATCTCGCCGACAGGGAACCGTCAGCCCTCGCCGCGAATCAGAAGGTTCGGCAGGCCGTATCCGATCATATGCAGGATGTCAACGGTCGTCTGGCGCCATACGAACAAATCAAGCGTTTCGCCATCCTCCCGCACGATTTTACTGAAGAGGCGGGAGAATTGACGCCCACACTCAAACTCCGCCGCCGCAAGATCATAAAACGTTACAACGATACGATTGAAGGCCTCTATAGCGGATGAGGCGGCTTTATATATTATCGATACGCTGATTGTCTACAAAGGCAAGAGGCCAAATTGTATGTTTATAGGGACGTTTCTATTTTCGTTCTGCATTTATGATCTTGCCCCAAAAATGTAGACACCCTCACGCAACATTTTTCAGCCAATTATTTTCGTAATCAGCCGGTGAAATGTAATCTAGTTTTGAGTGCCTCCTTTCCCGATTATAAAATGTCTCGATATAATTAAAAATGTCTTGTCTGGCTTCAGCTCTGGTTTTATATTTGCGCCAGAAAGTTAGCTCTGTTTTAAGCGTATGGAAAAAGCTTTCCGTAACAGCATTGTCGTAACAGTTTCCTTTACGGCTCATGCTTTGTGTAAATTTAAGCCCCTTTAACAAGTCCACTGTTTCCTTGCAAGCATATTGAACACCACGGTCAGAATGAAAAATGACATCCTTAACCGGCTGCCTGCGAACAACTGCCTGGTTTATTGCCGATAAAACAATCTCTTTCTTCAAAAATTCGCTCATGCACCAACCAACAACCTTCCGCGAAAATAAATCCAGGACAATGCAAAGATACAACCATCCTTCTTCCGTCCAAATGTATGTTATGTCCGATGTCCAGATACGATCCGGCCGGTCCGTTAAAAAATTCTGCTCAAGCAAATTCGCCGCAACAGGATAATGATGAACTGAGTTCGTTGTTGCCTTCCACTTTTTCTTTGTCCTGGCCATGATATTAGCTTTTTTCATTATTCTGGCTATTCTGTTTTTGCCACAAATCCGATTCCTGTTCTTTAATTCAACTTGCATCCGGGGCGCTCCATAGCTCAGCTTACGTTCATCTTTACGGATATCTATTATTTCTTCCAATATCGCCCTGTCCTCTATCGAACGCTTGCTTTCACCACGCCGCAACCATGAATAATACGCGCTCCGTTCCACTGCAAATAATCGGCACATCTTCTTCACCGGAAATTCGGAGCTAAGGCTATTTATATGTCTATACTTCATTTCCGGGGTGCCGAGAAGATGGCCACGGCTTTTTTTAAAATGTCGCGCTCCAACGATACTTCAGCCAACTCCTTCTTTAATAGCTGGTTCTCCTTCTCCAAAGGCGTTATCCCCATTGCATCCGGCTCTTTTCCATATGCTTTCTTCCAGAGATATAAAGTATTGCCGCTCACTCCTAAATCTCTCGCTATTGCCGNAACACTTTTACCGCTGTTGAATACAAGTCTAACCGCCTCCCGCTTAAATGCTTCATCATACCGCCGACCATTCTTATCTCTCATAACTCTTACCCCATATTGATTATCCTATACTTACTGATATTACGTGTCTACTATTTTGGGGTAAGTTTAGAGCCGGCGATCCGGTTAAGAAAGATTTTAGTGGAAAATATATGTCTGAGTCTATTCATTAGTATGATATTTCGATATTACTGGACTTAGACATGAATATTTTCTTCACGTTCAAGCCAGTTAATACATAGAGATGCAATAATGTTTCATATTGATTAAGAATTGTCAATGTAGCTTTGCATGTTGTTTTGCGATTGATAAAGAATATCTATTCGAAATAGCTCATGCTCTTCAAAATTGTCGGATGCGCAGGCTTTCAATATATTCTTCCGGTGTTTTCATCGTTATCTCTTCCTCCCTCGTTGTTTTATATTCCCAATCAACAAATAAATCAAAGGTATTGATATTCTATGAGGGCTTTATTTTCTTCAGGCTAACTTCCTCGGAAGCATTGCGCCTGTCTCGAACTGCTCTGCGGAGAGATACCACTGGACAAGCACGCCCTCTTTTACCTTGGCCCCGGGAGGTTTCCATTCGGATAGCCTTTGTTTTATCTCGGCATCCGGAAGGTCCACCGAGACATCTCTTTTTTCTATGTTAATGGTGATCCGATCTCCATTCCTGATAACGGCAACAGGACCCCCGATCTGTGCCTCGGGCGATATATACCCGACATAGAGTGCACCAGTTGTCGCACCGGAGAACCTCGAGTCTGTGATGACCGCAACATCGTGCAAGCCGAGAGACCCGAGGATCAGGACGGTCCTGAAGTTTTCTGCAAACCCGGGCCCGCCCCTTGGTCCCTGATACCGTAAGACTATCACATCACCCGATTGGATCTCCCCGCTGAGTATGGCGAATATCGCAAGCTGTTCCTCATCAAAACATTTTGCCCGGCCCACAAAGAGCCTGTTCTCCTTTTTAACAATGGTGTACCGTGCAAGTGCACCGTTCGGTGCAAGATTGCCGTGCATAACTACGATACCGCCGAAGGGAGAGATTGCCCGGTCGACGGGAAGAATCACGCGATCGTTATAGACCTTAGCCTTTTTCAGTCTGTCCCCGATGGTCTCTCCCGTTACCGTAGGCCTGTCAATGTCGACGTCCTTCTCTATCCTCTTCAGGACCGCCATGGGACCGCCGGCATTGTGCAGGTCGATCATGGTAAAGGGTCCGCTCGGCCTCACCGGCACGAGGTAAGGGGTCTTATCCGATATGTCGGAAACCGTACGGAGATTAACATCCAGTGACAGGGTATAGGCGAGTGCAAGCAGGTGAAGCACACCGTTCGTGCTTGCGGATGCCGCCATGATCATCCTCAGTGCATCCTTTATTGCGGAGGCCGTTACGAAGTCCTTAAACCTCCTGCCCTGCTTCACGAGGTTGACAATGGCGTAGCCTGTCTGCTTGGCAAGCCTTATTCTCTGCATAAGGTTACCGCCGGATGTCGTCGATATGCCGGGCAGGGTCAGTCCCATAACCTCTGTTGCCATCTGCACGGTGTTTGCCGTTGTAAGCTCCGGGCATGCACCGCATGATGTCACCCACTTGTCCTCCATGTTGTACATGGTTTTTTGAAACTCTTCTTCGCTCATCTTCCCGGAAAGGGTCCTGTTCACACCTTCAAGGATTACATCCGTTGGAAACGTTGTCGGCCTGCCTTCGAACATGCCCGGTTCAGCAGGTCCGCCTGTATAAAAGATCGTAGGCAGGTTGAGCCGTGCACCCGCGAGCCACAGCCCGGGCACTGATTTATCGCAGGTACCCATCATGACAAGCCCGTCTGCCCCAAGATTTTTTACCTGTATCTCAACGGAGTCGGCTATAGCATCCCTCTGCGGCAGGTCATACAGGAGCAATGTCGGATCAAGGGATCCATCCTTGCAATAGCCGCCGCAGGGTCCTATGGTATTAAACTCCACGGGTGTACCGCCTGCGAGATAAACCCCTGATTTGACCGCGTCTGCAAGCGCCTTGAGGTGTATATGACCGATACCCGCATCCTGCATGGAATTGGCTATAACGATGAGCGGCCTTTCCAGTTCTTCATCCGTAAACCCGCTCGCCTTGTAGAAAAAGCGGTGCGTTTTTACCTGTGAAAGCAACTCCAGTGATTTCAAGATCTGTTCTTTTGTAAGCTTATCCATAAAACCTTCCTTTCTTACATTTTTTGATAAGACCTTGCTTTCATTGGAAGTGAGTATAGGGAAGCCACTCTTGTATGTCAATGAAAAACTGACAAAATATGGGGTATGTTGACGATGTTTGTTTTCAGGAAATAATTTCGTTTATTACCGATTGAAAGCCTGCATTTTAGTCGAAGTTACATTTTTACGTATTTCAGGAAGAAGTGCTTGCTGAAAACATCTACCAAGCCCACAATCGTCAGGTTTAAATTGCATTGAGGATTACCACTTGAACTGTGGTTAAAACTATGACTCCGAACAAACCCTGTCTTTTCCATTCTTCTTTGCCTGATACATGAGCTGGTCAACCCGGTGCACAAAGGCCTTTATGTCTTCTTTTGGCTTGTACTGCGAAAGACCGATGCTCACCGTCAAATAGAATTCCTGACCAGGTGCCGGAGAGAAATTCTCCTTCTTGAATTCCGTCCGGATTCTTTCCGCTGTAACGGATCCATCCGCGCTTGTTGTCATGGGCAGGATGATGGTGAATTCTTCGCCACCATAACGAAAAGCGAGATCCGTTTCGCGCAGGCATCTTTTAACTACCTGGCCAAGTCGACGTAAGACATGGTCACCCTCGACATGGCCGTAAGTGTCGTTGAATGCCTTGAAATTGTCGATATCAAACAGAAGGAGGGTTAAAGGCTGTTCATAGCGGTTCGACCGGTCTAATTCGATTTTAAGCTGAAAGTAAAAATGCCGGGAATTGTAGAGCTGAGTTAGATCATCGACAATACTTAGTTCACGGTATCTTTTTTCACTCTCCCGCAGTGCCTTCTCCATCTGCTTGCGCTCGGTGATGTTAGTGAGGAGATTCAGTGTTGCGGGTTTGCCTTCCCAATCGATCAGGACAGAACCGATCTCAATCCAGTGGGCCTGTCCACTCTTGTGGATCCCCCTGTAGGTATACCTGGTGGGCTTACTATCGCCATTGATCTTTCGAAGATATCGTTGAATTACAGCATCCCGATCTTCCGGATGGATTAATTCAAAGACGTTGATAAACATTAATTCTTGTTCCGAATAACCAAATGCCGCTACCGTCTGGCTATTAACAAATTTGATCATCCCGTCCTGTATCACCAGGACGGCTTCATTGGCATTCTCTACCAGCGATCGATATCTTGCCTCACTCTTCTGCAAAGCCACCTCCACCAGCTTGCGATCGGTGATGTCTTGAATGGTTGTCAATAAATAATTTTCATTGTTAAAGCTAATCATGACAATATTAAATAATCCATATCTCGACCCTATGCCTTTTGGATGAACTTCCATTTCGAGGTTTTCGATACGCCCATTCTTGCTTAGCTCATTGTAAATAAACGATCTTTGTTCTTCTGTAATAAATCCAGTTTCTCTGGAGGTATAACCGATAACTTCATCCCGCTTACGCTCTACAAGTCTGAGAAAAGCATCGCTGGCATCAACAAATCTGCCGTCTTTTACAGTAGCAATAGTCATGGGAATTGAATTTTGCCGGAAAGCTTTGGTAAACTTCTCTGAATTTATTTTTGTTTGTTCGATTTGCTCAAGGCGCAGTGCATTTAGTTCTTTGATCAGTTGTTTCTTGCTCTTTCTTTCATCTTCCATGGTAATCTCGCAATAAAAATGACAGCCGAAAAATTAGCCTTTATTTTCTTTAGCTAAATTCTTAAGCATAAAAAGAATAACTAAGCAACAGTTCATTCCTTGTGACAATAGCCAAATACTGAACGCAGAGTGCAGTGATTGGTCTATAAAGGTTGAGTATTGCTATTTGTCGCAAGGTTGCAATTGTGTTTATTGCGGATTGAAATAAAGTAATTTCATCGAAGTTGATATTTTGTGTAGTACAGCTTGCTATATTTTAGTTCATGATTGAAGGAATGTCGAGATACATATATCCTTCCGTTGCAAAATTGCTTATTCTAGACAAAAGTCAAGGAAGGAAGGAGTGCTTGCTGACAACTTCCTACACAACCATGCAGAGTCAGGAAAAGTTGATGCTTTCATCTGTAATGTTCAAACATACTTTGCCCTATCGGAAAAAAAGCCGTTAAGTAGAATCGGGATAAACTAGTCTATTTAACTCAAAATTAAAAAGATTTAAATTTTTGTAATACGGCTAATATCCAGCTTTTCTATGCCCGCCGCAGCGTTAACCATATGCTCACGTAATTTTATATCATACTGCATGGTGATGGCGATTTGTTCCATAATGGGCGATCCGCCTCCATGATAAGATCCATAGGTCATAAATCCGGTGTTTGATGAACAGGTAACTTCCGCAAAAAGCAGCCAGAATTTCAATTGATCGGCTATAGGAATTTTGGGGTTGCGTTTCAGGTATTTTTCCAGCAGTGGTTTCAATTCAGGATTGGCCAGATCCGCTTCATAGGGAAATGTTGAAGGCAGACCGCCTGCTATGTTGCACAGCATTTCCTGTTCATCGAACACAGCCTCGCCTGTGAGACATCTTCCCACATTGGCATAAATGGAATTAGGAATATAAGAGCCGGGACCATAAGGCATCTGGCCTATCCCCGGCACATATATTTCAGGCTTACTTTTTGCCGATGCGGTAAATCCGGCCGCGTAACCCAACTCGGTAATCATAATAATCTTGGAGAGTATTTCCCTGACATGAGGAGCCTTTGATATTCCGTTATGCTTTGCCGCCAGAGAGGCAAGCCCGAGAAGCATATCGCCGATGGCTGGTTTGCATCCTGAGTAACTGTGGCGATGGAACAGGGCGAAGAGCATGGCCAGCGCGCCTCCGTGAATATACTCGCCGCAAAGAAACACCCTCTCCCACGGAACAAACACATCATCAAAAATAACATAAGAGTCGGTATACCCTATAGCCGGATTTTCTGTTTTAAAGTGAGTCCTCTTGCGGGTTTTATGAATATGAACAACCTGTTTTACTCCATCATAATCCGCCGGCACCGCGAACGACACAGCATATTGTTGTTCATCCGGCCCCAGCATTCTGGTAGGAATAACTATAACCTCATCAGCGATAGAGGCTTCGGAAATATGCAGTTTGCAACCCCTGACCACAATACCGTCACTCTTTTTTTCCACTACTCTCAGATACATATCGGGATCGGTCTGTTCGGCCGGCCTCTTTAGACGCTCTCCTTTCATATCGGTTTGAGCGCAGCAGCCGACCAAATCGTTCTTTTGAAAATTCTCCAACCATTTAATAAAATTTTTGTGATATTGCGTACTCCCGTTGTTTTGCTTGTCAGCCTCAAAACTTGCCGCGTTAACCGCATTAATCGCGTCTGCTCCCATGCAACGCTGAATGCACATTCTGCCGGTTCGGCACAAAGTCCGCGTCATATCCTGTTTATTATGCAAATCCTGCGGGCTCTGATGAATGTGACAGAAGCGATTGATGGTTTCTCCTGTAAGATGTGATTTTACAGTGCATAGATCTTTGAGTTCGGGAATATGCAGAGCATCGAAAGTAAAGCCCATGACATTTAAGGATGGAAGTTGTTCTTCGTCATCCCGGTCAATCTTGCAGCCGTTAAAGTAAAGATTCCTTTTCATCTTCCTAAGGCCTTCAATGTATTGTTCCTTGGTTCTCATATAAGTCTCCTTTCATACTACGTATCTGCACCAACGAGTGTTTTAGTCATGTCTGTCCTCATACGATCTAAAAAAAGGCTTTCTTGCATTCTGAGCCATTTCGATATCTATCCGAATGGTGTGGTTGGAGAGAAAATGCAATCTCCCCAACCAGGGGGAGTCATTATTTATCTACTCTCTGCCACAAGGAGGCGTTGCCGTTCCCAAAACCGCCGCAGAGCGTGGCGACACCGTATTTGGCTCCTTTGAAATCGGTCTTCATGATGCTATTTAGTGTCACGATAATCCTGTAGCCTGACTCGCCTAAAATGTGGCGCGAGATCACACGTGCTTGGTTGACCGCTTCCTGCGTTATCTAGGATTTCTTTTCCTTTGCTGACTCCTCCTCCCTCAAAATCTTGCGCAGGATTTTACCGACTGCAGATTTGGGAATCGAGTCGCGAAATTCAACCAGTTTAGGCACCTTGTAGGGCGCCAGTTTTTCTTTGCAAAACTTTATAATTTCTTCTTCCGTACATTTTTCTCCGGGTTTCAAAACGACAAACGCTTTGACCGTCTCCCCGCGGTATTTGTCGTTAACACCTATAGCCACGGCCTCGGCGACCTTGGGATGCTGGAAGAGGACTTCATCAATGTCGCGTGGATAGATGTTGAATCCGCCAGCGATAATCATGTCCTTCTTGCGGTCGACTATGAAGATATAGCCGTCTTCATCCCTGGTGGCAATGTCTCCTGTATAGAGCCAGCCGTCTTTGAGCTGTCCCGCCGTCTCGCCGGGATTGTTCCAGTAACCCTGCATGATCAAAG
>JGI24135J36437_1000540_pt1:2500-11024 | contig 11024 bp, 7 predicted proteins | sample BarGraNGADG00211_3_FD_36437 | JGI IMG/M metagenome (IMG submission 36437)
GCAGTCAGAGTGCGGGGGATAAGCTTCGTGCTCGAAAGGGAAACAGCCCAGACCGTCGGCTAAGGCCCCTAATTCCTAGCTAAGTGGGAAACGATGTCCGATTGCACAGACAACCAGGATGTTGGCTCAGAAGCAGCCATCATTAAAAGAGTGCGTAATAGCTCACTGGTCAAGTGGTCGGGCGCGGATAATGTATCGGGGCTCAAGCTAGGAGCCGAAGCCACGGACTTCACGCGCAAGCGTGGAGTGGTAGGGGAGCATTCTCAATCCAGCGAAGCAGCGGCGTAAGCCAGTTGTGGAGGGTTGAGAAGAGAGAATGCTGGCATGAGTAACGAAAGAGGGGTGAGAAACCCCTCCGCCGAACACCCAAGGGTTCCTGAGTAAAGCTAATCTGCTCAGGGTTAGTCGGGACCTAAGCTGAGGCCGAAAGGCGTAGGCGATGGACAACCGGTTGATATTCCGGTACCACGTATTTGCCGCTATTACCGATGGCGGGACAAGGTAGGCTAAGGAATCCCAGGCGATGGTAGTCCTGGGGTAACCGCGTAGGGTGCTTCGTAGGTAAATCCGCGAAGTAAGCCTGAGACGGGAGTCCGAGCCAATAGGCGAAGTTCCTGAAGCCATGCCTTCTAGAAAAGCGTCTAGGGAGGCAAAACGTGCCCGTACCAAAACCGACACAGGTGGGTGAGTAGAGAATACTAAGGCGATCGGAAGAACCCTCGTTAAGGAACTCGGCAAAATGGCCCCGTAACTTCGGGAGAAGGGGCGCCCCGGTAGGGTAAAGCTCTATACGAGCGAAAGCCCGAGGGGGCCGCAGTGAAACGGCCCAAGCGACTGTTTACCAAAAACACAGGTCTCTGCGAAGTCGAAAGACGACGTATAGGGGCTGACGCCTGCCCGGTGCCGGAAGGTCACGGAGAGAGGTTAGCCGCAAGGCGAAGCTTTGAACCCAAGCCCCGGTAAACGGCGGCGGTAACTATAACCGTCCTAAGGTAGCGAAATTCCTTGTCGGGTAAGTTCCGACCTGCACGAATGGCGCAACGACTTGGGCGCTGTCTCAACGAGGGATCCGGTGAAATTGTAGTCTCGGTGAAGATGCCGAGTACCCGTGGCTGGACGGAAAGACCCCGTGAACCTTTACTGCAGCTTGACGTTGGAGTCTGGGATATATCGTCCAGGATAGGTGGGAGGCTTTGAAGCGGGGGCGCTAGCTCTCGTGGAGCCAATCTTGGGATACCACCCTTTGTGTTCTGGGCTTCTAACTCGATGCCGTTATCCGGGTCGGGAACAGCGTCAGGTGGGCAGTTTGACTGGGGCGGTCGCCTCCTAAAATGTAACGGAGGCGCGCAAAGGTTCCCTCAGCACGGTTGGAAATCGTGCGTAGAGTGCAAAGGCATAAGGGAGCTTGACTGCGAGACTGACAAGTCGAGCAGGTGCGAAAGCAGGCCTTAGTGATCCGGCGGTAGAGAGTGGAATTGCCGTCGCTCAACGGATAAAAGGTACTCCGGGGATAACAGGCTTATCGCTCCCAAGCGTCCACAGCGACGGAGCGGTTTGGCACCTCGATGTCGGCTCGTCGCATCCTGGGGGTGTAGTCGCTCCCAAGGGTTGGGCTGTTCGCCCATTAAAGCGGTACGCGAGCTGGGTTCAGAACGTCGTGAGACAGTTCGGTCCCTATCCGCCATGGGCGTTGGGAGCTTGAGAGGAGTCGTCTCTAGTACGAGAGGACCGAGATGAACAGACCTCTGGTGTATCAGTCGTCGTGCCAACGGCGTTGCTGATTAGCTACGTCTGGAAGGGATAACCGCTGAAAGCATCTAAGCGGGAAGCCCACCTCGAGATGAGGCTCCCCATCCTCTAGAAGGAGTAAGGGCCGTGGGAGACCACCACGTTGATAGGCGGGACGTGTAAGCACAGCAATGTGTTCAGCGGACCCGTACTAATTGCCCGAGGTCTTGACTTGAACACGTATGAGTCGCTATGGAGTTTTGAGGGTGCATGGTTGCGCCTTTGACAGTTTGGCGGTCATAGCGACGGGGATACACCTCTTCCCATTCCGAACAGAGAAGTTAAGCCCGTTCGCGCCGATGGTACTTGGGGGGCAACCTCCTGGGAGAGTAGGTCGCCGCCAGTCTTATTAGGGCCGCGNGAGCGGCCCTTTTTCTTTTTTCACGATCGCTACAATCGCCGAGTGAGNTGCTCTACGCCCAAGTTGGAAGACGACGCCATCGTGCTTCGGCGCTGGCACGAGAGAGACATCGAAGGCAGCATCGCCGCCTGCTCCGATCCGGAGGTCGTCCGCTGGATACCGCGTATTCCGACGCCGTATAGCGAACAGGATGCGCGTGAATTCCTGGAGCATGCCGACAGCGGTTGGGAGGAAGGGACGTCTTTCAGCTTCGCCATCGCCGAGCGGATGAGCGGGCGCACAGTGGGATCAATCGGAGTGACTCTTAACGGCGCGATCGGCGAAGTCGGATACCTCGTATTCGCCGGCTATCGCCGACGCGGGATCGGAGAGCGGGCGCTCAGACTCGTCAGTTTCTGGGCCCTCGAGGAGCTCGAACTCGCGCGGCTACAGCTGACCGCAATGATCGGCAACGTCGCCTCAGCTCGACTGGCGGAGAAGGTGGGCTTTAGGCGCGAAGGCGTGCTCCGCGCCTGGCTCGACAATCGCGGAACACGCGCCGACGTGATCATGCACTCGCTCTTGCCCGGCGAGATCGAGCGATTCTCAGGCGACGAGTAGCTTCTCGCGCCAATCGGGATCGAGCTCGCGTAGGCGCCGAACTCTCTCGGCCAGCGGCGGGTGTGTCTCGAACATACGGGCCAGTCGGTCTTCTCGGTCGAACGGGTTGAGCGGATAGAGAGGTTCCGTCGCCGGGTTGGCGGCGAANGAAACGAGCTCGCCGGCGTGTTCGATTCGCAGGAGCGCGTCGACCAGTCCGTGCGGCGATCCGCAGAGAACGGCGGCGCTGAGGTCGGCGGCAAACTCTCGTTTCGGCGAGAGCAACAGGTTCTCGACGGCGGCTGCGATCGGCGCGAAGAAGAAGAGTAAGCCGCGCTGGAAGAAGCCGCCGAAGCGGGTCAACTCGACGATCGTCGCGGCCACGGTCACCGAAGCGGTTTGAACGGCCACATCGTGGTTGCGAACGTGCGCCAGCTCGTGCGCGATCAATCCCTCGAGCTCGGCGGGAGACGCCGCGCCGAGCAGGCCGAGGCTGAGAACGACGCTGCTCGAGGTCGGGCCGCGGCCCACTGACAGTGAGCGCGGGAAGCCGTCCGCGATGAGATAAAGGCGGGGCTTGACAACGCCCACTTTTGCCGACAGCGCCTCGACCGTCGAGTGGAGAGCCGGCCGCTCAGCGATGACGAGCTCTCGCGCCGCCAGCACCGAGAGAACGAAGCGATCGCAATAGGTATAGATGGTCGCGGCGGTGAGTAGCGCGGCGAAAAGGAAGAGCGTTGCCGCCCTCCAGCCTCCGACCGCGTAGCCGATCGCCGACGTAGGAAGCGCGAATACCACGAACAGAAGCCAGAGCTTGAGGAAGTTGCGCGCGGTTGACAGCCGTACGCTCAAGCCCGCCCCCCTTACGGCTCGTCGCCGGAGTCGATGTCGCGCAGGCTTTGCGGAGGCCAGTCGCTCTCGGGAGCGTCGCAACGCGACGAGCAGTGAAGCGAGGCGATGTTCTGGAGCGGAATGAGAATGTGGCCGTTCAACTCGGCATGGGCGACGTCATCGACGATGCAGTAAGCGGTCAGTACGCCTTCCTGATAATCGCCACCGAAGAGCGCGATCTCGACCCGCTCGCCCTTGTACTTGTTGGTGTAGTCGTCCACCGCAAAATCAGTCTACCCCGAGGCCGTTCGCCGATTCCGGCGCCGGGGCGAACGTCCTGCGATACGTGCCATGGATCTGGGCCTCGGGGGTGGAAAAGGCGTCCGAACCGCGAGCAAGCGATCGGCGGCGGAGATCGTTTCCCGCGACCCTTGACTTCGAGCGCGCTCTCAACGCTACTCTCAACTGGCGACTCGGTCCACACCCGAGATCGACGCTTCGGTTAGCGCCCGGTTCGACCCGGGCATACGACTCACAGGAGGCAGAAATGAAACGGAGGCGACTTGGTGGTCAGGGGCTTGAGGTCTCCGCTCTCGGGCTCGGCTGCATGGGCATGTCCGAGTTCTACGGCGCGACCAACGAGGCCGAGGCGATAGCCACTATCGAGCGCGCGCTCGATCTCGGCGTCAGCTTCCTCGACACCGCCGACATGTACGGGCCGTTCAAGAACGAGCGCCTGGTCGGCAAGGCGATCGCCGCTCGCCGCGGGGAGGTTCAGCTGGCGACCAAGTTCGGTAACGAGCGTCGCTCGGACGGTAGCTGGGTCGGCATCAACGGGCGCCCCGAGTACGTGCGATCGGCCTGCGACGCCTCGCTCGAGCGCCTCGGTGTCGAGACGATCGACCTCTACTACCAGCACCGCGTAGATGCGAGCGTTCCGATCGAGGAGACCGTCGGCGCGATGGCCGAGCTCGTCCAGGCGGGCAAGGTGCGCTTCCTCGGCCTTTCCGAGGCGGCGGCGGCGACCATTCGCCGCGCCCATGCGGTGCACCCGATCTCGGCGCTGCAGACCGAGTACTCGCTCTGGTCTCGTGATGTCGAGGAAGAGATCCTGCCCGCCTTGCGTGAGCTCGAGATCGGCTTCGTTGCCTACAGTCCGCTCGGACGCGGCTTCCTCTCCGCCCAGATTCGGCGCCCGGAGGATCTCGAGGAGGGCGACTTCCGCGCCCACAACCCGCGCTTCCAGGAGGGGAACATCGAGAGCAACCTCGAGCTGGTCGACCGTATCGCCGAGATCGCCGGCGAGAAGAACGCGACGCCGGCGCAGCTGGCGCTGGCCTGGGTGCTCGCGCAGGGTGACGACGTCGTTCCGATCCCGGGGACGACGAGCATCTCGCACCTCGAGCAGAACCTGGCGGCACTCGAGATCGAGTTGACGGGCGAAGACCTGTCCCGGATCGAGCAAGCCTTTCCGCGCGGCGCCGCGGCGGGCAAGCGCTATCCGGACATGTCGACCGTGAATCGCTAGCGAGCGCACAACCGCCGCTCAGGTTAGTCTGGCTCTTACGATGCCCGAGCCCGCCGGGAAGGTTGTCGACTCCTTCGAGACCCGTACCAGGGAGCTGGAAGAGCACTCGCTCTCCCCGCTGGGCGTGCGCTCGTACGAGACGCGCGGGCGCGTCCGAGTCGAGAAACCGTGCCGGCTCCGGACGCCCTTCCAGCGAGACCGCGACCGCATCGTTCACTCCAAGGCCTTCCGCCGTCTCGCCCACAAGACGCAGGTTTTCATCGACCCTGAAGGCGACCACTTCCGAACCAGGCTCACGCACACGCTCGAGACGACGGGGATCTCTCGCGGCGTGGCGCGAACGCTTCGCCTGAACGAGGATCTGACCGAGGCGATCGGGCTGGGCCACGATCTCGGCCACACGCCCTTCGGCCACGCCGGCGAGAAGGCACTCAGCGCGATCCTCAGCGAGAAGTTCGGACGCTCGTTTCGCCACAACGAGCACTCGCTGAGAGTCGTGGACGTGCTCGAGCGCGACGGGCGCGGGCTGAACCTGACCGCCGAGGTGCGCGACGGTATCCTCAACCACACCGGTGAGAACGAGCCCCGGGCGCTGGAGGGAAAGATCGTGCGCCTGGTCGACCGAGTCGCCTACATCAACCACGACATCGACGACGCGATCCGCGCCGGCGCCGTGAGGGCGAGCGACCTTCCGTCCGGGGCGATCGCCCTACTCGGCGACTCGGGCTCGCGCCGGATCGACCGGCTCGTGCACGACATAGTCGAGAGCTCGAGCGAAGCGGGAGACATCGTCCAGTCGGATGAGATCTCGGAGGCCATGCTCTCGCTGCGCCGCTTCATGTTCGATCGTGTGTATCTCTCGTCGCACACCGAGGCTCAAAACGAGCACGCCACCCTGGTCGTGCGAACCCTCTTCTGCCACCTGCTCGAACACCCCGAGGCGATTCCCGAGAAAGAAGGCGAGCCGGTCGAACGCGCCACCGACTACCTTGCCGGTATGACCGATCGCTTCGCGCTGGCACTGTTCGAGAGCATCTGATGGCCAGGATCGCGGATACGACCGTCAACGAGGTCAAGGCCGCCGCCGACATGGTCGAGCTGGTCTCGGCCCGCACGGCTCTGCGCAAGGTTGGCGGCCGCTACACGGGGCGCTGCCCCTTCCACGAAGAACGCACTCCCAGCTTCTCGGTCAACGCCGCCGACAAGCTCTACTACTGCTTCGGCTGCGGCGCCCGCGGCGACGTGATCACCTTCGTGCGCGAGACCGAGCAGCTCGACTTCAACGAGGCGGTGGAGTGGCTTGCCGAGCGCTTCGGCGTCAAGATCGAGCACGAAGAGTCCTCGCCGGCCGCCGAGCGGGAGCGCGAACGGCGCAGCCGCCTGCTCGAGCTGCTCGAGCTGGCGACCGCGTATTACGAGCGCTACCTCTGGGAGACAAAGGCGGGCGCCGAGGTGCGCGAGTACCTGGCTTCGCGCAATCTCGGTGAGGAGGTCTGCAAGGAGTTCCGCCTGGGGCTTTCACCGGGCGGCTCGGGGCTCGTTCCCAAGGCGAGGCAAAAGGGCTTCTCGGCCGAGGAGATCGCCGCGGCCGGCCTGGCCAACCGGCGCGGCAAGGACTACTTCACCTTCCGCCTGATGTTTCCGCTCGCCGACGCGCGCGGGCGCGTGCTCGGCTACAGCGCCCGCAAGTTGCTCGATGACGACCCGCTCCGCGGTAAGTACGTCAACTCGCCCGAGGGGGCTCTCTTTCACAAGTCGAACATCCTCTACGGTCTGCACCTGGCCCGGCGCGCGATCGCCAAGCAGGAGCGGGCGGTGGTCGTGGAGGGAAATACGGATGTGATCGCCGTGCGCCAGAGCGGGCTCGAGCCGGTCGTCGCCTCGATGGGCACCGCACTCACCGAGCGCCAGCTAAAAGAGCTCGCGCGGCTCTGCCGCCGCCTCTATCTCTGCTTCGACGCCGACGCCGCGGGGCAGGAAGCGACGCTGCGCGGAATGGAGCTGGCAACCGCTCAGGGATTCGACGTGCGCGTGGTCACCCTTCCGCCCGGGCTCGATCCCGCCGATGCCGCCGATGGATTCGAGCAGAGGTTGGACGAGGCCGAGAGCTATCTCGCCTACCGCGTTCGCATCGAGATCGAGCGCGCCCCCGACCGCCAGGAAGCCTTCGTGCGCGTGCGCGAGCTGCTCGCTCGTTTCGAGGACTCGCCGGAGCGGCAGCGGGCGCTCCGCTTTCTCTCCGACAAGCTCGACCTGCCCAAGGAGGTTCAGTCGGGCCTGGCGCCGCGCGCAGCCCGCAAGGGAAGCGGCAACGCAGTCGCGATGGGCATTTCTCCGCACCTGCTCGAGGCCGGTGCCCGCCGCGAGCGCGACGCCCTGGCCGGAGTGGTGGCGCACCCCGATCTCAAGCAGCTGCTAATCGAGCTGACGCCCGAGCACTTCGACGACGAGTTGCACCGGCGAGTGCGCGAGTACCTGATCGAGACACCTCAAACGGCCGACGACGACGTGGTCGGGCTCGTGGCCGAGCTCGACGCCCGCGCGAGCGCGGCCGCGATCGACAAGAAAACCGCAGAACAGTTATTGCTTCGCCTGCGCGAGCGCCGGCTTCAGCGCGAGCTTGCCGACTCCGACGGCGCTCACCTGCCCGAGCTCCAGCGCCAACTCGCGCGAGTGAGGGCGGCGATTCGCGAGTTCGCCTAGCGCCACTCGCGCCTCTGGCTAGAATCCCGAAGGTTGACTGCCTTCCCCGGTAGCTCAATTGGTAGAGCATCCGGCTGTTAACCGGAGGGTTGTAGGTTCGAGTCCTACCCGGGGAGTCGAGGCGGGAAATCTAACGATTTCCCGCCTATTCCTTTCGCAGCCGAGCGCGCCTTTGGCGCTTGTTCGACTTCTGCTCCTAGTGAGCGGGGCGGGTTTCCGTCGGCGCACGCGGGGTCCTCGCGTGAGGAGAGAACAAACGCGCTCGCGGCGAAGACACGAGAGCGCGTCCGGAGTTAGTGATGTGAGCCGGTGCAGACCAGCTGACCGCTGTAACGCTGCTCGAAGGGGCGGCCGCAGCGCGCGCATGAAGGGGGGACGACTCTCGCCCAGACCAGGATCGCCTGCATGGAAACGGCCCAGAAGACGAGGTAAGGAAGGAATGGCAACCAGTTGGTCATGGTTTAGCTATCGGATGCTCCTCCAACCAGATTAGACCCCCAAGGTTAAGGCGGAGTAAGAAAAACAGCCGCATATCGAGGTGTTTGCGAAGCATCTGTCGGCGGTACAATCGTAACTGTGACTTGGCTCGTATACGGCCTTTTCGCCGCGGCTGTTGCCGTGCTCGTGGCCGCTGAGTGGCCGCGGCTCCTCGGGCGCCTCTCTAGAGCTCCGCTCGTGGGCCGCTACTCGGCTCGGAAGCGGCGCCGCAGGCGCGAGCGTGCGCACCTGGTGCT
>JGI24135J36437_1000545_pt1 | contig 10946 bp, 9 predicted proteins | sample BarGraNGADG00211_3_FD_36437 | JGI IMG/M metagenome (IMG submission 36437)
CATAACAGAAAGGAAATGGCCTGTTCCGCTTCCTATATCAAGGATAGAGCCTTTATCAAGCCCGGAAGCCCTGTATACCATTTTCCTCTTCCTTCTCAGCATGAATTCTCTTGCGATCCTGTATATAGAAGCAGAAATTCCTCCTGCGGAGTCATTATGCGAAATGTAATCAGCCGACTCGTAATAACGGCCTATTTCTTCAATGTCCGGATGATCCTGCGTAAAGAGGAATCCGCAATTCGAGCACCTCTCCAATTCAAATTTTTCACCGGTCAGGAAATGATCGGGAACTTGTAACCAGGCTCCGGTATCTTCTGAGTTACAGAGAGGACACTTATCGTAATGGACCATCAGAGCAAGAGTTATTTTTTCTTAATCTTAAGTGCTACATATCCTGCTATAAGAAGTATAAGGATAATCGAACTTGCAAGTGAAACAGTATTCCCGGTATAATATGAAGAGGGTTTGAATGTGAATCTTATTTCATGATCACCGCCCGGAATGATCATTGCCCTGAGAACATAATCGGCCCTGAAGTATTTTGACTCCTTCCCATCGACAAAACATTTCCATCCTGCAGGGTAATAAATATCTGAAAAGAGAGTCAGCTTATCTGATTTAGCTGATGATTTGTAAACCAGCTCATTAGGCTGGTAAGTCAGTAGCTCAATTTTGTCTCCCTCCTCCCCGGGATAGGATTGTCTGGTAACCAGATCACTAAATCTTTTATCAATAACAGCCACTTTCGATGGATCATTCCTGCTGGTCATCGAAATCTCCTGATCTGCATTCTCGACAATCTCGGGTTTTTCAACAAACCAGGCATTGCCAAGCGCTTTCGGGTTTAATATTGGGGGTGCTTCCGGGTTAAAAATAATATACTTAGTGTTCAGCATGTTAAGGGCATATGTCCTGTCAAATGCTGGCAGCACTTCCTCTATGGTCTTTGCAGTTCCAGCAACAATCTCAAATACTTTGAAATCCTTTTGGATTGCAGAATCAATAAGTTCCTGGTACCTCTTCATCTTTGCACCATGATATCCGCCAATAGATTTATGGTAATATGATGTTGGAGAATTGTCATTGAAGGTTGATACTGTACGGTTCCAAACCCTGAAATAAGATGGATCTTTCAGGATATATGAATCAGCTGTGGTCTGAGAAAGGGATTTTTTAAATCCTGCCTGGTTCTCGAAATTGTCTGAATTAAGGTATCTCCTGTCGACTGTCCAGAGGTCGATCAGGATCAGCACCCCGATAATTGCAACAGTGTATTCCTTGCGAAGTTTATCATACATGAATGCAAGAATGACTCCGGATGCAAGTATTATGAAGACAAGCGACCTGAATGAATCATTTTCAAGGAGATGTTTTCTGTCGGCTACTATGGCACTCCTGAGCCAGCCTGGATACTGGTTTTCGTATGGGTTAACGAATGAGCCTGCAATCGCGGGGATAAGCATTATTATAAGAAGTATGCCTCCGGTAATACCGGCAGCTATTGCCAATGCTTTAAGAAAATCCTTTTTAGGTGTCTCTGATTTAAAAATATCCCTGAGCGCAAGTATTCCGAGAAGAGGAATGCAGAACTGCGAGATTACCAGGATAAAAGTGACAGATCTGAATTTATTATAGCCAGGAAAATAATCAATAAAGAGGTTTGTCAGAGGCATGAAATTCTTTCCCCAGGCGAGCATTAACGATAACAATGTTGCAGCCAGGAGCCACCATTTTTCAGGGCCTTTGACGATTATTAAACCGAGAACGAAAAGAAAGAAGATAATTGCTCCCACATAATGAGGGCCCCCGGTTCCAGGCTGGGTACCCCAATACTTCATGACCATACTGACTGCCGACCCGTTTCCATTTTGTCTCAGAGCCTTAACTGTCTCGGAATTGCGATCGAATGGTTCGCTTGCGCCACCCTTGAAATCAGGAATAAGCAGATTCATTGTTTCATCAACTCCGTAGCTCCATAATGTAATATAGTCACGGTCGAGACCCGATGATTTGTTAATATTGGATGCTGTGAGTTCTGATTTGCTCCTTGTTGAATATTTGCCATATTCATAAGTGGTATAGAGAAATGCGAAATTGATGCCAATGGCAATGATAATTGGAATAATCAGAATTGCAGATGTCTTTAAAAACTTCAGTATTGTTTTTCCCTTAACCGCAAAGATGAATTCGGTTACGACAAATACCAGAAGGCACATCAATGAATAATATGTCATCTGCGGATGATTTGAAACTATTTCGAGAGTAAGGAAAAATGCTGTCAGGAGGGCTCCCTTCAGGGCATCGCGCCTGTATGCATACCAGACACTCCCGATCATCGGAGCCATATAGGCAAGGGCTATTGCCTGGGTATTATGCCCGGCAGCAATTACCTGGAACATGAAGGAAGATAAACCATATCCGACAGATCCTGCAATTGAGAGCCATGGATTATATTGCCTGGGTATTATGCCCGGCAGCAATTACCTGGAACATGAAGGAAGATAAACCATATCCGACAGATCCTGCAATTGAGAGCCATGGATTAACNCCGAAAAGAAGGAGCATTATATAAAAGCCNGCCATTGAAAGAAGCAGAACGGAGACAGGCATTCCAAGAGACCGTAGAGCAATGTCAACTCGCTTAAACAGGTTGCCGGGGTACTCGGTTGAGATCAGGTATGAGGGCATTCCGCTGAACAGAGAATTGGTCCACAATGGTTCCTTATCGTACTTTGCCCGGAAATCCGCAATCTCTTTTGAGTTTATTTTCGCAACCATTGAGTCATTTGTCTTAAGTACCTTCCCTTCAAGAACAGGGTAGAAATATGCGAAACTCAATACCACGAAAATGGCGATCGCTGCTAAATGAGGAGCTGCCGGTTTTAAATAATCCTTAATCTGCATATTGTTAATTTATTAATCCAGTAATTGCGAGGGTAAAAGTAATTAATTCCTGTTTGTCCCGTCAGGGGACTTCTTTTTTAACTGATCTTTCCAGTTAGCCGGATTCTTCCACTTCACCCACATTTCCTTAAGTCTGACAAGTTCAATTTCCTCGTAAAAATTCCATAAGTAAAGCAGGAACGGGAAAATTGCAATAAGCACCAGCTTAACCCCGATCGCCGGGAGAAGAGGCAGATTGTTGGCAGCCATTGCAACCAGGGTAAGGAGAGCCCCGACAAGAAATATTTTGAAGATCTTATACATCTCATACGGGATGAAATAATATTTCTGAGAATACTTCCAGACCAGCGAAAAATAAATAAACTGCGCGAGAAGAGTGGCAAGGGCAGCTCCGATTGAATGGAGGTAAAAAACAAAAACGATATTGAAAATTACATTTATTGTAGCAGATGAGATCGTTATAATTGCCGAAACCCTTGTTTTCTTCGAAAAGTTGAGCCCTGTAAATAATGTATCCCTGAGTGATCCGAAAAAGAGGCCGAAAGATAAAAAGGGTATGACCATGTATGCATCCCAGTACTCTTTCTTCTGTGCAAGAAGCATAACAATCTCTTTCCCGAATACTGAAATGATGATCACCAGGTACATGATGGCAAACCCCGAATAGGTAAGGACTTTTGAATAAAACCGTTTATTATTGGGTTCATTCATCAGCTTGTAAATCAGTGGCTGAACAGCATAATTAAGTGAGTTGACAACTATTATCTTAATAGCATTTGACACCTTAAATCCAAACTGGTAGGAACCGAGTTGTTCGAGACCGTTCATGAATTTAAGTGTGTACCGGTCGGTCATCGTGATAAAAAATCCGGCAATGGAGGCAAGCATCAGAGGAAATGAAAATGATATCATTTCCTTAAGTGCTTTGACTTCAAACCTGAACTCCAGATGATTCCAGATGTACTTTGAAAGGAAAACGAAGAAAATGACATTCCCGATTATCTGAGCCTCGTAGATACCCTCAATTTTATGATGTAATCCGACAATGAATAGTATGGTAAGGACAAGGTTTGTTGTGAATTTTGTAACATTGGCAGTTATAAAGAGAAGAGGTCTCTCCTGAAGACGCATCAGAGTCAGTGGCAGAATACCCATTATATCAAAGCCAGTGGTAATGGCCATCAACCTGATTAGGCGCGCATCATGATCACTGTCGAGAAGCATCGATGAAAGCGGGGATGCTGCGTTGGTAAGGCTGATCACCATCAGCAGCGACATGGCGCCAAGGAAAACCAAAAGAGTGAAGAAGAGCGATTTTTGTTTTTGTTTATACTCTTCATCCCAGTACCATCTGAAATAAGCGGCATGCAGGCTCATTCCGAATATGGCCACAAGAATCTGAGCTGTCGTTTCGAGCATGGCCAGTTTCCCGAATTCGCCTACAGGCAGGACACTGGTATAAAGAGGCAACAGCACAAGTCCAATCAGCTTGGAGGAGAGGTTTCCCAGCCCGTATATTATGGAGTTTTTAGCCGTTGATTTAATCCTTGAAAGCATTTTTCAGATCAAAGTGGTTTTAAATAAAAACATGCGCCATCTCCCTGGAGTCTTTTATTCAGTTCATCAGCATCTCTCTGGAATTTTTTAATTTCCGACCTGCTGAAAAGAGTCGATTTTTTATTCAGATAATAAGAGTTTTCCGACCTCAATGGTATTCCCCTGATGATCTGCTCACTTGCATAAAACTGGAAGATACCGGAATCAAATATTACTCTCCCGATGCTGAATCTGTTCCTTGCAGCAANTATTTCCATGCTCTTCACAGTGTGAAGGTAAAAATGGCGGGGGGCATCTATCGAACCCCAGTTTACGCCATAAAGGTTCCAAATATAATCGGTTTTTACGGGTATCCTGATCATGACTGTTTTCCCTGGCTTGATAAGCCGCCTGAGGTTAGTGAGCACAACATCCTGATCCGGCATATGCTCGAAAGAGTGATTCAGCATAATGAAATCAAAAGTACCCTCAATTTCGTTCAATACCTTTTTATAGATCCTCAGGCAATCATCATAAATCAGATCCTTATCTATGAAAATGTCGGTTCCGGTAATATCAGTAAAACCTTTATTCCTGAGATTCAGGATCAATGAACCAGCGCCTGAACCAACGTCGAGAATTGAACTATCCCTTTTTATGCCTGCCGGCAGCATTTTCTGCTCAAAGCCGGGTTTGATGACAAGATTCAAAAAGAAACCAATAAGGCTTTTCTTCTCATTCAGTACATGCTTTAGCTTCTTTTTCCTGAGCCATCCTATGAATTTACCAGGCCGGTCAGAATTAGCTACGTTATGCGCTCCATAATCAGGCGGGTAGTATATCCCTGGATCCCGGGGATATGATTTTATCTGCAGACATCCGCAGTTGCTGCATTCAATATACTCAAACTCTTCCAATGTGCCATAATGCATTTCCTTTATGAAATAGCTCTTATTGTTAGTCTCGTTATAGCAGATGCGGCATTTGCTTGTTTCAGGCATATTATTTTCCTACGTTAAATAGTTTTTCGAGTACCCTTAAGGAACGGATAAAATTCTTTAAGTAAAACCTTCTTTTCTTCAGGGCTTTTTTGTAAACGTAATTGGTTGACGAATCATCTTTATGCAGTATGCTTACTTCGGGCCAGTAAACTGATATTAGCTTGTCTTTTTTTACGAAATAATCAAGGATGGCTTCCTCGCCATACATGAATGGTCCCGGATAGAGTCCATCATATTTTTTGATATACAAGCCTGAGAATATAATGGCGCTCCCATGCAGGGCAACTCCTTCCTGCTCGGAGAAGTGATCAATATCTATTGAGATATCTTCAATGTGAATGTTCGATTTCGGAATGAAGGCTTTCTTTATTTTCTCGAGAAGAGTGTCAAGGCAAAGGTAATTTAGGAATAAAACCTTGCGGTAATGTTTTATATAGTTCTGAACTGCCCGGAGGGAGGATAATTTATTAAAGACAGGGTTCTGATGTTTACCTGACAAAGTAACTATATCGGGACCAAGAATATGGAAAGGTGAACTTTTGTATTTACTGATAATTGCATCAGCAAAATCTTTCTGTTCGATTATAGTGTCATTGTTGATCATGGCAATAAAATCCGCGCTGCACGTATGTTTTGCATACTGGAAACCAATATTATTCCCGCCTGTAAATCCAAGATTATCAGGAGATAAAAGAACTTCAACTTTTTCGTTGCCCTTAAATTGTTCCTTCAATTCTATGCCGCTTTTGTTGGGAGACCCGTTATCGGCCACAATTATCTTCAGGTTGGGATAAAGAATATTTGTAAGGATTGAATTTATACATTCAATTGTATCAGTTTTTGTCTGGTAATGAAGGATAACAAAACAGAAACAATCCATATTCTTGCTAATTATTTTGAAGGCCTGAATATAATTCAATTAATCTCCTGCCATAGTTTTCCCAGTTATATTTTTCTGATACGCATGCAGAAGCATTTTTGCTGAGATGATCATATTCATTNCTGTTTGTAAGCTTTATTATCCGGTCGCATAACTCATCAGCATTGCCTGCCTCAAATACAAGTCCGCACTTTTCCCTGGTTACAAAATTAGCCTGGGCTGTACAGTCACTCACAATTACAGGCTTTCCCAAAGCCATATATTGGAACATTTTATTGGCATAGGTAGTATCATGATGGATATTCCTTAAGAAAGGGCAAATGCCTGCATCAGTCCTGCTTATAAGTTTCATGGCCTCAGCAGGAGGAATCCAGCCGGCAAATGTCACGTTATTGAGATTTCGGATGGTTGCTTCCTTCNTGAGGAGATCCTGNTCNCTGCTTGTACCGATTATGAGGAAGCATATATTCTTATCCTTAAGTTTATCTGCTGCCTCAAGTATAGTAAGGGTACCTCTTCTCAGCGCGGTATCGCCGAAATACACAACCGTAAAAGTATCATGATCAGCAGGTTGTATGGATGTTTCAGGGACTAGCTTCCTAAAACGGTCAAGGACAATATAATTCGGCAGGACGATTATTTTCCGGGGATCTAGGCCGTAATTATTTATATAGTAATCCTTTGCTTCATCAGTAACGAGGATCAGACGGTCAGCTTTCTGGCTCTCTTTCATCTGATAATTTAACCACCGGTTGACAGAGATGAGCCATTTACCGGGGAAACTCTGAACATGATGGTACATTTTCATGATCTCCGGACGATTCTCATGATAATCGCAAATCAGCGGCAATCTATATTTTTCGGCCAGTCTGGCACATACTTTTACAAGTGGCAGATCGTGAAGGTGAATTGCATCAAAACGGGTTCGGTTTAATATGTCAGAAAGCTGCTTATTCCAGAAGTAAAAGTAAAAAGGCAGTTCAAGAGCCAGGGCACTGGATTTGTAAATAAATTTTGAAAGCGGGATCCTGAAGATTGTAAGTCCGTCCTTTTCTTCCATCTCGCTCTTCCCGCTTCTCTTGGTGCATACCAGGGTGACCTGAAATCCATTTTTTAATAGAATGTCTATTTCATTTTCAACCCGTTCATCCGGAGGAAATGAATTTTCCAGCACCATCAGAATTTTCATCCGCGCAAATTTATCTACAAATTTAGGAAATAGTTATATACCCTGACGGTTAACAGGATATTTCAGAACATTAATGTCTTTTTAGTAATAGCCGTTTCTTATCTTAGCGGAGTTTTATTTTACTATTGATGAGCAATTCTTTGGACACACTGGGCAGTGACCCTGTCGGTTCGGAAACACTTGGAAATATAAGCGAGGCAGGAGGATTCAACAAATGGATGTATTCAGCCATTTCACCATATCTGCATGGGAAAATCCTTGAAATTGGAAGCGGACTGGGAAACATTTCTGGTTTCCTCCTGGAAGATAAACAGAACGTAACGCTGAGCGATCTGAGACCGGAATACTGCAATTATCTGTCAGGATGTTTCAAGGATAGCAAATCCCTGGATGGCGTTATGAGAATCGATATTGCTGAAAAGAATTTTGATACTGTATACAGCCATCTTTTGGGCACTTTTGATTCACTGTTTGCCCTGAATGTCGTCGAACATATTGAGGATGACTCGACAGCTCTTCAAAACTGCAGGAAACTTCTGAAAGATCAAGGCACTCTGGTAATACTTGTACCTTCATATCAATGGCTCTACTGCAGGTTTGACAGGGAACTTGGACATTTCAGGAGATACAGCAGAAGATCGCTGGGAAAGCTGTTAACTGCTAATGACTATAAAGCTGACAATTTTTTCAACTTCAATGCGGCAGGAGTGGCCGGCTGGTTCGTGTTCGGAAAATTGCTGAATAACCGGCAAATTAAGGAGTGCCAGATGAAATTATATGATAATTTTGTCTCTGTGTTCCGTTTAATTGATAAGATCTTATTTCATAAATTTGGTCTCTCATTAATTATAACCGCCAGAAAATAAATATGGGGAAAGTACTTTCAATAATCGTTCCGGCTTATAATGAAGCAAAAACCATCCATGAGATACTGGACAGAGTACGCTCAGCTCAGTTAATAAACGAGGTGGGAAAGGAGATAATTGTTGTTAACGATTGTTCAGGCGACGATACGAAATCAGTTATCGAGCAATACATTAAAGATTCTCCCGGGGCGCATATTTCGCTTTTTGATCAGCCGGTAAATATGGGGAAGGGTGCTGCAATAAGAAAAGGGATTGAACTGGCGACAGGCGATTTTATAATCATCCAGGATGCAGACCTGGAGTACGATCCAAATGAATATAACACTCTTCTGAAGCCAATTCTCGAAGGTCATGCTGATGTGGTCCTTGGTTCAAGATTCATGGGAGGAAACCCTCACAGGATTTTGTTTTTCTGGCACTCCCTCGGAAACAGGATGCTTACATTCATTTCAAATATGTTCACAAACCTGAACCTGACCGACATGGAAACCTGCTATAAACTAGCCAGCTCGGAGGTTTACAAGCAGTTAAAGCTGAAAGAGAACAGATTCGGCTTTGAACCAGAGGTAATAGCAAAGATCTCGCGCATTAAAAAAATCAGGATATATGAAGTCGGGATCTCATATTATGGAAGAACATTTGACGACGGCAAGAAAATAAACTGGAAAGACGGATTCCGCGCCATTTACTGCATTTTCAGGTATAATCTTTTCAAATAGATCCTTCAATGATCTCAACAATTCTTGTCTGGATTTATATTTTTCTTATCACAACCCTTACAGGTCATTTTGTCTTCAGAATTCTCGGACGGCTCCTGCGAAAAGATGTCTCTGCTGAACCCTCAACCGCTGAAATGAGCCTAACAGGCCTAACATTTCTTGGAATTTTTTTAAGCTTCTTTTCACTGTTTCTCAAAATAGNGCTGGCAGCAAATCTTCTGATTGTTGTTTTCTGCCTCATTTATTTTCTGTCAGCCAGGAAGAGCATTATTTCAGATTTTAAAAGCAGGGTTATCGGTTTTAAACAATTTCCGTCAATTGTCAAAATATTGATTTTTATTTATATAATTCTGGTATTAATTGCTGCTCAATCCATTCCCACTGTTTCGGATACCGGCCTTTACCATATCCAGAATATTAAATGGATAAGCAATTTTAAAGTTATACCGGGGCTTGGAAACCTGCATGGCAGGTTTGCTTTTAATAATCAATCCTTCCTTCTGGAGGCGCTTTTCAACTTCTCTTTTCTGAAGCCGGATTTTTTTCATCTCCTGAACAGCTACCTGCTTGTTATTTTGTCTGTCACCCTTATAACTCTTGTACACAAGAAACTAAGCCATAACATTTGGAGAGGATTCCTGTATGCCGGACTATTACTGCTGCTGCAGGTATTTTATCTCAAATCAGCCTCTTCTCCTACACCTGATATTTTTTCACTGGCAGGAATATGGTTTATATTTATAATCTATTTAGAAAGGATCAGCGACGAAAGAAACAGCAAATTATACTGGATACCAGTTTTATTTATGGCGTTCTTCATGGTTACGGTAAAACTATCTGCTTTTCCCATTGCTCTTATTGCTGTTTTATTCCTGGCCGAAAATGATAATTCATGGTGGAGAAAGTTGTTTTTGATCTTAATAGTCGTTGCACTGGTCTTTGTCCCGTACTTCATCAGGAATTACATTTTATCAGGATACCTGATTTATCCTTATCCTTCGTTCAACATCTTTAATCCTGACTGGAAAATCCCTGTGCAATACGTCAGTGAGATGAAATCTGTAATATCTGCGCATGCTCAATCGGGAGACTGGCAGCAGAGGCCATTTTTAGATTGGTTCCCTCTCTGGTATTCACACCTCTCGACAGGGTTTAAAATTATATCGTGTTACATCATAATGTCACCGGTATTAATGGCTGCATTAATATTTCTTTCGGAGAAAATGCGGAAACGTTTCGCAAGCGATCTCAAAATAGTTTCAATATGTTTCCTTGCTGTTGTTTTCTGGTTTATTTCAGCACCTAATTTCAGGTTCATTTATGCTTTCCTGTTTTTTTATCTTCTGCTCACCTGTATGATATTTGCCAGTTTTCTTTCGCGAAAGTATCTTCCATCGGGTTTCCTGAGAAGTTATATTGAGAAAGTAAAGAATGTCCTGCCAAAAGCTATTTGCGTTTTGCTGTTGCTCTTTTCGGTATGGTTTATCCTGAAGCTTGACTATAAAGGCTTTGAGGAGTGCATGATATTTCCTGCCAGGTTTAAGGACGTACCTTATAATAGGGTTGATCTGAACAATTTCATTATCAACATTCCTGAAGATGGTACCTATTGCTGGAACTTGCCTCTGCCATCTTCCATAATTCAAAAACATATTGGCATTACCGATATAGAAATGAGGGGACCGGATTTAAAATGTGGATTCCGCGTTATTATGAAATAAACGGGGACAGGTTATTAATGCGATTGATTGGTCACCTCTCAAGCAAGGGAATTATCATCCTTGTCAGGTTAACTCTCGAGAATTCCTTAATGTAGTCTTTATCAGGTTTGAATGTATCGGCTGCACTGCA
>JGI24135J36437_1000552_pt1 | contig 10851 bp, 10 predicted proteins | sample BarGraNGADG00211_3_FD_36437 | JGI IMG/M metagenome (IMG submission 36437)
TGCGTGAAGCGCTTGCGCGACAAGGTCGACAGGCGTGCGTCTCGCCACACCTTCATCCAAACGCGCTTCGGGGTCGGTTACAAGCTCGACCCGATGCCCAAGGACTCCGCCGCCGAGCCGAGCGAGCTCGAGAGCGGAAGCGCGGGCTAGCCCTCGACGCCGGGCGGGTCGTCACCCGCGACGAGCCCGCGGACGGGTCGTTTCGCGTTCTCAACAACAGCCCCGCGGAAAATCGGTGCTCAACTCGGGTACGGAACCTGCCCAATGGTCGTCTTCGCGCGCAAAAGCGCCGGTAATCAGCTTTTTAACGGGCGCCGCCGGCTCTTCAACCGCTGTCGAAAACTCGTGTAGAAAGTTGTGTACACGGCTGTGGATTCTGTGGATCGCCCGCGCCAAGGCGGCCGAACCCGGCGATGTCCCATATCGGCGTCAGCTCGTCAGGAAGCGAAGACGCCGTGCGAGCGGAAGCGGGCACGACGGTCGCGGCGGAGATCCTTGCCGCTCATCTTCTTCAACTCCTCCAGCGTCGACCGAAGCGACTTGCCGAGCAGTTTCGCCGCCTCGTCGAAGTCGGTGTGCGCACCGTCTTTGGGCTCGGGGATGATGGCGTCGATCACGCCCAGCTCGAGGCAGTGACCCGCGTCGGGCCTGAAGGCGGCGGCGGCCTTGCGAGCCTGGCCTGCGTCGCGCCAGAGAATCGAGGCGCAACCCTCGGGTGAGATCACCGAGTAGATCGCAAACTGCTGCATGAGCACGCGATTGGCCAGCGCGAAAGCGATCGCGCCGCCCGAGCCGCCCTCTCCGATCACGCAGGCCACCGTCGGCACCGTCAGGCGCGCCATCGCCGCCTGCGAGGCCGCCAGGGCGCCACCCTGACCGTGTTGCTCGGCCGCGACGCCCGGATAGGCACCGGGAGTGTCTATGAATGTGATCACCGGGAAATCGTGGCGATTGGCGATATCCATCACCCGCATGGCCTTCCGGTAGCCCTCGGGGTTCGACATGCCGAAGTTCCGCTTCACTCTCTGCACAGCGTCGCCGCGACCCTTCTGATGGCCGATGACCGCCACCGTACGGCCGGCGAAGCTACCCAGGCCCGAGACGACGGCGGGATCGTCCATACGAGCGCGATCGCCGTGCAGCTCGATCCAGTCGCCGATGAGGCGCTCGATGTAGTCGAGCGTGTAGGGACGCTCGGGGTGCCGGGCAAACTCGACCGAGCGCCAGATCTCGTCTTCGTCACGCTCGTCGCCGTTGTCCATCTTCTCGAGCTGCTGCTCGATCCGGCGCACCTCATCCGAGATGCCGCCGCCCGGCAAGCGCAGCCGCTTCAGCTTGGNNAGCCGGTCGCGGAGTTTCAGCTCTAGCTCACCCGACATGGCCGAACAACCTCAGTAGCTTGGCAAGAGTCGNCTTGAGCTCGCGCCGCCGAACGATCGCATCCAGGTGCCCGAAGCGGAAGTTGGATTCGGCCAGGCCGAAGTCGTCCGGAAGATCTTCGCGCACGGTCTGCTGCACGACGCGCGGACCGGTGAAGCACATCAGCGTGCCGGGCTCGGCGATCGTGATGTCGCCCAGAGTCGCGAAGCTGGCCAGCAGGCCCGCGGTGGTGGGGTGGGTGAGCACACTGATGAAGGGGATGCCGGCGTCGCGCATGTTCTCGACCGCGCAGACGGTCTTCGGCACCTGCATCAGCGAGAGAATTCCCTCCTGCATTCGCGCGCCGCCCGAGGCGTTCACCGAGATGAGCGGAACCTTCCGTTCGATGGCACGCTCGCAGGCCCGGGTGAACTTCTCACCCACGACGCTTCCCATCGAGCCGGCCATAAAGGAGAAGTCCATGACGGTGAGCTGGAAATCGAGGCCTTCGATCTTCCCTTGCCCCATCAGCATCGCGTCGCCAAGACCCGTCTTCAGCTCGGCTTCGGCGATCCGCTCCTTGTAGGAGCGAAGGTCGAAGAAGCCCAGCGGGTCGGCCGAGCGAAGATCGGCAGCCTCCTCGATGAAGCTGCCGCTGTCGAGCAGCTGCTCGATTCGCTCCAGCGCCCCGACCGGGAAGTGATAATCGCACTGGGCGCAGACGCGCAGATTCGCCGCCAGCTCGTCGTCGCGGTAGTGCGAGTTGCACTTGGGGCAGGTGTTGGGGTGCTTCTTGGAGCCCCCGGGCTCGGGCGGCGAGTTCTTGTGCTCGATTGAGACGTCTATTCGACCGGCCATAAGCTCGTTTCAGAACGAAGCATTGTGCCGCCGGACGCAGCCAGGCGGTGGAGTGCTTCGCATAGAGATGAGTTCCATAAAGCCTCGGAAGTCTAGCCCTCTCTTGCTTCGACGGTGGGCGTTCCCGGCCTCAATTCTCGAACCGCCGCAGCACGATCGCTGCGTTGTGCCCGCCGAACCCGAAGGAGTTCGACACGACCACGCGCACGTCGGCCTTGCGCGCCTCGTTCGGGATGTAGTCGAGGTCGCAGGCCGGATCGGCGTTTTCCTGGTTGATCGTGGGTGGAAGCATGCCATCCCGTATCGCCAGGATCGAGAAGATCGCCTCGACCGCGCCGGCGCCGCCGAGGCAGTGCCCGGTCGCCCCCTTGGTCGAAGACACCGGTGTCCGGTAGGCGTTCTCTTCGCCCAGAGCACGCTTGATCACCTTCGTCTCGCTTGCATCGCCAAGCGGCGTCGAGGTTCCGTGCGCGTTGATGTAGTCGATCTCGGACGGATCGATCCCCGCGTCGGTAAATGCCATCGTCATCGCCCGGGCCGGATTCTCGCCCTTGGGATCGGGCTCGGTGATGTGCAGCGCGTCGGAGGACAGGCCGTGACCCGCAAACTCCGCGTAGATCTTGGCGCCGCGCGCGCGTGCGTGCTCCAACTCCTCGAGCACGAGAACGGCGCCGCCCTCGCCCATCACGAAACCGTCGCGGTCGCGATCGAAGGGACGACTGCCGGCCTTCGGGTCGTCGTTCCGCCGCGAGAGTGCGCGCATGGCCGTGAAGCCGCCGATCCCAACCGGAGTGATCCCCGCCTCCGTGCCGCCGGCGAGCATTACGTCGGCGCGACCGAGCCGGATCGTGTCGGCGGCATTGCCGAGCGCGATGTTCGAGGCGGCGCAGGCAGAGCACTCGGCCAGTAGCGGCCCGTGCGTTCCCAACTCCATCGAGATCCAGGCCGCGCCCATGTTCGGGATGATCGAAGGGATCGAGAACGGGCTGACGCGGTCGACGCCGCGATTGAACAGCGTCAGCGTGCATTCCTGGAAGGAGAGGAGACCGCCGATGCCGGTTGCGATCGCCGCGCCGATCCGCTCGGACTCCTTGGCGATGTCGAGACCGGAGTCGGCCTCGGCCTGCCGCGCTGCCGCCAGTCCCATCTGCGCGAAGCGATCCATTCGCCGCGTCTGCTTGCGCTCGACCCACAGGGTGGGGTCGAAATCCTTCAGCTCGCAACCGAAATTGACCGCGTATCCCGTGGTGTCGAAAAGCGTGATCGGCCCGGCGCCGGACTCGCCGGCGAGCAGGTTGCGCCAGGCGGTCTCCATGTCGTTGCCCAGCGAGTTGACCAGGCCCAGCCCGGTGATGACGACTCTTTTACGTTCGTTTTCCACCGTCACATCGCCATCCCGCCGTCTACGACGAGCACCTCGCCGGTGATGAAAGCCGCCTCGTCCGAGCAGAGGAAGTGCACCGCGCGGGCGATATCTTCCGGTTTACCGAAACGGCCGAGCGAGGTGGCTTCGAGCATCTTTTTCTTGACCTCGTCGGGCAGGACGTCCGTCAGACGGGTCTCGATGTAGCCGGGCGCAACGGCGTTGACCCGAACGCCCCGAGTGCCGGCTTCGCGCGCGAGCGACTTGGTGAAACCGACGATGCCCGCCTTCGAAGCCGCGTAGTTGGTCTGACCGAAGTTTCCGTGCAGCCCGACGACGCTGGAGAGGTTGACGATCGCGCCGGAGCGTCGCTTCATCATGCCGCGAATCACGGCGTGGCACATCAGATAGACGCTGGTGAGATTGACGTCGATGACGGCTCGCCAGTCCTCCTCCGACATGCGCGCCAGCAGTCCGTCGCGAGTAATGCCGGCGTTGTTGACCAGAATGTCGATGTCGCCGGCCTCCGCGATCAGCTTCTCGACCTCGTCGGCTTTGGTGACGTCGGCATAGAGCGCCTGCCCGCCGACCTCTNGCGCCACCTCTTCGGTTTCGCTCGTACCGGGGAGGTCGCAGCAGAGAACCTCGGCGCCGGCGCCCTTGAGCCGGGCGGCGATCGCGCGGCCAATGCCGCGCGCGGCACCTGTTATCAGCGCCCGCTTTCCCTCCAGCGAAGCGTAAGCATCAGGCAACCGAGAGCACCTCCTCGACCTTCTTGAGCGTGGCCAGGCTGTTGACCGAGATCGTCTCCACACTGCGGTCGATGCGCTTGACCAGCCCCGACAGCACGTTGCCCGGACCAACCTCGACGAAGGTGCGCACGCCGTTTGCGATCAGACCTCTGGTCGCCTGCGTGAAACGCACGGGCGCGGTGAGCTGGTCGACGAGAAGCCCTGTCAGCTTCTGGCGATTCTCGAGCTGCGCGCTGACGGTCGACATGAAGGCGATCTGGAGCTCGCTGAAGCGGGCTCGCTCGATCACCGGGCGGAAGCGCTCGGCGGCGCGCGCCACCAGCGGGCTGTGGAACGCGCCCGAGATCGGCAGCTTGACCGTTCGCCTGGCGCCCTCGCGCTGAGCCTCTTCGCAGCATTCGTCTACCGCGTCGGTCTGTCCGGAGATGACGACCTGGCCCGGGCAGTTGTAGTTCGCCGGCCAGACGCAGTGAATCTCGCGACAAAGCTCCTCAACGACCTCGTCCTCGAGCCCGAGAATCGCCGCCATGGCGCCCGGGTTCTCCTTGGCGACCTCGGCCATGGCCAGCCCGCGCTCGCGCACGAGACCGATCGCGTCCACCGCGTCCAGCGCCCCTCCGGCCGCCAGCGCCGCAAACTCTCCAACCGAGTGGCCGATCACGTAATCCGGCTTGAAACCAAGCGCTTCGATCGCCGCCAGAATGCCCAGGCTGGTGGCCAGCAGCGCCGGCTGCTGAATCGACGTGTCGACGAGATCTTCGACGGGGCCCGAGAAGCAGAGCGTGCGCAGGTCTAGACCGCAACTCTCACTCCCGCGCTCATATACCGCCATCGCCTCGGGTACCGCCTCGGCGATCTCACGGCCCATTCCGGCCTCGATCGCTCCCTGGCCGGGGAAGCAGAAGGCGACCTTCCCCTTCGTTCGGCCCTCTCCAGCGTCAGTGCTCATTGTCTCTCCCTTCTGTCCACGTGATCACGCTCGACCCCCAGGTCAGCCCCGAGCCCATTCCCGTCATGAGCACGAGCATTCCGTCCTTCAGACGTCCTTCTGCTCGCGCTTCGCAAAGTGCGAGCGGGATCGAGGCCGACGAGGTGTTGCCGTAACGATCGACGTTGACGAAAACGCGCTCCTTTTCGATTCCCAGTTTCTTGGCGGCGTGTTCGATGATACGAAGGTTCGCCTGGTGCGGGACGTACAGGTCGATGTCCGCGATGCTTCTCTCCGAGGCCTCGAGCACCGCCCTGGCCGAGCTCGGCAGCACTCTGGTCGCGAATTTGTACACCTCGCGCCCGTTCATCTTCACATAGTGCTCGCGCGCCGCAACCGTTTCGGCGTTTGCCGGCCGGCGAGAGCCGCCGGCCGGCATGAAGAGCTCCATACCGCCCGCTCCATCAGCGCCCAGCTCAAAAACGTGAAAGCCGCCCGCCTCGACCCGCTCCAGCACGACGGCGCCGGCGCCGTCGCCAAAGAGAACGCAGGTGGCTCGATCGCTCCAGTCCACGATCCGTGAGAGCGTGTCGGCACCGACCACAAGCACTCGACGCGCGAGGCCGGCGGCGATTGCGCTGTAGCCCTGCGTGATCGCGTAAACAAAGCCCGTACATCCCGCCGAGAGGTCGTAGGCCGCCGCGTTCGCGGCGCCGAGGCGACTGGCGAGAATCGCGGCCGTAGAGGGAAAGGGCATGTCCGCCGTGATCGTGGCCACGATGACCAGGTCGATCTCGGAGCCCTTGACGGCCGCATCGGCAAGAGCCGCTTCGGCCGCGGGAAGGCAGAGGTCGGAGGTCGCCTCGTCCGGCGCCGCGATTCGCCGCTCCTTGATACCGGTGCGCGTCTGAATCCACTCGTCGCTTGTCTCAACCGTCTTCGCAAGCTCGTCGTTCGTGAGCACGCGTTCGGGCGCGTAGCAACCGAGTCCCGTGATCGAGACGGGCCTTCCTGAGCAGACGCCTATCACTGCTCCACCGCGAAGGTCAGCGCGCCGCGGACAGCAATCTGCCCGTCGACCGTGGCCTTGACCTTGCCTTTCCCAAGCGGCCCGCGCATTGCTTCGATCTCGCAGACATACTCGAGCGTTTCGCCGGGCTCGACCAAGCGCTTGAAGCGCACGCCGTCGATACCGCCGAAGAGCACCATCTTGCCGTGGTTCTCCTCGAGCGTGAGAACGATGACGGCACCTGTCTGAGCGAGACCTTCGACCATGAGCACGCCTGGCATGATCGGCCTGCCGGGGAAGTGACCGGCGAGGAACCACTCATCCGCTCGTACGGTCTTGCGCGCCACGGCCCGTTTCCCGGGCTCCAGCTCGACCACCTCGTCGATGAGCAAAAAGGGGTCGCGGTGCGGGAGTATCGCCTCGATCTCCGCCTTTCCCAGCGGGAGCGTCAGCGTCATGCGGCTGCCTCCTTTGTGAGCCGCTCGCGAAGCCGTTTGCGAGCACGGTGCGCGTAGCACTTGGCAGTGCCGACGGGCATCCGAGCCGCGCCGGCGATCTGTTCGAACGAGAAGCCGAGAGCGTCCTTGAGCACGACCACGCGGGCCTGCTCGACGGGTAGCTCGCTCAGATGGCTCGAGAGCTCGGCGCGCAACTCCGCGCCCAGCGTCTCGGCAACCGGATCGCAGTCTCTGGCTTGCTCCAGTTCAAACTCCTCTGGCAGCGGCGCCGCACGACGCAGACCCTCGCGGGCCGCCGTGTCGTGGCAGGTGTTGACCACCAGCCGGTGCAGCCAGGTCGCGAACTGCGCCTCGCCTCGGTATTGCCCGATCCTCTGGCAGAGCTTGAGTAGTGATTCCTGCGCCGCGTCCTGGGCGTCGCGCTGATCGGAGAGCTCGCGCCGAGCGATGCGCCCGACTCTTTCCGCGTAGCGCTCACAGAGCGCCCCGAGCGCCTTCTCGTCGCCGTCTTTCGCGCGCTTGATCAAGATGGGATCGCTGAGCCTTTCGTAACGGATTATCGAGTCGGCCCTGAGTGGGCTACTGATTCGACGGCGATTGGCTCCCTGGGGTTTCACGGCTGAACTAGTGTAGAGATCGTGGCCATTACGCTCGCGCCTGTAGCCGTCAGGCCGCGCCTGCGGGGGCGCTTCGGAGCGCCTCTTTTCCTCTACGCGGAGCGTTGCTCTTCCACTCAGGACCTGCTCCCCGCGGACGCGCCCGAGGGCGCGCTGGCGCTGACCGAGGAGCAGACGCGGGGAAGAGGACGTAGAGGGCGCGACTGGCAGGGAGCGGCGGGGAAAGGCCTGCTCTTCTCGCTTTGCTTGCGGCCGCAGGTCGAGATTGCCCGGCTTGCTTCTTTCACGCCCGTCGCTGCCGAGGCAATCGTCCAGGCAATCGCCTCGTTCGGCGGCCGGGCGACGGTCAAGCAGCCAAACGACGTCTTGCTCGGGGGGAAGAAGATCGCCGGCATCCTCGCCGAGTCGAGCGCCGGGCGCGTTGTGCTGGGAGTCGGAGTCAACGTCGACCAGGAGGCCGGCGACCTGCCCGAGCGCCCGGTCTTTCCGGCCGGCTCGCTTGCTCTCGAGCTCGGGCGCCCGGTTGACCGCATCGACCTACTCGTCTGCATTCTCGAGCAGCTCGAGCGGCACTACGAGCTCTGGCTGGCCGAGGCGACCGTTTGAGTAGTGCTGCTTTCCGCGCCCGCTTTTGCGCTTGCGCTCGGCTTCGCTACGCTGCTTCGGCCGATGACGGACGCGAATCGCTCTAGCGAGCCCAGTACCAGGGCGCAAATCCTCAGCGACCCGCTTTCAGGGCGCGAAGTGATCTTCGCGCCGGCGCGCACGAAGCGCCCGGGTAACCACGAGGCCCTGCGAGAGCCCGCGGCGCCGGATGAGGCAGAAAACTGCCCGTTCTGCGAAGGGCGTGAGCAAGAGACTCCGCCCGAGCTCTTTGCGCTCGGCACCGAGAAGGGCCGGGCGCCCGACACACCGGGCTGGAAGGTGCGCGTCGTACCCAACCTCTACCCCGCCTTCGAGCGGCAGCAGGTCGTCGTGCACACGCCGACTCACACTCGCTCGCTGGCCGACCTCTCCGATGAGCAGCTCGTCCTGATCGCCGCGTCCTGGGCCGAGGCAGCCGAGCGCGCCTGGGCGCAGGGCTTCGACCATCTCCTGGCAGTGATCAACGAGGGCGTCGCCGCAGGCGCGAGCCGACCGCACTCGCACTCCCAGCTGGTCTGGCTCGACCGTCTTCCACCGGAGGTCGCGGCCGAGGCGCCGCGGTTGCGGCGAGACGGCTGCGCGCTTTGCGCTCTCCTGCACGACCTCGATCCGGCCCTGAAGCTGGCCGAGCGCAAGCTCGGCGACAGCACCGTTTCGCTCGCCGTTGCAGCAACCGGCAGGGCGCCCTACGAGCTATTGGTCGCGCCGGACGATCACCAGCCCGATGCCTTCGGTAGCGGCGAGCTTCTGGCTGCGGCGCTGGCGCTGGCGGCCGAAGGAGTACGGCGACTGAACGCGGTCGAAGGCGCCTCGCCCTTCAATCTCTGGCTGCACAACTTTCAGGCCGACGGCCACTGGCACCTCGAGCTGGTGCCGCGGCTCAACACCTACGCCGCCATCGAGCTCGGCGGCGGCATCTTCATCAACACTCTGCGTCCCGAGGAAGCGGCCACGCGGCTGCGCGAAGCCTCGCTCTAGGGTCTATTCCGGCGAGCCCTCTTCGCTCTCGGCGACGGGCTCGCCTTCTTCGTCGTTATCTTCCGATTCGACCACCGGCTCTTCCGATTCGACCACCGGCGCCAGACTCGAGACGCGCTCTTCCTCGCCGCGCAGGCGCATCACGATTACGCCCTGGGTCGAGCGGCCCATGCGCCTGACGTCCTCGACCGGGATCTTGATCATCGTGCCTTCGTTCGAGATCAGCATCACCTGGTAGCCGTTCCTGACGACCTTGGCGCCGACCAGACGGCCGCGCGCCTCGGTTAGTCGAATCGTCCTCACGCCGAGCCCGCCGCGCCCCTTGACGGGGTAGTCGGCGATACGGGTGCGCTTTCCGTAACCGTTCTCGGTCACGACCAGCAACTCCATGTCGTCCTGGGCGATCGCGATCGCGATCACCTCGTCGTCGGCACGTAGGCGCATGCCCTGGACGCCCGAGGTCGGTCGGCCCATCGGACGCGCGTTGGTCTCGTGGAAGCGAATCGCCTGCCCCTTGCGCGATACGAGCAGGATGTCCTCGCTTCCCGTGGAGTGCCGGACACCGACCAGCTCGTCGTCCTCGCGGAGCTTGATGGCAATGATCCCGTCTGCCTTTAGCGGCGTGTTGTAGTCGGCGAAGCGTGTCTTCTTGACGAGACCCTTTCGCGTCGCGAAGACGAGGTACTCGGCCTCCTTGAACTCGCGCGTCTGGATGACGGCGCGTACCTTCTCGTCCTGGCGGAAGGGAAGGAGATTGACGATCGCGCGCCCTTTCGACTGACGCGAGCCAAGCGGAAGCTCGTGCACCTTCAACCGGTAGACCTTGCCCACATTGGTGAAGAAGAGGATGTAGTCGTGGGTCGAGGCCACGAAGAGGTGCTCGATGTAGTCGTCTTCCTTGAGATCCATCCCCATCACGCCGACGCCGCCGCGGCGCTGCTCGCGGTAGGCGGTCACCGGTAGGCGCTTAATGTAGCCGGAGCGCGTGATCGCAATCACCATGTCCTCTTCTGCGATCATGTCCTCGAGCTCGAGCTCGGTCTCGCCGGCGATTATCTCCGTGCGGCGATCGTCGCGCTTGCCGAAGACCGACCGAATGTCTTGCAGCTCTTCTCGGATCAGGCCGTCGACCCTCGTCTGGTCGCCGAGAATCGCCCTCAGCTCTGCGATTAGCTCCTGCAAATCGGCGTATTCCGCATCGATCTTCTGGCGCTCCAGCTGGGTCAGGCGCGACAGGCGCAGGTCGAGGATTGCCTGAGCCTGGATCTCGGAAAACTCAAACTCCTTCATCAGCCCGTTGCGCGCCATCTCGGCGTCGTTCGAAGCGCGGATCAGCGCGATCACGGCGTCAAGGTTGTCGAGCGCGATCAGATAACCGGCGAGAACGTGGGCGCGGCGCTCGGCCTGGCGCAGCTCGTACTTCAAGCGCCTGACGATGACCTCACGCTGGAAGTCGAGGTACTCGCGCACAAGCTCGAGCAGCGAGAGGGTACGCGGCACGCCCTTGACCAGCGCCACGGCGTTGTAGCCGAAGGTCGTCTGCAAGGACGTGTGCTTGAAGAGCTTGTTGAGCGCCACCTGGGGAATCGCGTCGCGCTTGAGCTCGATTTGAATGCGCATGCCCGTACGGTCGGAGTGGTCTTGAAGGTCGGAGATCTCAGACAGGACCTTCTCGTGCACGAGATCGGCGATCTTCTTGATCACACCACCGTCGCCGCCCTTTTTCACGCCGTAGGGAAGCTCGGTCACCACGATCGCAGTCTTGCCGCCGCGCAGCTCCTCGATGTGTGCGCGGGCTCGCATGATGATGCGTCCGCGACCCGAGCGGTAGGCCTCTCTTATCCCTTGTCTGCCGACGATGATCGCGCCGGTTGGAAAGTCCGG
>JGI24135J36437_1000565_pt1 | contig 10726 bp, 10 predicted proteins | sample BarGraNGADG00211_3_FD_36437 | JGI IMG/M metagenome (IMG submission 36437)
AACTGATGAGGATAGCAAGGAGCTCAGCATCACTGAGGCTTGCAGTTCCTTTTTGGATAAGCTTTTCCCTGGGTCTGTCCTCTTCAGCCCAGTCAGTAATTTTTAACGACATGCAGTGAAACATTTATTCCAACTGCAAGATAATCAAAATTTCTATAAAGACCCCCTTTCTTGTTTCCCCCAAGGGGGCAATGATAGTGATGTTCCTTCCCCCTTGGGGGAAGGTTAGGATGGGGGTTTTAAGTATACGAAGTGAATTTTCGAAGGGTTACCATTAAATAAAAAAGGGCTTCATGTTAAGCCCTTCCCTATATACTTTATTAAACAGTTATTTAAGACTGTTCACGTGTTTATCAACTGACGATTTCAGGTTACTTGCCTTTTTGCTGTGAATAATTTTTTTCTTGGCAAGCCTGTCAAGCATTGAATTCATTTTGGGAAGAAGTTCTTCTGCCTCCTTCTTTGAAGTGGTGGAACGAATATCTTTCAGAGCATTACGCATCGTTTTTGCATAATACTTGTTGCCTTCATTTTTTGTTTCAGTCTGCCTGATCCTTTTTTTCGATGACTTATGATTTGCCATAGCTGTATAAATAATTAAAAAATTTGTAGTCCATAGGGGAATCGAACCCCTGTTATATTCCGCTTATAATCAATTTCCTGCAGAGGGTTGTTTTAAATAGGTCTCGAAAAATACTCCTCTTTGTTTAAAAACGCTCCTCTCAATTTTTTGCAGGTGCAAATGTAATAATTTTTTATTATCCAGCCTTTCTTTGAGCAAAAATTTAATCATAATATTAAATATGACGCAACTTATCCTATTGGAATAAAAGTCATTAAACGCTTGGAATTGGTCGATAATCCAACCAGTTTGATTTAACTGGATCAATTATTCTTTTGCCCGGCAACAGCCTTTTTTGCTGCCTCGAGATGAAGATACGCTTCATGGTCATAAATAGCAATCTTCATCCTTAAATCCCAACTTTTCTGAAGTATATCTAACGCCTCTTGATATTTGCCCTGTTTAAATAATCCCCAACCTTTACAGTGCAGATATCTATAATTATCAGGACTTAATCGAAGTGCCTTATCAATAAGTTCCATCCCCTCATTAATATTCCTGTCTCTATCAATCAGGAAATAAGAAAGGTTATGCATTCTTAAAAGATTTTCAGGTTCTAATGATAGAGCCTTGCGGTAATATTTCTCGGCTTTATCCAGGATACCAGCTTCAGAATATAGAGAGCCAATGTCATTAACTATACTCCCCTCAGAATCTGACCGGTCCTTGCAAAAAGATATGTATTTATTAAGATATTGATTTGCCAAAATAGTATCTCCTTCAGATAATGAGAGGATAACTTGCATAAAAATCAAATCTGGATCATCAGGGAAATCCTGTTCTGCCTTTTTATAAAGTTCTGTTTCTGTTTTATATTGGTGAAGTTGATGATACGCATATCCAAGGCTTCTATAATTCCAAACCCACATGGGTTTTGAACCCCATTTTTCATATATCTCTAATGACTTTTCAAATTCAATTATTGCTTTATCGTATTGTTTCAAACTATTGTAGTCATTACCTATATTAAAATAGACCCATGGCATTTGATCATCAAATTCAAGAAGTTGCCTCAGATATTTAATGTCTTCTGATGGCGTTTCAAAATAATTAGCATATATCCTATTTACCCAGACTTTCTGCTGCATGGTCATTTGATCTTTTTTTCCGTAAGCTCTGATACACCATTTTTTTGCGTCCTCATATAAACCTTGATTCCCATATGCAAATGGAATTATCAGTATCGCATAAATAAAGTTAGTGTCAATATCAATTGCTTGCTCCAACAATTTCACTGCCGTGGGAAAATCTTTTTTACTAAATGCAATATTTCCTGAATTGAAATACCTATATGCTTCAGGAGAATTAGTCGACGCAAGATTCTTAAAATCAGGCGATACTTCCTTTTCCAGTTTAGATATTACAAGAAAATTTTTAATCATTTTTTTAAGTGAATCAACAAACTGGAAAATCATTTCTTCTCTTGCAGGTCCATTGATTTCAAAAGATTTAAAGGTCTCTTTTATTTTTGGGTCAAATAATTGTGTATTCAACCGTAAGGTAGTTCCTGCCCGTTTAATACTGCCATAGATAAGGACATTTGCATCAAGTTTCTGCGAGATATTGCTGGCAAAAGAAGATGTTACTGGAGCATTATTTGTAAGTCCTTTACTTTGAATCAAGTTGTTGATTGATTCTGTTTGCCTAACTTTCAATTCCTCAGGAAAATTTGAAAGGTATGTGACCAAAATGTCCTGGATCCCATTCTGCCAGACATTCCAGATGGTATCATTTGTCATATTCTGAAACGGCATTACTGCTACAGAAATTCTCTCATCTGATGACCTCAGTTTTTCTAGGGTATTATGTTTGAATATTTTTGGATAGGTAAAAATTGCAGCTACAAACAATGAAACTATAATTAAAATACTCCCTGCCAGTAGCTTTCTCTTTGATAATTTTATAGGCTTATTATGCAATTCCATTTCCTCATCTTTCCTAACATCTACCAGAGATTCCATTGCTACTGGTGTTTTTTCATATACTGTAAAAGTTGATCCAAGCTTCAAACCTAGAATAATTTCATCAATGGCATTTGCAACCTTATTAATCTGATTCCGGTAATTTGTTTTGTTCGTGTTCTTATCCTCTGAATCTTTCTCTGTAAGAGGTCTGTTAACTCCAGGTTCTTTATAGATAAATTCAATCGGTCTGAGTATCCCACCCAATGCTTCTTCAATATGTGCTTTATCATCAGAAGCTATTTCATGAATCTGGATTGGCAGTAGTCTGTTTGCAACATTACCATTTGGCAGTTTTACTTTTAATCCAAACTGATCCTTTGAAGCCATTTCAATAAATGCCTTAAACTCATGTTCCCAGGCAAAGGAATTAGGATCGCAGTATGTTCGTGAAACAATAGGAATAAAGATCAGGCACCTGAGCTTCTCTTTAAGTGAGGCATCTACATCATGTGTTTCTAAAAGCCCATCATGTGGATTGATATCGAAATAAACGCTGATCTCTTCCTTGAAAGTTGACTCTAGTTCTGTTTTAAGTGCCTCAACAAACTCACTCACCCACCTTTCTCCTTTGTTGTCTTTCTGGCGGTAACTGATGAAAATATCATATGAATAACCTTCAATAATGCTTGACATATGAGGCTTATGTAGTAACCCGGTAGGGCTTGGCCTTGCTGTGTCATGAAATATTGCTTTATGCAAACCCACGTATGCCGATTAAAATTGGCTGCAGCAGGCTCGCAGTAATCAATAGTGAGGGTTGCGATTTATGTTGTATACCTTAGACCTATGCATTCTGCAATACAACATAAAGAGAGCAACCCGAACACCTATATTATTCTTCATTTTAATAGTTTAACTTTGATCCATTGAATGAGCATATTTTATGGCTCAACGTATAGAAGTTTTTGGAAAATGGATTTTCAGGAAAGATTTGTGAATTTAAGAGGAGATTAATAACTTGTAGAAATGTTTTAATTAATTAGACCGAAGACGAAATTATGAAAAGGTAAATGTAATAATGAATAGAATATTAAATACTTCATTAATTATCATCTATTCTTTGTTGATGAATGCATATGATCCCCCTGGCGATAATAATCCTTTTATAAACACAACCATTTTCAGCCCGTTATCTCTGGAGTCTTTTCAGCAAGTAGAAATTAAAGATTACGGTGATGCACCCATTAGTTATGGTTCAGCAGACCATATAATTGATTTCAAAAATTATTTAGGATCAATAGTAGATGATGAACCAGCTTATCAGCCATCAGCAGCAGCAGATGCAGATGATTTAAATGGAGAGGATGATGAAGACGGTGTAATTTTCCCGGATCTGATACGGGGGACCAAAGTAATCATACCAGTAAAAGTAGTTGGCAGTGCTTATTTAAATGCCTGGATAGACTGGAATGGGGATGGCGACTTTAAAGATAACGGTGAAAGAATACTTACAAATACTTTAAAAAGTACCGGAACTTTCAATCTGTCAGTTACCGTGCCAGCTAATGCCATAGTTTCAAAAACCACCTTCGCCCGTTTCAGATTTGGCCCTAAATCCACAACCCAGCCTGTTTATAGTAGTTCAGGTTCAGCTAAATTTGGTGAAGTTGAGGATTATCAGATTACAATCTTATGTGCTCCTCCGGCAGCACCAAAGGTAGGAACCGTAACGCAGCCAACTTGTGAATTGACAACTGGCAGTGTTGTGTTAAGCGGATTACCTTCAGATTCATGGACAATTAAACGCTATCCCGATGGGGCAACTATTACAGGCAGTGGTACATCAACAACTATCACCGGTCTGCCACAATCAACTACCTATACGTTTACAGTTACCAATTCGGCAGGATGTACTTCACCGGCTTCGGCAAATGTAGTAATTAACGCACAACCGGCATCCCCAGCGACACCTGTTCAAAGTGTTGACTGTAGTCTTGGCTTCGGACGCGCAATGATTACAGTTACAAGCCCGATAGGGACCGGACTTGAATACCGTCTTGATGGAGGACCATATACGACTTCAACTGTATTTACCGGAGTAGCAAACGGCAATCACTATATCGCAGTCAGGAATAGTGCAGGTTGTACAACAACAGGCATTATCTTTTTAATTTCGTGCGGCTGTGTCAATCCTCCGACTCTCATACTGAGCAGTAACAGCGGGTCAACGTGTGGCACTACACCTGTAACAATAAGCGGCAACACATTCGGAGGAAGCGCTACAAGCGTAACAATCTCCGAGGATGGCTACGGAACAGTCAATCCCTCTAGCGCAACATCCTCTCCGTTTACATTTACCTATATACCGGTGGCAACCGATGCAGGTAAAATGGTCACCATAACAGTTAAAACAAATAATCCGCTTGGATTGCCATGCACCCAGGCAGAGGCAACTTATAAACTAACGGTCAATGCCAATCCAACGGCTCCGACTGCAGGGACGATAACACATCCGACATGCTCGGTGGAAACAGGTTCAATAGTTATAAATGGTTTACCATCAGGTTTATGGACACTGACGCAGACACCCGGCGGAGAAATGAAAGGCTCAGGTTCCAGCACCACTGTTTCAGGACTTGCCCCAGGCACATATACCTTCACCGTTACCAGTGAAGCAGGATGTACCTCGTCTTCATCGCCAGGTATGACCATCAATCCTCAGCCTGAAATTACAACCGCGCCGGTTATTGGGACAATTATTCAGCCTACATGTTCTGTGGCTACAGGCAGTATAATGTTACACGGTTTACCTGCAAGCGGTACATGGATATTAACACGGAATCCGGGTGCAGTAACAACAACCGGAACCGGAACCAGCATAACTTTATCAGGTCTTGAGGCAGAAACATATAATTTTACTGTAACAAATGCAAATAACTGTATATCAGAACCATCAGCAGATGCAGTTATAAATCCTCAACCATCAACCCCCTCAGCTCCTGTTGTGGGAACCATTACACAGCCGACCTGTTTATTAGGAACAGGAAGTGTGGTACTGAGCGGTCTGCCATCAGGTACCTGGACAATCAATCCGGGAGGAATAATCGGTTCAACTTCAAGTACAACCCTTTCAGGGCTGGTTCCCGGCACATATTTCTTTACCGTAACCAATTCAGCAGGGTGCACTTCCGGATTATCGACAAGTGTCCTTATAAATCCACAGCCTGAAATCCCGACAGCTCCATTGGTCGGAACAATAACTCCTCCGACATGTACCTTATCGACAGGAAGTGTGTTGCTGGATGGCTTGCCTGCAACAGGTATATGGATATTAACTCGATATTCTGGCACTATTACGTCAGTTGGTGCAGGTACAAGCACAACTATTTCAGGTCTTGCAGCAGGAATATATAACTATACTATAACCAACTCATCCGGGTGTTTATCAGCCCCGTCAGCTAATGTTGTAATTCCGGCACAACCAGATATACCTACGGCACCTGTAATAGGAAATATAACCCAGCCAAATTATACAATACCTACAGGAAGTGTAGTATTAGATGGATTACCGCCAGCTGGAACATGGACAGTAACACGGACTCCAGATGAAGTGACAACAACAGGTACCGGAACCAATGGGACAATATCAGGTCTTCCAGCAGGAGTATTTACCTTTACGGTATCCAATTCTGCCGGATGCACTTCAACAGAATCGAACGAAGTGATAATCTCCACACCTGGCATTCCGACCCTGATTATTACAGATCCGGCAACAGTATGTGCACCGACCACTGTTGATCTTACTGCATCAACTGTGACAGCAGGCTCAACTCCAGGATTAACCTATACATACTGGACCGACGTGGATGCAACGATATCTTACAGTACTCCAACTGCAGCAACTAAAGGCATTTATTACATCAAAGGAACCACAGTTTCAGGGTACTTTGATGTCAAACAGGTTGTGGTAACAGTCGATCAGATGCCTGTAGCTCATGCTGGTCCCGATCAGGATCTGGAATATGTGTTTACTACAACGCTGGAAGCAGATGATCCGGGTAATAATTTAACAGGGAGGTGGTCTTTAATCTTAGGTTCAGGTCTGTTTTCAGATTCTAATGATGCTAAAACTTCTATCAGCAACCTGGCTATTGGAATAAATGTCCTAATGTGGACCGTAACTAATGGAGTTTGTCCGGCATCTTCAGATTCTGTTGCAATTGAAGTGCATGATTTGGTGATTCCATCATTAATTACCCCGGACATGAACGGTAAAAATGATTATTTCATTTTAAGAGGAAAGGAAACGCTTGGAAGAATCGAACTAATAATTTTTGATAGGCGAGGTGTGAAGGTATATAAAAATAAAAATTATGATAATGAATGGAATGGGATTGACTATAATGGGAATCCGCTTCCAGATGATACATATTTCTTTGTACTCAAATCAGAAAATGGCAAATCATTAAGTGGTTATATTGTAATAAGACGATAAAATGAACCTCATCGTTTACCTGGTTCACTCGTACTTGTGAACCTGTATGAGAAAAGGTAGAGAGGTAGAAAATCCATCCACCCAGTAATAATCCAGATGGATGGACTTAGCACTATTGGTTTTCAGTGGTTCTTGAGATTAAAAACCAAGAATTCTGACGTACAAAAATGACTATTGAATAATAAATGTCCAGCTGTCCAAAACCTAAGGAAATTGGACAATTGGACAGATAAATGATTCTTAAAGAGAGCAACCCGAATACTTATTTGCCATGTAAATAAAAAGCCCCCGGAGTTGATTTCCGAGGGCTGTTTATAATTTATTAATAGTTAATTAATCTTTAATGCAACGAACAGACAATCCTTTTTCTCTATAATTATAATATCTGCTTAGGACGGTTACACTATAAGTCATATTTCTGGAATAAACAAAATTATATTCCAATGATTCTATGGTAGAAGTCCAAAATCTACCACTGGATCGAAAGGCAATATATTGACCATCTCCAGTTTGACGATAACCGCCAGGAAGGGCTGTAAAATTTGTTTCATTAGTTGCTGTGTTAGGACTCATCCAATGTATTGTTCCGGCTTCTTTAAGTTTACCTCCTGCAATGCTTTCACCACCTAAAAATGTTGTCAAGGTTGTCCACTATGCATCAGAAGGTACATGCCAACCTGTTGGATACAATTTGCCTGTACTTACAGCATACCCGTTATACAAAGCACCATAATTAGTCTTATAGCTTCCTGCATTGTTATTGTACCAGCAATACCCTGGTGTGGTAAGACTTCCCCATAATGTATAGTCTGACACTAAAGGAATGACAGTGCCATCGTTGAATTTAGTAGCTTTCAGGTTCTCTGCCATCCAAAGTTGGTTGCCTAATATTACTGTGTTATATAAGGGCTCCCGTCATCATCCATTAAATTATAGCTGCTATTTGATATCAAATTATCTTCCGATACTTCTATTGGTTGTTTCAATGCAGCAATATAAGTTTTATTGGCAGTATCGTGGTTTGAATCCTGTGCTATAGAAAATAAATATACAAACGAAAATATTGTTGAAATGACAGCTCTTTTCATTTGATTATATTTTTAGGCAACATATCTCTGTATATTCCGTGAATAAAAATAGGTAAGGCCATTTATATTTGTCATATTAATAACCTTAAATCCGTTTCTTTCCAAAAGTTGTGTAACCTCACTTTTATTCATAATATGATCTGTCCTGGAATCGAGGAAATTATTTAATCTGTCAAATAACCGTGAATGCCTGTTAAGCTGAAATCCTTTCAATTTAATAGTTTTACTGTCTGAAAAGTATCCTATGAAATTGGCATCCGGAGGTAGAATATTGACTAGAGTATTCAAAAATACATCCAGCTGTTTTATCAGATTAAGTTTTCTGAGGTTAATTAAAATCCTGACACTTTTTAAATCAATTTCATCATAGTAATAATGTTGTTTTGAAGGAAGAACAACTATTTCCGCCTCATTAATGATGCCTAACCATTCAATATAGCTTATGAAGTTATCACAACCTTCTGAAGTCAGAATCTCAGAATATATTTTCCCTCCAAATTTCCCGATAGATCTTTCCTCCAGATTAAAAGGTGCATTAATTATTTGATTATTAACGACATTATTGATAACTGTTATGTTTGTCATATTACAAGTCAATAACTTTGCAGATTACCATTAATCATAAATGCACTTAGTTGATTTCATCCTGTTTTTGATAATATAGTGTATATGGGAATATCAAATTACACGGCAAATGTGCAATCCTTTATTCAGAGAACAGTTATATAATTCCGATAATAAGTTACATTATTCACACATCACCCGGAGCGTTGCGTCTTTTTTGTTTTAGGTTTTTAAAGTGATATGGGTTTTGCCCTTTTACCTGTTCCAAATAAAAATCCATCCACCCAGGTATTACCCCAGATAGATGGAATTAGTACTGTCGCTTCTCAGTGGTTCTTTTGAGATTAAAGTCGAGATAGACCTTCTCAGAACGACAGAAAGGAAGATTCAGCATTACCCGACTATTCCAGAATTATATTGAAGAATATGATATAATAGGCTGTTCCTTTTATAATGAATACTTCTTTTATCTCCACCGTTAGCTTAATTGAATCGACAAAGACCTTCTCTCCTTGTCTGATGTCTGGGAAGGTTACCAAACAGATGGCTTTAAATGGCGTATAAATGCGTCTGAGAGCACCTGATTGGTCAATAACCAATATACTATCCGGAGACACCCACTTCAAGAGCTCTTTTAAGTATTCCTCTTTGCTCATAAAGATTGATAGATTTAATAATAACTTTTAGTAGCTTCTCTTTCAGTTCATGGTTGCCCAGCTCATAGAAAAAAAAAGCCCCCGGCTGATTTCCGAGGGCTTACAATCTCTATAATGAGGAGTTATTTGACAAGTGTAAAACGATAATAGGAGTATGTCTTAATTCCGAATGCTTCCTCTTCTGGCGTCAATTGAAGGCTTCTTCGATATATTTTATTTTTGTGTATTGAATCATAAATTGCCTGATTAGGCCACGATCCAATGGTCATAAATCTGAAGTTCTTGATAGAATCACCTTTGACAAGCCACAATTTATAACCTGCATCTGGATATCCTATAGAATCAACCGCTTTATTTCGTCTTTCGATAACTTGAAGCATTTTGGATGGATCAACTCCTACTGAATCTGTGAATAAAGAAACACTTATTAACGTGTTTTCAATTTTGGCAGCTTTTTTATCACCTTTTGGTTTTTGTGAACAGCTTCCGATTATCAGTGCAATAATCAGACATAAAAAAATGGTTTTTTTCATAATTGCAGGCTTTAGTGATTAATTTGAAGTCAGTTAGTGATATGATTATCAAAGTTACACCCACTTTAAGACGAAGTCAATTTAATATAATAAAAAAAACCTGAAAATTATTTCGTGTGTCTATATACCGTTAGGAAGGGGATTAAAATCTCGCATCGCCCCTATTCCAACTATTATTAAAATTACAAAAATACAGCCTGTAACAAGCAAGATAGTTTTTCCTGCTGCAACTTTTGTCACTTCAACTTTTGCAATACCATTAAGAGGTATACTTAAAATACCATTCGTATTGATCTTCATGACTGAATCTGACGAGAGATATACTTTAATTTTTTGCCCTATAGAATAATCTTCTGTCAAGTTTATTTTACCTGATAATATCCCATTTGAAATTACGGTGGTATCAAGCCGGTAGCTTGATTCTTTGCTATGAATTATATAATGATACTTGCTGGATTTAGGAAGGGGAAGATCAGAACTTGAAATAATCTTGGTACTGACACAACTTGAAAGTTGAATCAACAGAATGAAGATCATAAATACAGAAATAATCTTCTGAAGTTGGGAATGTGAGCTCATGGTATTTTATTAACAATAGGATGTAGAATGATAATTATATATCCCGTTCTTTGGGCGGTATTTAGTTTTGGATCAAATATCCATCTAAACTTAGATATTCAATCAGGGTGGCGATATTTAATCAAAGTTAAACCATGTTTAAGCTAAAGTCAAATCTATTTAAGCAAAAAGCTCCCGGAGCTGATTGAACCTGCAATAGTTTTCCGGACATTTAATTAAGCTACTAATTGATTTATTAATATTTCTTTTTTGTTCTTTATCGATGTTTTTAATGTTGTATGAATC
>JGI24135J36437_1000567_pt1 | contig 10704 bp, 11 predicted proteins | sample BarGraNGADG00211_3_FD_36437 | JGI IMG/M metagenome (IMG submission 36437)
GGCACCGGTGACGATGATCACCTTCCCGTCGATCTTCATGCGCGCCCACTCCTTCGCGTCGAGATTCTTTGAGCTGTTTCCACTTCCCGACCAGAGCGGAACGCGCGAAGGCCTGCTTTCCGCAGGACACGCTCCGGCGAGACGGAGACAATCGCGATATCGGCGATTGCGCTAATCGTTCTGATCGGAGCCGGGCTCGGCAGCCATTTTGCCTTCGGCCGCTCGAGCTCACCCGGCGAGGAGACCGAGCATCCTCGCGGCGCGGCCGGCGCAGGCTAGCGACCCGACGATCGCGGCAAGTGGGGAAAACCGGCTCGCGCCAGGCGCGAAGCGCCCACGCGTAGCTGCTGCGGGGCTGCCAAGAGAAGCCAGGCGAGCGCCGGCGCCACTAGCGGCGTGACGCTGAGCATGTAGCGCGGCTCGCCATGCACGAGTATCACGTGAAAGGCGATCCAGAAGCCGACCAGAAGCGCCGCCAGCCCGGCGCCTGGAAGGCGCTTTCTCGTGGCGAGCAGCAGCGCGATCCCACCCAGGATCCAGTACGAGTAGTGCCAGATCTTGTACAGCCAGAGGTGATGCAGTGAGCCCTTGATCAGCGTGCCCTCGACGCCCGTTACGTGGTGGGCGTGCCAGCCACTGCGCGGGTTGCTCCCGCTCTGCTCGGCGAGCGCGTTGTGTAGCGGGCTCGGATTCCAGATCATCAGTTGCCGGGCCTTCTCTGGCATCAACCTCAGCCAGTCGAGCGGGTGCTCGCGCACGTAGGAAATCGCCTCGCTCATCAGAGTGGAGTTCTGGCGCGTCTCGGAGGCGATCCTGCCGATAGCCCAGGGGTGGCCGGCGGTGAATCCGCCATTCGCCTCCGGGTTGGCTCCCATCCAGATCGTGTAGCCGCCGTTGGTCGAGAGAGCGGTGGTGTGCATCGTCAGTTCGTTCCGCGCCAGCCATGGAAGTAGCACGAGCAGCGAGACCGCCGCCATCGCAGCCGCAGCCCGCCAGGACTCGCGTACCGGGCCGCGCCGAAGCAACCAGAGCAGGAAAACAAATGGAAGGAAAAGCGCCGCCGAGCGAACGAGGATGGCGAAGCCGAGCAGCGCTCCCGCGAGAACCGCTCGACGCATTGAGGGAGAGTGGCCGTCGCGCGCCAGGACCAGCAGGCAGACGCCGAGCAGTAAGGTGATGAACAGGCCCTCGGAGGCGCCGCGCATGGCGTACACGGTCATCGTCGGCGCGACGGCGACGAGTGCACCGGCCACGACGCCGACGCGGCGTCCGCCAAGTCGCCGGCCGAGCGCGTAGACGAGCGCCGTCGTCAGCGCCCAGAGCACGAGGTTGACGATCTTTACGGCGACGAACGAAGGTCCGGTGACAAGGAAGATGCCGGCGAGGAAGGCCGGCCACCCGACCGGGAAGAAGGCAGTCGGATGACCGAGAACCGCATAGCCGTGCCCCGCGGCGATCGATTTGGCGCCGAGGTAGTAGAAGAAGGAATCGCTCGAGGGGCCCGCATGGACGAGCAAGACCCAGGGCAGCCTGGCTACCAGGCTGAGGGCGGCAAGTGCGGCGATATCTACTAGCCAGGAGCGACGGATGGACAAGTTCTATCCGATCGCGCCCGGGTTTCTAGCGCGCCCGGCCGGTTTTCCCGGGTGCAAGTGCGGCCGCGCGGCGTGCTCCTTCGACCAGAAGCCAGGCAAGCGCGGGAGCGACGAGCGGCGTGACGCTGAGCATGTAGCGCGGCTCGCCGTGTATCAGGACGACGTGGAAGAGGATCCAGAAGGCGACCAGGAGCACGGCTATGCCGGCGGTAGGTCGGCGGCGCCAAGCGGCCAGTAGTAGCGCTACGGCGCCCAGCCCCCAGTAGAGGTAGTGCCAGAGCTCGAACGCCCAGGTGTTGTTCAGGGCTCCGCCGAGAAGGGTTCTCTCGGCCGAATCGAGCTTGCGGGTGGAGGTGCGGGCGGGGTGGGGGACGCGTGGATCCGGTCCCTTCTGTTCCAGCTCGGCGCTCAACACCGGATAAGTCGACCAGGCCATCAGTCGCGTGAACTTGGGGGGCATGAGCTCCAACCAGCGACCGGGATGGTCGCGGTAATAGGAGAGCGCTTCCCTGGTCAGGGTCGTGTTCTGTTTCACCTCGGCGGCGGCGCTGTCGATCGCCCACTCGTGCTTGCCGTAGCTGATCCAGCCCCCGGTGGCGCGTGGGTTGGCACCAAGCCAGAGAGTGACGCCGCCGTTCGTGGAGAGTGAGGAGGTGTGCATGACGAGTTCGTTTCGCACCACCCACGGCGCCAGCACCAGGCAGGAGGTGACGGCGAGCACGAGCGCGGCTCGCCAGGACTCGCGGCGCGGATGGCGCCAGAGCAGCCAGAGCGGCAGTATCAGGATCAGCGCCTCGGCCGTCGAGCGCACCAGGATGGAAGCGCCCAGAAACACGCCTGCGAGCGCAGCGTTCCGAAGCGTGGGCGTCTCGCGTCGCGCGGTCAGCAAAAGGCACACGGCAAGCAGGAGCGGGATGAAGAGCGCCTCGGAGTACGCTCGCATCACGAAGACCGCCATCGTGGGCGCCAGCGCGACGAGGATGCCGGCCACAACGCCCACGGCACGGCCACCCAGGCGCCGGCCGAGGACGTACACGAGCGCTGTCGTCACGGCCCAGAGAACGAGATTGAGGATCTCGATCGCGAGCATCGAGGGGCCGGTGACGGCAAACAGCCCGCCGAGGAATGCGGGCCAGCCCACCGGAAAGAACGCCGTTGGATGGCCGAGGATCTGATAGCCGTGACCCTCTGCTATCGAGCGGGCGCTGAGGTAGTAAAAACGTGTGTCCCAGGTAGGCACCGGGTGAACGATGAGCACCCAGGGCAAGCGGACGAGCACGCTCAGCGCCATGACCGCGAACAGGTCGATCGACCAAGCGCGGCGAGGCGGTGGGCTCGAGTCGACGCCGTCGCTTACCGGTCGCTCCGGTGATAGTGCATCCGAGCTTTGACGCGCGCTGCGGTCGGNCATTCAAAAAGCCTATCCGCTGGGTCAGCGCTCACCGTATCTGGTCGATGGGAGGCTGGNGCCGCTGCCCGGTGCCTGCANGTTACAGTATTTGTATAATACAGCTATATGGGCGCTGGTAAGAACGACTCAACCGTGATCGACAGCCAGGCCGACGAGCTGGTCGGCTACTGGCTCAAGCTCGGTCATCGGATCATGAGCAGGAAGCTTGCCTCTTCGATTTATCCGGAGCTGACGGGCAAGCTCCCGCGCGGTCAGGTGCATGCGCTCGTGCTGCTTGCCGAGGCCGGAGAGCCGAAGATCAGCGAGCTGGCCGCTGTGCTCAGCCTCGACGAAAGCACCGTGACGCGTCTCGTCGACAAGCTGGAAGCGGCCGGTCTGGCCGAGCGCCGGCGCTCTACCAGCGACCGGCGCTCTACGAGCGTCGTAATCACGAAAGCGGGGCGCAAGGTCGTAACCTGCGCGCGCGAGCACCAGCGCGTTCTTCTGGCCGAGGTGCTGAGTGCGCTCGATCCTAAAGAGCGAATCGAGTTCATCCGCCTGACGGCGAAGGCGGCCGAAGCGATGCGACTGCGCGCCCCCTAGGACTGAGCCTGTGAACGAGCAAATCCATTTCACCCATCGTCAGATCATGGTCGTCTACAGCGGGCTGATGCTCGGCATGCTGCTGGCCTCGCTCGATCAGACGATCGTCTCGACGGCGCTGCCGACTATCGTCGGCGACCTGGGCGGTCTCAATCACTACACCTGGGTGGTCATCGCCTACATCCTCACCTCTACCGTCTCGATGCCGCTGTACGGCAAGCTGGGCGACCTCTACGGGCGCAAGCGCCTGTTCCAGTTCGCGATTGTCCTCTTCGTGATCGGCTCCGCCTTGTGCGGGCTGTCGCAGAGCATGCTCGAGCTGATCGCCTTTCGCGCGCTGCAGGGGCTCGGCGCCGGCGGCTTGATGGTGGGAGCGATGGCGATCATCGGCGACATCGTGCCGCCGCGCGAGCGCGGCCGCTATCAGGGCTACATCGGTGGCGTGTTCGCGGTCTCGAGCATCGCCGGGCCGCTGCTGGGCGGCTTCTTCGTCGACAACTTCTCCTGGCGCTGGGTCTTCTACGTCAACCTGCCGGTGGGAGCGCTGGCCTTCTTCGTGGTCGGCGCCGTGCTGCACCTTCCTAGACGTCGTGTCGCGCACCGGATCGACATCCTCGGCACCGTGCTCCTGTCGCTGGGCGCCGCCGCCTTGACGCTCGCGCTCACTCTGGGCGGCACCGAGTGGGCTTGGAGCTCAGGGCCGAGCATCGGCCTGTTCGTTGCAGGCCCGATACTGCTCGCCCTGTTCGTGATCCAGGAGCATTTCGCTGCCGAGCCGATCATCCCACTGCACCTGTTCCGCAACGTGATCTTCAACGCCGCCACGGGCGCCGGCTTCATCGTCGGCCTGGCGATGTTCGGCTCGATCGTCTACCTGCCGCTCTTCCTGCAGATAGTGCACGGCGTCTCGCCGACGAGCTCGGGCCTGCGCCTGCTGCCGATGATGGCGAGCATGCTCGTCACCTCGATCATCTCGGGTCGCACGATCAGCAGAATCGGGCGCTACAAGGTCTTCCCGGTCGTGGGCATGGCGGTGACGACGGTGGGCATTATCCTGCTCTCGCGGCTCAATCCCGCGACCAGTTCGCTGCGTCTGTCGGTCTACATGGTCGTGCTCGGACTCGGCATGGGAATGGTCATGCAGGTGCTCGTGCTGGCGGTGCAGAACGCGGTCGAGTACCGCGATCTCGGCGTGGCGACCTCGTCGTCTACCTTCTTCCGCTCGATGGGTAGCGTCTTCGGGCTGGCGATTTTCGGCACGATCTTCGCCAACCGGCTCGCTTACTGGATGCCCCGGTTGATACCGAAAGGCGGCGCCGCGCACATCTCGGGAGCCAATCTGATGCACATGACCCCGGCCCAGCTGAACCGGCTTTCACCGCAGGTGCATCAGGGGCTGATCGATTCCTTCTCGAACTCGATCCACTCCGTTTTTCTCTGGGCGATTCCCTTCGCCGCCGCCGGCTTTCTGATCACGCTGTTTTTGCGCGAGATACCGCTGCGCGAGCGTAAGCAGCCGGTCGGGACGAGCGTCGCCGAGGACATGGGGATGCAGGTGGAGGCTGGCGAAGTCGAGCCGGCGCCGGCGGGCGAAGCGCGCTAGAGCGCCGGGCAGCGAGCGCGGCCATTCGCGGCGAGGAACTCGCGGAACGCGGCGCTAGTCGCGGCGGTCGCGCTGGCGAACGAGCAGCAGTGGCATCAACAGCAGCACCGCGGCCGCAAGGGCTCCCAGCACCAGCGCCCCGAGCGCCGAGCTGATCCGAACCGAGTCGGCGGAGAGCGTCACCAGAGCTAGCGCAGACGCGGCTACTCCGGCCAGCGCCAGTGCCAGCAGGCGCCGACCTACCGCGATCGCGTCGACCGAGGCCGACGGAAGCTCGGCCAGCCAGAAGAGAAGCTCACAGAGCCCGATCAGCCCGGCTGCGTAGGCCACGATCGAGAGGGTGCCGACGTCCGCGAAGGATTCGGCGGTGACGTACTCGGCGCCGAGCAGAAACAGCGTCAGCCAGGTGCCGCGACCGCGCCAGAGTAGGGGAAGAAGCAGCGACACGAGCGCCGCGATGCCGAGCGGCGCGATCACGCGCCCGAGCTTGCCGGCCTCGAACATCGGATAGACGGCGAGCGCGGCCGCGACGGCGATCGTGACAGCGGCGATCGCCAGGCGCGGGTAGGCCGAGCTCATCGTGCGACGCGCCGGAATGCTCTCACCTCATCCACGACCTTGGCGAGAGATTCGCCGCCCGTCCATTCGGCGACGGCGACCCCGAGCTCCTGGTAGCGCAGGTGCAGTGTCTCGCGCCAGAGGCGCCAGAGGCGGAGCGCCTGCGNGTCGGGGACGCCGCCCTCNGAGGAGTTGGCAAAGAGGATCGGAGACACGTCNACGACGGCCAGATCGAAGCCCCGCCGGCGCAGGTCGACCAGCGCGTACATGCCCCGCTCGTCGAGTAGGGGGCTGAGGGCGATCACCAGTGCCTGCGGCGTAAGGCTGCGCGCCGGCAACACGTCGATCCGCTTCCAGACGTAGGAGAAGTTGACCTCGGTCTCGAGCAGCGCCTCGGCGATGCGGTAGGACTGGAGCGTGCCGGATGCGGGTGTCAGCCAGCGGACGATGCCGCCGAAGCCGACGATGCCGACGCGATCCTGAACGGAGAGGTAGTGCTCGGCGAGAGTGGCGGCCGCTCTGACGGCCTGATCGAGCGTCCCGGTGTCTTTCCGTCGCGCCTCGGCGAAGCTGTCCAGGAAGAGAATCACGTCGGCGTTTCGCTCGGGGTGCTGCTGGTTGACGTAGAGCGTCTGGCCACGTGAGCTGGCCCGCCAGTTGAGGCGGCGAATGCGGTCGCCGGGAACGTAGGGGCGGATGTCGGCAAACTCGATTCCCTCGGCCTTGGTGCGCGAGACGCGATTGCCGGCGAAGGGCTGGGTCTCGAGCGGTGTCACGAGCGATTGCAGCCGCTCGCGGCCGGGATAGACGCGGAGCACGGCGCTGCCGCCGATGAGCCGGTCGGCCAGGCGCAGCCGTGCGCGGTCGCCGCTGCGCAGGCGCAGCTCGCCCAGCCGGTAGGCGCCCCAGCGCTCGCAGACGAGCCTGACCGTGACCGAGCGCGGAGCGCCGCGGCTGAGCCCGAGCACGAAAGCCACCGGCTCGTCCGCCGGAACGATCCCGCCGGGTAGGACGAGCGCCACGTGCGCCTCGCAGGTCTCGGAGGAAGAGAGGGAGAGCTCGGCCTCGATCTCATCGCCTTCCAGCACGCGCTCGCGACCGAGGCGCACGGAGGCCTCGACCCTGGGCGGCGGAAGCGAGAGGCCGACGGCCAGGACGAGCGCGAAGGGAGCTCCCAGGCCGGCGAGCTCCGGGCGCCCGAGTGCGAGCGCTGCGATGAAGGAGGCGGCCGCGAAGGTCGCGTAGAGCGCCAGCTTGGGCGAACGGCTCAAGAGCTCGGCGACCCGGCCTCTTCGGGGGCCGGGGTCGGAACCGTTTGCAATACCTCGGCGATGACCTCCTCGGGGCGCACGCGCTGCACCCACAGTTCCGGCGGCAGCGTCAGGCGATGCGAGAGCGCCGGAACGGCGATTCGCTTGACGTCGTCGGGAGTGACGAAGTCGCGACCGTCGAGCGCAGCTCGCGCGCGCGAGAGCGTGTAGAGAGCGAGTGAGCCGCGCGGGCTGGCGCCCACCTGGGCGCGCGAGCTGTCGCGCGTCGCCCGCACGAGGTCGACGATGTAGAGCCGGATGCTCTCCGAGACGTGCACGTCTTCGATCGCTCGCTGCATGGCCAGGAGCGTTGGCGCGTCCAGCACCGGCTCGAGCGTCATCTGCTCCTGCTTGCGCTCGCCGCGGCGCTCGAGCATCGTCGCCTCGTCCGCGCGCTCGGGGTAGCCGACCGAGATCCTGAGCAGGAAGCGGTCGAGCTGAGCCTCGGGCAGCGGGTAGGTGCCCTCGTACTCGATCGGGTTCTGGGTCGCCAGCACCAGGAAAGGCGGCTCCAGCCGGTGCGTCTCGCCGTCGATCGTGACCTGGCGCTCCTGCATCGCCTCGAGCATCGCCGCCTGGGTCTTCGGCGGCGCGCGGTTGATCTCGTCGCCGAGCAGCAGATTGGTGAAGACCGGGCCGGGCCGGAACTGGAAGGCGCCGTCGCGCTGGTTGTAGACCGAGCCGCCGGTCACATCGGAGGGCATCAGATCGGGCGTGAACTGGATGCGTGCGAAGGTCATCGAGCTGACCTGGGCAAACGAGCGTGCGATCAGCGTCTTGGCCAGCCCGGGGTAGTCCTCGATCAGCACGTGGCCGTCGGCCAGGAGTCCCAGCAAGACGAGCTCCAGAGCCTCGCGCTTGCCGACGACCGCCCGCTCGACCTGCCCGAGCATCTGCTCGCTGAGCGATCCGACCTCTTTCAGATCCAGCTTCGCCGTCATACCGCCTCCAACTCGTCGAGAAGACTATCCAGCTCGCCGCGCGACCAACCTCGGCCGCCCGGGCCAAGCGGCGGCTCGCGCTCGGGGCGGGCAAGGCTCCAAGCGTAACCGTCCCCCACGACGGCGTGTGCCCGATCGGGCGAGCGCTCGAGATCGACCCGGTGGTTACCGCGCAGGCGGGCGGTGAGGATCTCGCGCACGAGCGGCCGCATCGACTGGTACAGGTGAGATTCGTTCCAGGAGGCCGCCACGAGCGCCCGTTCGATCTTCTCGAACTGCGCCGTAGGTTGCTCGGTCTGCCGCGCTCGCGACCGCGGCGGCCAGGAAAAAGTCTTTCGCGGCAGCGCTCTGCCCAGAAGATTGGTCAGCAGCGCAAGTGCGAGCCCGGCCACCACCAGCGTGTAGATGAGAAGAGCGAGACCGTGTCCTTCGCCGGCGAGAGCGAGCGCGGGAGTGAGAGCAACGACGATAAGCGCCGCCACCACGGCGAGAGCTTTCATCTCGGCTTCGCCTCGAGCTCGTCTCGTAGCTCGCCGAGCGCCGCGATCGACTCGTGCTTCATCTCGAGGCCGATCGCGTGCTCGCTGAAGCGAGCTCGCTCGAACAGCTCGGTCAGGCGACGGCCCGGGCGGCGGCTCAGGCGCAGGGCGCCGAAGACGCGACTCAGGTACTCACCCGGGGCCTCGAACGGACGGCGGCCCAGGTTGTGCCTGGCCAGCGTGCTCTCCATGCCCGCATAGGCGCGGATCACCGCCCGGCGGGGATCCGACTCGCGCTCGATCTCGCCGATCGAGATGCCGACCTGCTCGCGCAGCTCGCCGCGCGGCGCCTCCAGCTCGTCGGCGGCAAGCTCTCCAACCGGAAAGCCGCTGCGCCTGCGGCGCGCGATCCAGGCCGCGGCGAGCAGCGAAACGACGGCCAGCCCGGCCGTGCCGGCGATCCAGGGGGCAAGCGTCTGGGCCACTTGCTGAGAGTCCTTGACCTGGTGGGTCGTGGTGGGGCGGGCGGTCGCTCCTGGAGGGGTCGGCGCCCGCGTCCTCGTGTCGCCGGGCCGGACGTACATGAGCGTGGCGATTACGCCGCCCACGAGCGCCAGGCCGATGACCAGCTTGAGCATCCGCTTCTCGCTCCTTGCCATCCGGTCGGAGTGACCGGTCTCGTCGCGATTCATCTCCAGCATCTGCCAGACCACGTAGAGAAGCGCCGGTATCGCCGCGATCGCTACCAGCAGGAAGATTACGTTGCCGATGATCAGCCGCTCCCGCGTCAGCGAGCCCGCCCCGCCGACGTGGTCGAGCGAGCGGCTGCTGCCGAGCGCGACGAGGAAGACGAGCAGAAAAACGCCCAGCGCGAGCAGTGGAGCGAGCCCGTCGAGGTGCGATCGTCCGCTTGGCGGCGCGTGCTGATCTGGTGTCGATTGCCTTTGGGGCATTTCCGAACGCTGCATATGACTCTAGCTCTCGGGCGCCCGGACGCCTCTTGCTCGAAACAGAATACTGCACAAAAGGCCTCGGCGCGGTAATCTTCGAGGCGATCGAAGGACGAGTACCGGGATGCGTTTTCCTCGCGTTCCTTGCTTGTTCGCAAATTGGCAAGGAGGTGAGTTATGGCAACCGGAACCGTCAAGTGGTTCAACAACGACAAGGGATACGGGTTCATCACGCCCGAAGACGGCGGCAAGGACCTGTTCGTCCACCATACGGGCATCGAGGGCGAGGGCTTCAAGAGCCTGCCCGAGGGCGCTCGCGTCGAGTTTGAGGCTACGGAGGGTCAGAAGGGCCCCCAGGCCACGAACGTTCGCGTTGTTGGCTGATAAGGCTTGTAGAAACGAGAAGGCGCCGCCCGAGCGAAACCGCGCAACAGCGGTAAGCGAGACGGCGCCTTCTAGGTTTGTGGGCCGGGCGACGCTCGGCCGGAATCCTGGAGAGGGTCAGTGGAAGCAAGAATGAAACCGCGCCTACGCGGTGTTTTCCACCAGTGGGCGTTCGTGCTGGCTATACCGCTCGGCGTTGTGCTGGTGCTCGTGACCGAGACGACCCGCGCTCGCGTCGCGGCCGGCGTCTTCGCGGCCAGCGTCGTGCTGATGTTCGGGGCGAGCGCGCTCTACCACCGTCCAAACTGGTCGCCCAGGTGGCGTGCCTGGCTGCGCCGGCTCGACCACGCCGGCATCTACTGCCTGATCGCGGGCACATACACGCCGGTGGGGCTGCTTGCGCTGCGCGGCGCCTGGGAAACCGTGGTGCTGGCGATCGTCTGGAGTGGCGCGGCCGCCGCGATCTTCATCCGGCTCTTCTGGATCAGCGCACCCAAGTGGCTCTCCGCGGTCGTCGCCATCTCGCTCGGCTGGGTCGGCATCGTCGCCATGCCCGAGATCTATTTCAGGGCGGGGCTCGCCTGCGTGCTTTTGATACTCGCGGGCGGGCTTCTCTACAGCCTGGGCGCCGTGATCTACGCCCTGAAGCGGCCGGATCCGTTTCCCGCCGTCTTTGGCTATCACGAGATCTTCCACCTGATGATCGTGGTGGCGGTGGCGCTTCAGTACAGCGCGATCGCGTTCTACGTCCTGCCGACCTAGCGACCCTCTGCGAGCGCTAGCTCGAGCCGCTCTTGCCGCACCGCGGCGAGCCTGAGCACGGCGACGCTGAAGGCGAACACCAGCACGGCGACCGCGCCATCGGCGAGCACGACGGAGCGCTGTGTCGAG
>JGI24135J36437_1000568_pt1 | contig 10698 bp, 7 predicted proteins | sample BarGraNGADG00211_3_FD_36437 | JGI IMG/M metagenome (IMG submission 36437)
AGTGGGTTTTCTTGTTGCTAACAGTTTCGCATAATACGAGTGGGTTAGCAGATATTGCAACTTTTTTACTAAATACCATTTACATTCTTTAACTGCTTTTGCCGAATAAGAAAGAGCAATTGCTTGCTCCCCCTCTTCTCAGAACGGTACGTGAAACTTTCGCTTCATACCGCTCAAGCCTCTTATAACCCTTTAAATCGGGCAGCAGTTATTTGTCATGGTCATAGTCTCTGATTTGCATGTCTTCTTTACTTTATCACACACTTCATTTGCTATACCTGTTAGTTCCTTGATTCCCTGTTTTAACTTTCGTAAAACAAAATATTCTTTATCAAGGTAGGGATTCATGTCTAACTTCAATTTTCTATGTCTAACTATCTTAGTATCTGATAGGAATCTCAGTTGTTTATTCTCGGTTGAGAAGACCCAGTTTCTATTCATAACTGTGTGCCAGTATTTACCGGCGATCCAATGTTTGGATTTTTCTGGATGTCTTCTCTTAGCCCAATGCCATAGCATATTCCACATTATTGCATCAAGTTTGCTGAATATTTTGCATGAGACAACAGATTGGTGGTAGTTTGCCCAACCTGTTATAATTGGGTTGAGGGCATCTATTAAATCTTCCTGTTTCCATGCTTTTCCATTCTTGATTGTGATACTGATGATTTCAGTAAACTTATCAATGGATTTCTTAGATGGTTTGACAAGAAGCTTGCCATTGTATTTTCTGAAATTCCATCCCAGAAAGTCGAAACCATTATCAATATGGGTTATCAATGTTTTCGCATCAGATAATTCCAGACCTCTTTCTTTCAAGCCCAAGTTTCCCACCCAAAAATATAAACCACTGGCAGGCAACCCAGTGTCTTTCAGAATTTAGCTGATTTTTGGTCGTAGCAGTTTACTTTAGTGATTTACTCCAATTGACTTCAAATAATTTTTCTCCACTATACCTTCACACTGAAACAATTCCAGAATCATTTTTTGTTGTGATTGGAGCTGCATCAAATTCAAAGATTCTTCACCAGTACTTTTTAAACTCATTTTTCCAATTATACCATCTCTTAAGATCTCATNAGTCTTTTGTGAACTTTTTATATCAATATTTGCCTCTCGCAAACGATTTGTAACTGAAATATTCAGTAGATATGAAAGAACACATATTGTATAATGTGCTCTAACATGTTTTGGTTCCCAAACATTGAAAGGTTGTATCTTGATAAATGACTTCACATCTTTAAATGCCTGCTCAATCTGGTTTTTGTCCCGATAGGCAGATATCAAATCCACTTCTGTAAGCTTTTTTCCCTCTTTTTCTTTGCCAGTATTGTTTGTAACAATAACCCACAACCCATCAGTCCTTTTTGCCTGCTTGATCGCTTCTTTAGTAGCATCAGTTTCTTTAGTGATAATTCGAAAGCTATTGACCTCTTTACCCTTATTATTTATCACCAAAGATTCAAGATCATACTCTATGAATTTATCAGCTTTCATTGTTTGAAGTTCTTTGTCTATTCTATTTCTTGTTGTGGATTCGTTCCTACTTTTTTCCGCATCGGACAAAGCTTTGCTTTCTTCCTCCAGGTATGCTTTTGCTCTTGTTATCAATTTTTCGCGAGAATTATTTTCATCAACATACATATCTGGATTGAATATCAGTATATAACGTCTGCCATTAACTATTCCCAGATTTTCGTAATATGTCTGGTCATCGTATTTTATAAACGTCATTTTTTCGATCTTTTCTATCAAATTCTCTGAATTCAGTTCCTCAAAACGTTCTATACGGACGTTTTTTAGTTTAGGGATTTGATTTTTATCCATGGCAGTTATATAAATATATTTTTTCTTTTCAAGATGTTCAAGATTTTCATCCGAAACCATTCCCCTATCAAAAACCAGTATTATTTCATTATCCCCAAAACTAAATTGGTTTTTCCATTGAGTAGATAAGTTTTTAATTGTATTGACATCTGCTGTATAATCCTCCAATATCTCCCATGCAAATGGATAACCATTCGAATTTACCAGAAGCGATAGAACTACTCTCTTTTTCTGAAAACCATTGCTTTTCGTTCTTCCGGGAGTTGCCAACTCACAATTTCGTCCTTCAAAATATGAATCTGTGAGATCATAAAAAACAAATCTGAGGCTGTCTGCATCACGTTCTTTCAAACTCGAATAAAGGTAATTTTCTAGGTCCTTTTTCTTGTCCTCAATAAAATCAAGTTCACGAAATATTCTTGATTTGTTTATCTGTTCGGCATTTATGAGTAATATGCGGTCTAATGCGGTTTTTTTGTACCACTCAACTGAAGAAAGATAACTTCCAGGGTCTAAGCAACGATATATCGTCAATATTTTTAAAATCTCTGATGTCTGTACTTTTTTATCTTCTGATTGATTGAATATCTTGGAAATACCCCATTGTTCCCAGATAAAATTTAGAAATGCTACATCCAAAAAACGCCAGTGATCATTAAAGATAATGTCTTCTAATTTTGGTTTTTCTATGTTGCAATTTTTCAAGATGTCTAATGCATAGTTGATTGTTTTCAGTTCTTCATCAGTCAACCTTCCAAAATAGTAAAGTTTGTTATGCTGATTTTTCCCATCTTTTCTGAACGGCTCCACTAGACTGTAGTAATCATGGTGGTGCCTTTTGAGATACCAATTAAGCTTCATTTTGATAGTTTATATATTGGTCGTAATAGTATTTAAATCTTTTGTTTTAAAAACAAATAGCACATAAAGTAAAGGTGGTTATTTCAAAAATTAAAAATTGACCGTAATAGTTATAAGAAATCTATAGAATAATCTGAGGAAAAACAGCATTGTGTGATACTATTCAGATATAACATTACGAACTAATTGTAACTGAAGGTGGGAAAGGCGGGTTATAATAAAACATATTCCGAAAAAATAATTTTTAATATTTAATTTAAATCAAATAGTATAGATGATTTAAATTTAAAGATTAAAAATTATTATTATTATGTTATTGGTTTCTGCTCTCCATTTCCTTCATCCCCCTTTTCCAATGTCACCTGCACCGGCACCTTCTCTTCCTCAGTCCCTTCCTCCTTTGGCGCTCCCTCCTCTTTCGCAAGCGTAGCCACGCCAACGACCTTGTCCTTCTCACCGACATTCATTATCTTGACACCCTGCGTATTCCTTCCCTGCACACGAATTCCGCTTGCAGGAACGCGGATGATGATCCCGTTCTGGGTCGTGATCATTATCTCTTCATCCTCACGGACGGTCCTGATATCAACCACATTGCCATTCCTGATATTGACATCAATGGTGATAACGCCCTGTCCTCCGCGGTTGCTTGTGCGGTATTCATCAAAGATAGTGCGCTTCCCGAAACCGTTCTCTGTCACGGTGAGAAGAGATGCGCCTTCCTCAACAACTGCCATGCTGACCACTTCATCCTCGCCGACAAGCCTCACGCCTCGCACTCCATAAGCACTGCGCCCCATATCACGGACATCGTTCTCCTCGAATCTGATGGCTTTTCCATGCTTTGTGCCAATTATCATTTCCTTCGTCCCATCAGTCAGCTTTACGGACACAAGTTTATCCCCTTCATCAAGAGAGATAGCAATTATACCGTTTTTTCTCGGGTTTGAAAAATCAGTAAGCTGCGTCTTTTTAGCTGTTCCTTTCTTCGTAACCATCAACAGGAAGTGATTCTCGTCGAATTTGCTGATCGGTATATATGCGTTGATCTTTTCACCCTGTTCAAGCTGCAGCAGGTTGACGATAGCAGTGCCCCGCGCCTGTCTTCCGGCCTCAGGTATCCCATATACCTTCAACCAGTAAACCTTACCTTTATCGGTAAAGAAAAGGAGGTAATCATGGGTGTTCCCAATAAAGAGGTCACTTACAAAATCCTCTTCCTTGGTCTCCATGCCCATTACTCCCTTGCCGCCGCGGCGCTGCTGCTTATATGCATCCACAGCGATGCGTTTGATATAGCCGCTGTTTGTTATCGTAATAACGTCGTCTTCTTTCGGGATCAGATCTTCAGTCAAAAGATCTCCGGTACTCTCAATGATCTCGGTTTTTCTTTTATTAGAAAAACGGGCTTTTATGTCTGCAAGTTCTTCTTTTATAAGTGCAAATAATTTTATTTCACTTGCAAGGAGTTCCTTGAGCCATGTTATTGTCTTTTGCAGCTCGCCGTATTCGGCATCGATCTTCTCGCGCTCAAGACCCGTGAGCCTCTGAAGCCTCATGTCAAGAATAGCCTTTGCCTGCTCAATGCTGAGTTTGAACTTTGCCACAAGACCATCGCGCGCTTCATCAGGTGTATTTGAAGCTCTTATGAGCTTGATGACTTCATCGATATTATCAAGTGCAATTATCAAACCTTCGAGGATATGGGCACGTTGCTGTGCTTTTTTAAGCTCGAACTGGCTTCTTCGTATTATTACATTCTTTCGGTGGGAAATATACTGGACGATTATCTCCTTTAATGGAAGAACCATTGGCCGCCCATCGACAAGGGCGAGGTTGATAACACCAAAAGTGGTCTCAAGCTGTGTGTGCGAATACAGCTGGTTCAAAATGATATTCGCCTGCGCCTGTCTTGATATTTCCATAACGACGCGGATGCCATCCTTATCGGATTCATCACGCAGGTCGGTGATCCCTGCTATTTTCTTATCACGAACTAATCCTGCTATGTCTTCGATCAATTTTGCCTTGTTCACCTGGTAGGGGAGTTCATTAACGATGATCGTTTCCTTGTTTTTTACTTCCTCAATTATTGCCCTGGCGCGCATCTTTACTGAGCCGCGGCCTGTCGAGTATGCATCCCGGATCCCCTGCCGTCCGTATATGAATCCAGCTGTGGGAAAATCAGGCCCTTTGACTACGGTCATGAGTTCGCTCCATTCGACAGCGGGATTATCTATGACCATCATAATTCCGTCAATAACTTCCCCAAGATTATGAGGCGGCATGTTGGTCGCCATGCCTACGGCAATTCCCGTAGAACCATTGATAAGAAGGTTGGGGAGCTTGCAGGGAAGAACTGAAGGCTCTTTTAATGAATCATCATAGTTGGGGACAAAATCTACTGTTTCTTTATCGATGTCACCGAGGATCTCATCAGATATTTTTCCAAGACGAACCTCAGTGTATCGCATGGCTGCAGCTGAATCCCCATCAATACTTCCAAAATTTCCTTGTCCATCTATCAAAGGATATCGTAAAGAGAACTCCTGTACCATCCTTACGAGAGAATCATAAACCGCAATATCACCATGCGGATGGTACTTACCAAGGACATCTCCCACGATCCTTGCTGATTTCTTGTATGGCTTATCATGCGTCATCCCGTTCTCGTTCATAGCATACAGGATGCGTCGGTGCACAGGTTTCAGGCCGTCCCTGACATCAGGAAGGGCGCGCCCCACGATGACACTCATGGCGTAATCGATATACGAGCGCTTCATTTCAACTTCAATGTTGACTGGCGTGATCTTTTCTACTGTAAGTTGCTGCTGTGGGTCTTTTGGTTCGGGGTCGGTCATGGTTTCAGCTCGAATTTGTATAAGTTAAATTTTTATTAATTGTGAAATTAATCCGTCTTTGTACTTTTCGCTTCATATATATCAACTCAACTTCAATTTGTTTAACACGAAAATCTTGATTTTTTCGGCAATGTCAATGGCTCTACATGCTTCTTCAATTGTTACGTCATAATTGCCTTCCATCGGATATCTGACATCCACAGCATAACTTGATAATTCAGAGGAAATCTCATATAATCCAATAAATTCTGAATCAATTTCCTCACACAGAGAAATAAGTTGTTCAAGCTCGTGTGTTCTTGGGATTTCTAATTTATGAAATGCGAGAAAGCCCTTAAGATATTTTTCAACTGACTGCTGGCTATGAAAGCAGATAATATCACTAGGTGGATTTAGCATAGTTAGAATAAAATTTCCTGCGTTCAGGTCGTTGTTACCTTTATTGAACCATTTAATTGCCAGATCTTTATAATCCATAAATGACTTTTCCTTTTCTCATTATTGATGTTATGAACGCATTTGATACATCTTTCCAATCATTGACTTCCTGTGGTGTATAAACAATAACATCTTTGGGAACTCGAAAATCTCGAAGTAACTTCCTGATTCGAAATATCCTCTTATGCATCGGTTCATCCGATGGCATTATAACAAGCAAATCCAGATCGCTGTCTTTTGTCGGGGTTCCATAAGCATATGAACCAAAAAGTATTATCTTCTCAGGATGAACTCCGCTAATAATGCGGTTTTTGATTTCCTGGATGAGTTCATCTGTTATAGATTCCATGATATTTTATATTTTAGTTTATTTCAGACGTCCAAAACTTCTGATAGCCAACATTTTATTAAACAATGCATCGATATGCATCGGGTCATTTTCAATAACCTTCTTATAACACTTTATCGCTTCTTCATAATTATTCAAACTATGAAACGCAAGCCCTTTGCCATACCATGCATAGAAATAATCCGGATCGATCTCAAGTGCTTTTTCACAGCATTGTATCGTTTCATCATATTTTTCTAAGTTATATGACACTAGTCCCTTGCAGTACCATGAATCAGCGTGATCAGGATATAAACTAATTGCAGTTTCATAACAACTTATTGCTTCATCGAACTTGTCCAGGATATGAACCATCAGTCCCTTGTTGTACCAGATAAACCATGAATAACCACCTTTTGGATCAAGTTCAATTTCTTTCCCAAAGCAATTTGCAGCCTCTTCAAACCGATCAAGGCCGCGCAATGCAAATCCCTTCCAGCGCCATGTTTTTGCATGTTTGGGATTGACCTGTAAGACCCTGTCATAACATGTCATTGCAGCATTAAATTCGTTCAAATTATGAAGCGCGCGTCCTTTATTGAATAGGGCATCAACATTTTTTGGATCGATCTTCAGAATCCGGTCAAAATATTCTATGGATTCTTTATATTTTTTTAAATTGCTTAATGCCAGACCTTCTGTTATCCATTTATCAGGATTTTTTCTTTTTGCAGAGGATTTCATAAAAATTTTCCCGATTTTGCTAGTATACCTTTACACATCCAGGTTCCTTACATCCTTCGCATGCTTCTCGATGAACTCACGCCGCGGCTCAACCTTGTCCCCCATAAGGATCGTGAATATCTCATCAGCCTTGATAGCATCCTCAAGCGCCACCTTAAGCATCGTCCTCGTCTCTGGATTCATCGTAGTATCCCAGAGCTGCTGTGGATTCATTTCACCAAGACCTTTGTATCGCTGCATTGTGATCCCATCTCTTCCTATCTCTGCAAGTTTCTTGTTTAGTTCTTCTTCGTTATACACATAGAACTCGGATTTGCCTTTCTTCACCTTGAAAAGCGGGGGCTGTGCGATATATATATATCCACTTTCGATAAGCGGGCGCATGTACCTGTATAATAAAGTCAGGAGCAGCGTCCTGATGTGGCTTCCATCAACATCGGCATCTGTCATGATCACTATTTTATGATATCGGGTTTTCAGGATATCGAATTCCTCACCATCGCCGATCCCTGCGCCGATAGCAGTGATGAGCGCGCGTATCTCCTCGTTCTTCAAGATCTTAGTCAGGCGCGCTTTTTCGACATTCAATATCTTGCCGCGAAGCGGAAGTATGGCCTGGAATTTGCGGTTTCGTCCCTGCTTCGCACTATTGTGGACGAACACGCCGCTTGCAAGAGCAAAGTTATGGGTGTTGGGAACCTCAATATCGTAAACATCCATTGGTTCTTCAAGATGTTCAATGGATAAGATACGATGGTTGAACTTATTCACAGCTTCACTTGCTTTCTCTATATCTCCTTCAAAATATCGTGCGCAAAATGTATCAAAACGTAATAATGATTTATCCCGTGTTTCAAGGCGATGGGCCTGGTAAGCATTTATATTAAGGTTACCCTGTTCTATTTCAAATTGTTTAAGGGCAGAAATTGTTTTGCGATAATATGTTTTATTATATGCTGCAGCACGCTTTGACCGGAATTCAGGAGTCCATTGCTGCTTTGTCTTCTCACGTCTCCATTCAAGGAGTTCCTCATCTTTCCATTGCGCAATGGCAATGTTTGAATTTTTCTCTAATGCTTCAGGATTATTTGCATAATATTCTGAAACTCTTCTAGATTGAGTTACTCGATTGATTTCGTTGCCCCAATATTCATGTTGAATCTTATAGAGTTGCTCTTTATTCTGGTTTCGGTATGCTTCATTTGTGTCATAGAACTCACGCCACTTTTGCATCATATATGCTTTATATCCATTATTTTCCCACTGCGCCATCGCATTTTCAGAAAGAATTTGTCTGGTTTCAGGCTGCTGCATTCTGCTACTCATCATCTCTCGAAATTCTTTCGTTTTTCGGATTTCAAGGCATTTTTTAATAACATCTTCACGATGCAATGTTTTCTCAACATGCTCTCGATGCAATTGGAGATGATTTTCAATAGACAAACGCGCAATATTCGTTGGGTTGTTATTCAACTTGTTAAAATCTGCATGGTGGCAGTGTTCTCTTTCCCCCTCTTTATATACACCCTGCCAGCGATTGTACCAGTCAGCCAATAAATGAGTGAAAAGCCATCGCCCATTTAGCGGGTCAAGTACCATCTCATAACCACTTATTGTTATTCCGAGTTCTTTGATATTTGACAATTTGCGATAAAGAGGCATTAATGACTCATTGGGTTTTATTTCATTTATGTGTTTGAAACTGCCATCCCTCATCATAAACGGATGATCTGGTGTACAGATGAGGTTTTCGCCGTTATCCATAGTAACTTTTAGAACTCTGGCGCCGGTTTTAGTCTTGCGCGGATTAATAATACGCTCCAATCCGATTTTGCCATCATTTCGAATCGTGTAGCAAAAATGCTGTTTTCCATCAGCCTGCTCTGCTATGATCTCTTTAAAACTTAGCGCGCGTCCATCAGCAAGAGCAACAAGTGTATCACCTGAAAAACAGCCGCCTGCCGAATCTCCTTCCACGATATATATCTCGCTTAATGCTGGATCTTTTTCAGAGCAGTCCGCAAGTTTCCCGGGAAGTGCGCTTATTTCAAGCGCGCTCTTTCGCCGCGTGAGTTCGCGGGCTTTTCGCGCTGCTTCGCGGGCTTCTGCCGCTTCCAGCGCCTTTAATAAAATGGTCTTGGCTGCCGCGGGATTCTCTTCAAGGAACTCAGAAAGTCCTTCGGAGACCAGCGTTTCCACGATGCCTTTAATGTCACTGTTCCCAAGTTTTGTTTTTGTCTGCCCCTCGAATTGAGGATTCTGGAGCTTGACATTGATGATCGCTGTGAGCCCTTCTCTCACATCGTCGCCTGAAAGCTTATCATCGCCTTTCAGGAAATTCTTTGACTTGGCATAATCATTTGAGACCTTGGTCAATGCGGCCTTGAATCCTACAAGATGCGTTCCGCCTTCATGCGTGTTAATGTTATTGGCAAAAGCATAGACGTTCTCAGTATAGCTGTCGTTGTACTGCATTGCGATCTCAACAACTGTCGTGTCTTTTTGCTTCTGGAAATAAATGGGTTTTTCATGCAGCATGTTCTTGTTCTTGTTCAGGAACTCAACAAATGATACAATGCCGCCTTCATACTGGAAGACATGCTCGATCTGGGTGAATTCCTCTTTAAGGGATATTTTGACCCCTTTATTTAAAAATGCAAGCTCACGAAGCCTGTTTTCCAGGGTTTCAATATCATATTCAAGGGTTTCGAATATGGTTTTATCAGGCTTGAAGGTGATCGTTGTCCCGCTCCCGGTAGATTCTCCTATTGTAGTCACGGGGGTTACAGGTTTTCCGCATTCGTATCTTTGCTTGTAGAGTTTACCGTCACGTCTTACTTCCGCTTCAAGCCATTCGGAAAGTGCGTTTACTGCTGAAACACCTACTCCGTGAAGACCGCCGGAAACCTTGTAAGCATTATTATCGAACTTTCCGCCTGCATGGAGCATCGTGAGTACGACCTCAAGCGCTGATTTCTGGTATTTCGGTATGACCTCTATTGGGATGCCTCTTCCGTTATCTACGACTTTTACGCTGTGGTCGGGTCTTATGGTCACTTCGATATTTGTACAATAACCAGCAAGCGCCTCGTCTATGCTATTGTCCACAACCTCATAAACTAGATGGTGGAGCCCTCGTGCATCCGTGCTCCCGATATACATGCTTGGACGTTTGCGTACGGCTTCAAGCCCTTCAAGTACCTGTATCTGTCCTGCCCCATATTCTGTATTTTTATCGTTCATATCGAATACCTTTTGAATAAATAAATTAATAGTTCATTTGAAAATTTCCCGTTTTCAACTATTTCCGGATACAATTTCTTTCCTTCAGTCTGTTACTTCCTTTGGCGTTTAATTGTTTTAATTACTTATATACCTTATTGACTCAATGCATAGCGTTTTCATTTTTATTAGAGAAATGCTAAGAAAATACAAAAACCGGGCTCCAAATTTAATTTGGATTGTGGTTTCTTCATTGGTCATCGATTAAGCCCACCATTCCTCCATGAATCGATATCCATTGACATGAGGAACACGTGCTTGGCTCAAATTACAAAAACGGGTTCAAAGGGGCAAGAAAGCTCCCGTCTTCAGTCGTGGAGATGAATTGCCCCTTTGCATAGATAATAATACTTTCTC